>Ga0265780_10001747_pt1 | contig 30131 bp, 25 predicted proteins | sample P1T30metagenome_FD_192432 | JGI IMG/M metagenome (GOLD analysis project Ga0265780, IMG submission 192432) | Plant litter microbial communities from East Loma Ridge, Irvine, California - P1 T30 | ecosystem: Environmental > Terrestrial > Plant litter > Unclassified | place: USA: California... | reverse complement strand
CCAGAGCGCTTCCAAGACTGGGTGCCTGGCAAACCGCGCCTGGAACATGCCGAGGACAAAGGCTTCCAAGGTACTGAGTCTGGCGTCGCGGATGTTCTCATCACATGTGAAGAACGCTGCTTTGATGCCGTCCTAGAAGACCTGCACAACAAGGGCGGAAAGCTGAATCGCCCGGTCCATGTTTTTAATGTTGACATCAAGGACAACCATGAAGAGGCTCTCGTGGGCGGAAAAGCTATTCTCGACCTTGCTCTCAGCCTGAATACCGCCGCCGGGGAAGAGCGAGAAGCGTATGGACAGAGTGGATGGGAGTCTGGTGGCGGAGCTGCTCGCTCAGGCTTTGATGAGCGCGTGCCTGAAATTCTTGCAGAGTGGCAGGAGAGGTGGCCCAACATGCCGGCGCTTTGGAGCCTGGCTTGGGTGTGATCCACCGTCACCACATGAGTTCTTTTCCCTCTCTGCTTTTCCATGACATATTTTGATACCCACTTAGCACAGCGAGGCGTTCCGGGAATACATCGACGGCCAGTCCGATCCGATATGACCATCTATGAATATACGACTTTCCATCATCTATTGGCAATTTTTCAAAATCTATGTACACAACGACGAATTATCACACTACTGATAAGCACCTAGTGAACCGTTCCCGAATTATCCGCACAGCTGAACGCACTCCCAATCAGCCCAGAGTCATATGCCGTAACGATACTGCTGATAACCGCATACGTCCCTCCAACGCACACGAAGACTCCCAGCAAAACCGTAAAGCAATGGAGACAGTATATCGCCTTCTTTGCGAGACTCCCGCTCTTGTAATCGCCGTGATCATGCAGCCACAGCCACGCCGGCAAGCTCAGCGCAAGCGGCGCGAAACAAACACTGCCTGTCAGCGCCATCAAGTACGAAAAGATCGGAATCGCCTGCGCAATGATGAACGCTAGAGATCCGAGGCCAATGGTGCAGCTCAGCCACGTGCCCCAGTGAATCAAGCTGTTTTTCTGCAGATGTGGGCTGTTTCGCAGGATCCGCACGAAGACGTACTTGGCCGCGACGTGTAGATACAAGCAGCCGGAGACCATGAGGCCGATGAAACCGACGCCGTACGCTACCTTCTTGATCGTCGGGCCCGCGGACCCGAGGGACGGATCGGTGACCCATTTTCCGGCGTAGCGGTACACGACTAGCGAGAAGGTGAGGTAGCTGGCTTGCACGATGGCCATACATGCGTATACGGCTTTGTTGTAGTCGCGAGGTTTCTGATGTATGTCAGAGGGAGGTAAAAACTCGAGAAGGGGAGTTGACGTACGCGCATCTCAGAAATGACAGGCAAAAAAGCCGACGTCCCCGCCGACGCAATGAAGATATTACACGTAGCCGTCATACCCACCATAAACGTCGGATACGCCAGAACACGATACCCCAAATCATACTCGCCCGTCTGCGGCGCAGCAGCAGGCCGATCGCGCGTCGTGACACCCACAACCACAATAAAAACCGCAACATATACCGACACAAACCCCACCCAGCTCAACCACCCAATCTTCTCAAACTTGCGCACACTCGCACACGCCACAACCAATACACAACTCACAAACGCGAACCACACCGTACACACCGCATTCTCGCTCAGCGCGTTGAACGCCACGCTCAGGCCTACGATGCCCGCGCCCGCGCACAGCACGTACGCCACGATGAACAGGAAGCCGCAGATTTCGCGCGTGATGGGCCCGCCGACGACGTGGGCCATGTCGGCGATGGAGTGGCAGTGTGCGTGTCGGTTGCGGAAGTTTCCTTGGACGATGGCGAAGTAGGTGTTTAGGGCGCCCCAGCCTAGGACGCTGAGGGAGCCGCCGATTGCGCCGAGACCGTACATTGCGGTGGGGATGGAGAGGACGCCCGTGGCGAACATTACTGTGGGTCGTTAGATGGGGTTCGTCTTGCTTGGGAGTGTTGTGGAAATCGAAACGTACTCTTGAGGAAAATTACACTTGCGTGTATCCAGCCCACGGTGCGAAAGTGCACGCCATCTGTTTGCGCTTTGAAGACTTCGAAGTCATCGTCTGAGCCTTTTGCGGGGTGGACTTCGCCGGCTGCGATGCTGCGTGTTGGACTTATGGAGTCGAGTCCCTTTTTCTCGTCGTCGTTGGAAGACATGGTGGGGTTTGTACTGAGTCTTTATGAATCGTGTGGGCGTTGGAATCCACTTGTCGTGAGTCGGTTGGGGTTGTAATCCACTTCTCGTGAGTCGATTTGGGTAGACTAGAGCTCTTCCTGGATGGAAGCGTACTGTGGAGTCGAGGATTCCCAAATGTCTAGGCACCGGCGCACCGCAGTCCACTTCTCGTGGGTCGATTTGGCAGGACTAGAGCTCTTCCTGGATGGAGATTGTAGTGTGGAGTCAACGATTTCCAATCCTCGAGTAGCTTGAACTAACGATCCTTCCAAGAATTTGTTACAAATCCGAGAGCAGACAAGTTTGTAAAGACGGAAACTGCTTCCCACGTTCAAAGCGGAACGATGTGCATGGGGAGTGTGAGCGTGACTTAACACAACCGCAGCACGTTACAAATGATATAGGTATACCTACATTTCACGACTCACATCCCCAGCGCAACGGCTCCATGTTCCCAGCACCTATCCCCCATGCGTCTCTCTAATCGCCATCTTATCAGCGTCAAGCGAACGTATCAGCAGACGTCAGAGCAAGTGACGCTCCCTTTGCGCATTCACAAGGCGATAAGATATGCCGAGGCCATGCACGCGATAAGATCGAATCGGGTAGTCGGAGGCATTCCGGCAGTTTGGTCTCGAGTTGACCAATTGTTTTCGAGGACTTTTGGTGTTGATGAAGGCGATGCACTGGTTGATGTGCGGCTGCGGACAGCCGCGTATCTGACGTTGGAGATAACGGACAACCCTGTTGATAGGTGGCATGGCGTGCGGAGTAGCCAAGAGGAGACAGAGCAGGGAGTGGTTATCGAATCTTCGATGCTGGTTTGCGGTATGTGTGTTGTTTGGATCGGAAATCCGACGGAGCGTGCGTACTGATATCCATGTGGGTGTCGTGCATGATTGCACGTGGCAGTCAAGTTACAACGGCGTGGTGGTGACGATGGACTTAAACGGCACTGCAGTTTTGGTCTCAATTTGACGAATAGCAGGCGTGGTGTCGCATTGTCTGGGCTGCACGCTGTTCTGTGGTACCAAGGAAGCATTACGATGACTTCCCCTCACCCTCAACTCCTCTCCTGGGGTACTTGCTTCCGTGCGTACACCTTGCACATGGCGGGGGTAGGGCCGACATCTCCCATAATTTCACAAGTGAGCTGTATTCTGGGTACGCGATAGGGTGGTCCTCGGAGAATTAATGAATGGTGTGTTGTGAGAGTGACGCGATCGTGCTCGTGTTGGGTGGAGGACAAGCTGGTGCCTTTGCATAAAGAAGTCATGAAAGAAACATTGGAAATGCACGGTCAAGGGGAAGGGGTGATTAAAGGAAAAACGACGAATGCGAACTTGCAAACCTTACTTTCAAAACGCGCGCTCACGTGATGCACTCGTGGAAGAGCAGAGCCGCATCTTCGGAAGGCGGCAATCTGTCGCGCTGGTTGGCTAATTGTGCGGCCGGCATCTACTCGCATTCCGTCAATGAGCTGGTCGGTCACCAGGGTTGAGATACGCCCCACGAATGGTCAGTCGGCCACTTATTGACACCAGTGATTGCAAGCACCTCGAGACGATGCTGACACTTTGTTATCTTGTCAATTATTGTTAGCAAGAAGGACGCATGCATGGTAGATACTCGCCCGAAGCCCACCCGAATCGACATGCCATGATTCCAAGAACGACCCCTCATTTGGCGGGGGAAGCGCAGCGATCGACACCAGTCGCCCTGACCACAAATAACGCGCCAGGAACAGCTTGCACGCGCCGTAGGCTTCGTCGCAAGATCGGTTGGCTGCTACCCGGTCGGATTGGCTTACCCGCATGAGTGGATGGCCATAATGTCTTGCAGGACGGAACTTGTGAGCTTGAGAGCCGGCAGCAATTCGGCGTCCCGCAGCTTCTTTCCGATAACTAGAGCTTTATAGCTTGACGCGAAGCTCTTCTGTGACACGTTATCGACCTTTTGTCACCACTCAAGCTCTTCGGAAACAGGTCCTTCGTTATGTCTGGCTACAGGCTTGGTGTCGATGTTGGTGGGTAAGTAGTGTCTCGCCCAAAAAGTGCAGCACGTCGGCACGTCGGTTTCGAACAGTCAAAACTGACGCTATCATAGCACGTTCACGGATGTCATTGTTATTACGCCTGAAGGAGAGGCCGTGCGAACCAAAGTCCCTACAAACACCTCCGACCAGTCCATTGGTGTCCAAGAGGGAGTTACAGAGGCTCGCAAGATATTGAAGGAGAAGTACAATTGGGAGGGCAAGTTCGAGTACATCCACCATGGCACGACCACCGCTACAAACGCCGTCTTGGAAGGCAAAGGCGCGAAGTGTGGCTTAATCGTCACCAGAGGACACAAGGACATCCTGACAGTACGGAGAAGTCAGATTCCAGGTGGATTGGGTGCCTGGATCAACTACCAACAACCTGAGCCACTCGTCCCGCTAGAGCGCACCGTCGAGGTCAGGGAGCGCATCAGGATCGATGGCGAGGTTCACTACGAGCTCGACGAGAAGGAGTTCCGCGAGAGCTTACAGGACCTGAAGAAGCAGGAGCCACAGGCGATCGCTGTCTCATTACTCAACTCATTTGCCAACACTGTGCACGAGGAGAAGGTCCGAGCGATACTCAGCGACGAATTTGGACCAGATGTTGAAATTGTCACCTCCACCGACGTGCTTCCCGAGATCCAGGAGTACGAGAGAACGGTCACTACCACAGCGAACGCGATCGTGAAGCCTATAGTCAAGAAGTACATGACGAATCTACAGAAGATGCTCGCAAACGACACCGACACTATAAGGATCTTGAAGTCAGATGGTGATCTCACGTCCGTAGATCTTGCTGGAGAAACACCAGTAAGGATCCTCATGTCTGGTCCTGCTGGTGGTGTAAAGGCTGTGTCCCATCTGATCGCCAAAAACACTCCCTACAAGAACCTCATAACATTCGACATGGGAGGCACCAGTACAGATTGCGCGCTTCTTTCTGGAAGCGATGCCATTATCCGTCGCGAGACCGAGGTTGGTCACTTGTCGGTCAGGGCGCCATCGGTCGACGTGAAGACGGTTGGTGCAGGTGGAGGCTCAATCGCGATGTACAATGAGTTCACCAAGAACTTCCGCGTAGGGCCAGAGTCGAGCGGCGCAACACCAGGGCCCGCAGCCTACGGCAAAGGTGGAACTCAAGCCACAGTCACCGATGCCAACCTGACGCTAGGTTACCTTCCCTCAAAGCTGCTGGGAGGAAAGTTTCAGCTTGATGTCGATGCATCAAGGGTTGCGGTCGAGAAGATGGCTACTCAGATGGGTATGGACGTTCCGTCAGCCGCAGAAGGCATCATCGATCTCGTGAACGAGAGCATGCATGGCGCACTTCGCCTTGTCTCAGTCGAGCAAGGTTACGACCCTCGAGACTTTGCGCTTGTTGCCTTTGGTGGAGCTGGACCTCTACACGCGAACAAGCTCGGAAAACTACTCGGATCCTTCCCAGTCATCGTGCCACCTAGTCCGGGTGTGCTTTGCGCCCAAGGAGATGCAACCACCAAGATGTCTCACGAAGCCAGCGCAACGTACATTAAGGTGTTCTCCGATATCACAGCAGAGGATCTCACCTCGACCCTTAGTGGACTCAAGGAAAGCTGTGTGCAGACAATGAAGACGGCCCTCGCCAACGATCAAGCTGCGCTCAGGGTGGTCTTCCAGTCAGACATGAGATACAAGGGCCAAGCGATGACGCTGACGGTCGACTTCACCGAGGACGATGCGAAGAACACTGAAGGACTCCTTGAAACGCTACGAACCAAGTTCAACGACGCTCACGAGCAGCAATTTGGCTTCTCGCAAACTGGCGCTGAGCTCGAGACTATGCGCATGCGCGCCAAGGTCATTGACGACTCCGAAGAAGTTGCCATGAAGCCTATTGCAAATGCAGAAAGCTCTACTCCACCCGAAGACGCAATCACCATGAAGCAAGATATCGTGTACGAAGGCCAAAAGGTGCAAGCCACTTTCTGGGATCGCTCCAAGATCACAAAGGCTGGCATCAAAATCCCAGGACCCGCCGTCGTTACTGAGATGGATAGCAACACCCTGATTTTGCCTGGTCACTTCGGTGAGGTTGACTCTTTGGGCAACATCCTCATCTGGCCTGAGGAGAAGAAGGTGGAGGAGAAGGTCGTGCACACCAAGGAGTCTGCCATCGCACTGGTCAAGGAACAGCCACTCATCGCCACCCTAATTGCATCGGCACTTGGGTCAATTCGCCGCGAGATGGACACACTCATGCTTCGGTGCGCGATGAGTCCCGCTATCCGCGAGCAACAGGATGAGTTCAATGTCATCACGAATACCCGTGGACAAATGTTGGTCGGCCAGTTTGGTAGTTTCATTACACAGTTCTTGAATGGCTGGAAGGGTAGCATTGAGGTAAGCATTTTATGTACGAACTGCATGAGGGGAAACACTGACTTCGTATTTAGGAGGGCGACATCTTCGTCACAAACGACGTGTACCAGATTGACGGAGCCGTATCACATCTCAACGATGTTATCATCTTGCTTCCCATCTACTTTGAGCACAAGCTCATCGGCTGGGCTGCAAACTTTGGCCATTTGACCGATGTACAAGGAAAGGTGCCTGGGTCCATGAGTATCAACGCAGGCACGATCTACGAAGACGGACTGCAGATCCCCATTTGCAAGCTATACGCGAAGGGCGTCTACAACGAGGGCCTCGCATCCGTCTTTTTCCGGAATTCCCGCATGCCAGACTGGTTTCAGAGCGACCTTATCGCCCTTGTAACAGCCTGCCGCACTGCCGCGACCCGTGTCAATGAATTGTGCGATCGCTACGGTCTTGCGATGTACGAAGCAGCAACAGACTACCTTCTTGAGCAGAATCGTACCGCTATCAAGACGATCATTGATGAGAAGATTGGAAACGAGAAATCGGCTTTCACGGACTTCATCGATGATGACGGACAGGGCGTTGGTCCCTACGCCATTTCTTGCACCATGCAGAAAGAAGGCAACAAGCTGGTTTTCGATTGGGACGGTACCTCGCCTCAGTCGAACACATCGATGAACTACTACCTATCCATCACGATGTTCAAGATGTTCATCGGGTACTACCTGCTCGCCGTCTACGACCCGCATGCCGTCGTCAACGATGGTTTCCACGACCTCATCGACATCAAGATTCCTACAGGAACCATTCTTCGCCCCGTCCGCCCAGCAGCACTGAGTTGCCGCACACATTTGCTCGGTCGCGTCATGGACGTCATGCAAGCCCTTTTCGGTCAACGCAATGCCGCATACCGCTGCGCAGCCGGTTTCTCAGACTCACCTCATCTCTTCTACAGCGGATTCAAGCCCGACGGCGAGTTTTACCTACTCTACCAAATTGGCTTCGGTGGTGTCCCAGCCCGGCCAATGGGCGACGGGCCAGACTGCCACTGCCTCTTCCCAGCCATCAAGTCCATCCCAGCCGAGAACATCGAGCTGTACTTCCCCGTCATCCTTGAGGCAAACGAAGCGTTGCCTGACTCTGGCGGCCCAGGATACTACCGCGGAGGCAATGCGCAACGCACACTGTACCGCTTCTTGTGTGAGGGCGATGTCAGCCTCCACGATGACAGGTGGATGATTAAGCCATGGGGAGTCAATGGAGGTATGCCTGGAAGTCGCAGCAAGAAAGTCTTGTACAAGAACAATGCGTACGGCACGGATAAGGAGCAGGCTCCGGAGAACATGGTGATGTGTCAATCGAAGCAGGACTATGTCCATGTGTATCCCGGTAAGTTGTCCACACCCACACTGAAGCTATTCAAAACTAAATAACACTTTGTAGGCGACGTTCTCGAATGGATCACCTGGGGTGGCGGCGGTCTCGGAGACCCACTCACACGCCCGTCCACCATTGTCGCGCAAGAAGTCCACCGTCGTCTCGTCACCGTGTCTGGTGCAGCCCGCAACTACGGTGTTGTGGTCCGGCCGTCAGACTTTACCGTCAACGAGGGCGCAACGACAGAGCTCCGCCAGAAGATGAGGGAAGACAGGGCGAAGATCGATCCGGAGGGCTACAACCGTGGCGGTACTATTTCTGAGTTGATGGCGACGTGCGAAGAGGAAACGGGCCTGAAGCCGCCGCGGCCACAGTGGGAGAAGGATCCGTATGGACCGCATGTTGGCCTGCCGTATGTGAAGGAGTGGTATAAGAAGATGAGGGAGCAGGGTATGGATGGGTGGAATAAAGCCTGAATAGAGTAAGAAATCGCAAATATTCGATCAATCGAAATCCATCAAATGCACATTGCTTCTTCTTCAGCGCTTGAACCACCAGACATGCGAAAGTACTCAGATTCAGGGCGTACCAACAAATGGATCACCATCATGCAAACTTCCTCTTTTATTTCCGAAGTTTATCTCCTTCCAACTCAGCTGGGGCTTGATCTGTGGGCAATTGTGCTGGCATGCCTACACCAATCTCGTACACACCGTGACCGTCAACTTCCGCATGATGCGCGTACTTTTCTGTTGCACCACTAGCATGTTGGCCATACGGATGATGTGCATTGCTTTGCAACTCAGCTGTCTGGCTGCGTTTCCGCCGTCGCAGGAACAACCACGCAAGCACACTTATGATTGCAATGCCTGCTACGCCGCCGACTACACCGCCTGCTATCGCACCCACTGGTGTTTTCGAGTCGTTGGAGCTTTGCGTGGGTACGTTCGTTGAACTTGATATCAAGGACGCGGTCGCTGTTTGTGACGAGGGCGCGAAGGTAAGGGACACTGTGGAAAGTGTCGGTGAAGGGGATGGAGCTGTATGTCTGTCAGCGCTTGCGCTTCAACCAGACGAATGTGCTTGTATCGTTCAAATCACCACCTTTGGCAGTCAAGAGTCCCAAAGATTGACACAACAGATACGAGCACCTTCGCCGCCTTTCAATGCTACTTACCAACACCTGCCCTGACCAATCTCAACGCTTGCGCACCACCAGGTAGCGATGCTCCCGGCCTCGTGCATCCATTCGTATTACTCGAATTGTATCCCTGCCACTCATGCTCGCAACAAAAGAATCCTCCATTATCAAACAGATCCCAAGTCGCGTTGGCACACCTGGGCTGTGGTACAGCGAGCAGCGTTTCTGTGCAATTGGCCTCAGTCGGACAGCACGCGATGTTGTACTGAGACGGGCAATTCAGCTCGACTGGACAGCATCCGCGGAAAGGTGGAACCGTACGACCGCAGTCGACTTCGACGCCAGCGATGCAGTTGGTGTCGCGGCGGATCGCGAAGCCTTGTTCGACGAGGGAGCCCATGGTTTTGCGACGCTGGGGACGAGGGCCGCAGGTGGTTTTATGTTGCGAGGTCGCAAGGCTGGATTGGGGGCCTTGATCGCCATGGTGCGAGTCCAAGACTTCTCGGCGTGAGCGATTGGTACTGTGGTACTTGGGCGGAGGGTACGACAGCCAGGCTGAATCTCAGCTCTTTCTCATTTGGGGGAGGACGAGGGCGGGGATGAGATGAATCGTGGTGGGAGGCGGACCGCCCAGACACCGGATTCCTCTCGGTGCGACGCATTGTGATTGGTGGGATTCTGCACCTGCAGCGCTTCATTTCAGATTTAACATCATGATGCTGATGATTGGTGATACATTCAGAACATTTGACGTCGATTGCCCTTTCTTCGCGCGAGATGTATGACCACGACTTGCTGTGAGAGAGAGTCCATGGGACCTGAGCTATCTCTCGAGGCGGTGTGACAAGTCACATCGTGGCTCCTGGGTTTTAGTACAACATTTACGGCCGGCCATCCACTGTTTTACACATGTTGGTCGACGATTTGACCGAATAAGTGTCGAGTGACGCGTGATGCGGGCAGCTCGTCTTTCGTGCGACCCCTGATTCTGGCGACAAACCATGATTTTAAACAACCTTATTTTCAACTCCGCATTCCAGTCATTCCAAAACGCACCTCACAAAAACTGCCATGATCGTACAATATTTTGCTGCTGACGCTTGCAGCGACTGTCTTGTCATCACCCAACAATGCATCTAACACGCGATGCGCATCAAAAGCAAGCGAAGCAGAATTAGCACGCTTAGGGTAACTTAGTTAACTTAACTAGAGAATTAGTTTAACGTAACTAACTAACGTAAGTTACTATTAACTTATTACTAGAGCATTATAGCGCTAGTAGCTGCGCACGTATTACGCGTAAGAGTAAAGTAGTAAGTTAGTTAAGTTAACTTAAAGCTAATTAGCGTAATATTAGTAAGGCTAGGGTATAGGGGTTTTCATCTCAGTTATACTAGTGTGCGAGGGGCGTTACCTCTAGAAGCTTAGCGATCTGCGGCTAGGAACTCATGGAGCTTAGTAACTACAAGATCCACACGTTATCAGATCTCAACGACTTACATATCTCAAGATGTTCCTATCTCTTTCTTGGGCGACACATATGCAAGCCAGACTAGGGACCGATCACAATGTGTGAAGAACGTAGGAGGAAAGGAGTACTGCACATGCGTGTTTGAGTGTGGTAACGGCGTGTGGGAATGTGTAGAAGGAGTGTACTTTTTTCAAGCAAGGTTGCAAGAAGTACTGTCATCTTGGCGAGTGCGATGGAGATGGAGCGTGAGATTCAATCGAGATGCGAGCCGACGAATTGTGAGAGCTCAAATTACATACGAGAATTATAGACATCGGTATCTGGCGGAGGCGCCCATCAAATTACTCCAAGTCGGTCGCGAAAATGTAACTCGCTAAGTATGTACAAGAAGCCGAATGAAATTACGCTCCATATTCGATTTTCACTTCGCGTTGCCACCAACAGTGGCAGCAAGAACACCACCAAAAGCAGCACCCATCGCAATCCTTCGATTACTCCTATCATGCATTACCCTCCCACTATGCCTCGCATCCGGCGTCGCAATCCTATGTGGCTCTGCGATGCCCATCTCGCCAGTCGGAGCGCCAACAAGCTGTCCGTATTGCACTTTTCGCTTCCCGACTTCATTCAGAATCTCCTCAAAATCACCGTGGTGATGCTTCGTCTTCTCGGGTCGGATCATGGGTGCGTTGAAGGCGTGCGAGATCTCGAGTGGGCCAAGCGTGACTTTACGGCCGAGTTGCCAGAAGCCCCAGTACACGGGGAGGACGAGTAGGACTGTAATGAGGGTTGCTGCGAGTGCGCCGCCAACGTATGCGAAGCTAGTTTGGTACTGCTCGACGATGCCGGTCACGGCTGTTACAATAGTTTGGTGTGCCATGTTCTTTGCAATGCGGTCTTTGCGATCGGTATTCGGTGCGCCGTTGAGGTACAAACCCGCGACGAAGGCAAGTGTGTTAACCTTCCGCAGGAGCTCGATAGCTGGATCGTCGCGACCAGCCTTTGTGATGTTGTAGTAGCACTTCGAGTGGTCGTCATCGCGGTCGTTCTCGGCGTAGAAGACTGTCTGCGCTTGCGAGCCGCGCGATGAGAGGTCCCAGCCTGTCGTATACGTGAGGTTGGCGGATGAGCTGTAGAGGTTGTTGAATACGTAGGTCATCGCTCCGACAGTCGAGACATTGCCAAATTCTTCTTCCAGGTCGATGTACTTGATGACTTTGAGATCATCAATCTGCTCCGTCGAAAGCGTCGACCCGAGGGGCCAGTCGTTGACGTCGTTGAAGAACTTCACGTGCGTGACAATGTTCTTGCCCTTCAACTCTTGCTCGCTGGGCATCATGACCGTTACTGGGTACTCAACGACGGCTGGCCGTATACCGCACACGCGACGAGTCAACTTGCCAGGACATGAGTCGCTTGTCGCTCCAGCCGCACTGTCCACGTAGAGCATATCAAGCCTGACGTTGGCATAGGATTTGCCGGGTGAACTCCATTCGGTGTCGAATTTGATGTCCCACAGGGGAAATGAGCTCTGAATGCCGCCCTGCTGCTTGGTCTGCATCTGACCATAATCAACGTCCTCGGTTGTTGTGTTGCAGCTGAAAGCAAAGCCGATGGCTTTGATGCTGCCAGAGCATTCTTGACGATACGGGCAATCAAAGAAGCTTGAGCGTTGGTCTAGCAGATCGTGCAACTTACCGTTGGCGATTTTGCCGTTGTATGCATCGATGACGTTCGCCCAGGCCGCATCTACGGTCTTGATGTTGCCCTCGTCGCCAGGAATGCCGCCGCTCATCGGGATCCATTCTTGCTCTATGTACGCAATCATAGTGGCGTTCGTGTAATTCACCTTCTGTGTGACGATGGTCTTCGTTGCTTTCTGGAAAAGAGTACTGTCGACAACCGCGAATTTTGTCATGAGTGCCGCCAGCGCGATGATGTTGAAATGCTTGCCGCTTGTGATGATCGAGTAGAAGCTGTACGAATAGGCATGGTTACGATGCAGTGTGCGAAGTGAACTTCCACGCATTGCCTTTCTCCACCACGCAATGGCGAGCCCTTGTCCGATTAGCGTGATGAGCCCTAAATTTTGGACCTGGTTGGCAATGTTGAGCAAAACGTTAGGCTGGATTGGAAATCTCCTCATTGGCCAGTCATGTACCAGCTTGTTGTCCGACAGACTCAGAATAGCAACAGCCATGGCGGTGGCCACGACGATTGTGAGGAAGCCCGCGAACCCAATCCACGGGAATTGATTCTTGTATCCTGGTTTCCAGTCGATGCCATCATCGCTCCCTATTTCGCTTGATTCGACATCGTATGCCGACTTCCTGGGATCGGAGGATTCTGTCCATGTACCAGTATTTCGAAAGGACTCGTTGGGGGCAAATGCCGGAGAGTAGGGGGATTGTTGAATATCGGGATGCTGTCCGTATTGCATGGCAGAGTATCGTGGAGCTGACTGAGGCGACTTTCCATCCGAATTTCTCGACTCGGCGTCCATCTCCCTTACGGTCAACGTGGGTGCCGACGAGAAATGCTTGTCGTTGTTGATCTCTGTGGAGAAGGTGTGGGAAGTGGACGCTGGTGACTTCACTGAATTGGCGGAGTTCTGAGTTTGAATATGGTCATTGTCTGTACTGGGCATGTTCGTTGGTGCAGCGTATGTTTGCCTGACTTCATCCGCCATGGTAGGTCAATCGGAACTCCGAAGACAAAATCGAAACGACTGATTTGGTTTGTGATGAAGGTAGTCTCGGCAACTCGATGTGAGACGATGTTTGACGGCAAACACGAATTCGTCGCGTGCTTCCGGCATGGGGCTTACACATATAGCACTGAAGGCCTTACATTCCGCTACTGTGCTCGACATCAGCATCTGCCAGGCTGGCATCCGTGTACCAGCTGAGTGGCATGGGCGGGCTGAGACAATGTGGCATGCATGCGGGCTGCCTTTTAGTGCGAACGTTCATTGGTTGGGTTCCCACGAAGCGAGCGAGATCTGACGCCTCTTCCTCTTTTGGAATTTGGATTCGGGCCTCCCGCGAACTTTCCAACTGCGACGTGCAAGCCACTTCAGCTGGACGGCGTGCAAAATGCACACCTCCTGCACGGAACTCATTGCTTTCGACTCCAGCCCCATCGGGATGTTCAATGAGGCCTAGCGTCGTCGATGCACACCGCCAACGAAGGCGGCCTGGGCCACGCCGTAGACCTCGAAGATTGGAATCGCCTAAACAACAAGCATCGGTCAACGCCACGATATGTGTGCGATGAGCGCAGAGGCTGTGCTACCTCAACAAAGCTGTCCCTTGACTTTTCCGTGATTCACCCTAGTTCCTGTTAGACTTCTATTCTGGAGGCTGACCTTTTATCGGTACCGATCGACCAAGCCCGAGCAGAATTAGGAAAGTCATAGAATGTCAGCAAACGGATACCCATTGGAGGCTCTTCTAGGTGCGAGGCGGTCATAAACTTCCGCCATGCTAGTCAGTATAGAGTCTGGCACAACGCGCATGTGGAGATATTGGCGATTCTTAAAAATCAGCCGCTTCTAACAGTAAGGCTTTTCTCGCTTTGGCCTTCCAAGGAAGCAAGCAGGACTTACCGATGGGAAAAGAATGACACTTTGACGTAGGGCCACTTGCACAACCGACATGCAGTGTTGTTGTAGCACAGCAATTACTTACCAGATGGCAGCGGTACCTCCTTCCCTCCGCTGCAATTCTGTTATCAACGTTGATCTTCTTCGTGTTTGCTTTCGCGAGATCTGAGACACGGAGTACATACCCACTTCTTCGACTATCAGCATGCGCATCGCTCCACCTCAGGATCTATCCCCATGCGGACTTACTGCGTTCCTGCGCAAGGACTTCATCCGCAATCACGAAACATTTTGGTCGATTTTCGGCACACGCCTCGAGTCTGCAGTGTCTTTCTTGTCTCGCCTCAACCTTGCGAACTTTTGACGAAATCGAAAGGCTTCACAGCTGAGAGACTTTCTTCCATGATTTGACTCAACAAGGACTTCGGTGGTCTCAAGCATGCCTGTCTAGTCTGCATGGATTCCCGGGACAAAGTTCGATTTTCTTACTGATGTCCAGGCATACCCGTCCAGCCCTAGATCCCATCTTGGCAGTGGTTGCTAAGCGGAGCGCTATTATTAGCCATACCATTCTTTCAAACTCCACGTCGGCAACAAGAAAGATTGAAAAGTTGTTGATCGTGGACCGGGCATTACGTAATGGCGCCAGAACACACAGCACAGGCGCATCAGCAATCGCTGTCGTCTTCGTTTTGTCTTGTGTACTTCGCACTGGTATGCGCATTGCACCCGAATCTCGAATCTGCCAGGTCCAGAGATTGCTGTGATATATCACAGCTGGCAGAAAGATTACGCACTGTTCGAGTGCTGTAGGTGATAGAACACGGCTAGCTCGAAATGATTGAAATTGTGTTCGTTAATGGTATGATCTTTTGTTGTACGCGTGCGCGGGATTCCAGTCGTTGTTCGATACACCGTCACCTACCGTGGTGATGGTACTTAAAGCGCTCAGGTGGATGTTGGAAGTTCCACGATTCGGTCGCCATGAATGCGATAAGTTGGCTGTATTGCGCGGGACTCGCGACACCGACAAGTTGCAGGAGTTACTGGGCCCTGGTGATGAGAGGGCATGCATTGAGCCATTCCAGCAAATTCAAAAAGACTTGCATCTTTGACTACTCAGTGTGGTGGTCAAGAGGGCAGTGTGTTCACAGAAGGACAACCCCCTGCTGACATAGACACATATTTTTCGGCTTCGAGCTCTCCTTCGCGCAAAGTGCGACAAGCATATTCCTGCCCAAAGCTGCAGTTGTTGCTCCATAAGAGTTGGAGAAAGAGGCGGCTCGGCTTTCGTTGCTACGACAGTTCCCCCGTTTCGTTGTTATATGGGAAGTCATGCCGCCATTTTCGCCATGCCATCATGGAGGTTTCAAAGCGCTTTTGTACCCCCTTTCTCGTTCACCACTTGATCCAAGCTACCGTGTATGCACCACCCGTACACCCGGTGCGGCAATTTGACAGCGGGCGGCTTATGCATGCGGCATGCCAACCCACTGAACAGGTTCCATCGAGTTCCATTGGCGGAGGAATGGCTGTTTCACGTTCGAAACGACCCACGATGACAAGACATCGGCGCTAGCCTCGCTTGTCAAAGACATCCACTTTTAACCTTTCGAGATTGCAAAAACCACAGCAAGACATGCGAATCCAACAACAAGCGCGTACAATGCAGATTTCTTCGACACATAGCGTAATTGTGCAGGATCAAAGCACATATCCGTAAATCTCTCTGTGTCAGTGTAAGAGTTCGGTGTTGTGTATCGTATAATCGCGCCACAAGATGTGATATCCGTATCTACGCAACCAGACAGAAAGTACATTCTGGATGAACGAAAGTATCGCAAAGAAAATGGAAGACATCACCGCGGTCTCGGCGCTGTTCTAACAGAAACAATGAGCGGCTTGGCGGCGTCAAACCCGCATGAACAACACCATATTCATGTTTCGATTCGATTCTTGTCAACTAAGGTTTGAATCGCAGCGACCGTCATCGACCAGTCACATTGATCGTTTGCAGCCAATTGCACGGGCTGACCCTGTGAAGGCCTTTGTGCAGTACAAACTTGTTTCCAAGCTTTGTTCTAACGCCCAGCCTGCCTGCGGAACGCTCCTCCACCCTTACAATATCGCTTAACGCTCCCAATGAGGTAACACGCGATGGGTCAGTTCTGGAAAGCACGGAAGGCGTGCTTCGTCTTGCGCGCGGCATGATCCCACGCGTGGTGCTCATCTCGTAGCCGAAACGGCTTGAAGATTCCAAGGGTTCCACGAGGAAGTCATAAATACTTCGGTTGACCTTCGCTTTACGACCCATCACTGCACATTCGGTCTTCTACACCAGTCCATTCTTTTTCACCTCACATTCGTTCATTCTCGAGTCCCTTCACTGTGTGAAGCCGGCAGACACTCTTTACCCACAAATCAGCATTCGCTTCCATCAAACAACACTCTTCTCCCAGACGATCCATCTCCCGAAATCAAACAAGATGTACAAGACCATCTCTTCCCTCGGCGCCATCGCTGCTCTGGCGGCCACCGCGACTGCCCACGGCCTCACCACTGGCGTGACCATCGATGGAAAATACACTGGTGGTTACCTGCTTGACTACTACTACGCCAAGCAGAACAACGGCCCCATCCCAGAGCACATCGGCTGGGCCGCCGAGAACCTCGACAGCGGCTTCGTCGAGCCCAACGCCTTCGACACACCTGACATCATCTGCCACAAGAACGCCAGCCCAGAGGGCTCATCCGACTCGCTCGCCAGTGTCGCCGCAGGTGGCGTCGTAGAGTTCCACTGGAACACATGGCCAGAGTCCCACGTCGGTCCCGTTATCACCTATGTCGCACCATACTCCGGTGACGTCGCTTCCGTCGACAAGACGACCCTCAGGTGGACCAAGATCCAAGCCAACGGCTTTGAGGACGGCGAGTGGGCTGCTGTCAAGCTCATCGGCCAGAACAACACATGGCCCGTGACTGTCCCCAAGACGCTTGCTGCGGGCAAGTACGTCTTCCGCCACGAGATCATCGCTCTTCACAGCGGTGGCGATGTCAACGGCGCGCAGAACTACCCCTTCTGTTTGAACATCGAGGTCACTGGGTCTGGATCTGCTGTTCCATCCGGCGGCGTTGTCGGCACTGAGCTGTACACTCCTGAGTCGGTTGTCTTCAGCCCGTACGGCGATAACACCAAGTACAAGATTCCTGGCCCGGCTATGTGGGAGGGTGCTGGATCTGGAAGCGCGCCTTCAACTCCTTCTACACCCACTACCCCATCGCCTGCTGCTTCTGTTAGCGCAAAACCATCTGCTCTTCCCTCTGCTGCGCCTTCTGGTAGCCCAGTCGTGGTTGAGACTCCGACGCCCGCTGCGTCTTCCTCTGCCGCGCCGGCGCCTTCCACGGGTGACGGTGATCTCCCGGAGCAATTCACTATCGAGACCTTCATCACATGGCTCGAGGGCAAGGCTGCTGGCTCTGCTAGTAAGGTCCGCCGCCACGCCCGCTCTTTCATGGTTTAAATCATCCATGGGGCCGTATGATTTGACGTCTGTTTGAGAGAGTTGTTGTTCGTTGGACACGAATACCGTTGATTCCATTCTTTGTGTGGGTGTCACACCTTTATGTAGCATAGCCTTTGGTCTAAAAGCCGTTCGCGATCTCAATCGCTTGATTTCAAAATCTCATCTTTGTGTTTCATCTTCGTGACCTAGTGATGCCCAACATACTTGGTGCCGTAATGTCCGGATCGAGGCTCAACGTGGGTTGTTAATTTTGCACAACTTTGCACAAGACTTCTTGAGTCAGCTATCACTGATTCATTCTTAAGTCTTGATTACAACATTCATTTAACATGTGTACGTCGAAACCATCTTCATCTTCCATCCATTGTAAGCATCGTTCACAAATCGCTAATATCCATCACAGTAAGTTGCACCTTGTTCGTTGTGCTCGGCGGCAACTGCCCACCCCCCATGATCAACAGCTTACTCTGATCATTTAGGACTCTCAGATGCCTCGTATAATGATTCGGCTCCGGCGTCGCTGTCTTGATCCACGGTCCTTCTCCCAGTCCCTTATTGATGAATATCTCGCCATTGCTATGTGCCGAAACAATGAGCGTGCCATTCTCGCCGCCCACAGAGCTCCACACAACATACGGCGAGCCTTTGGGAATAGTTCCGTCAGTCGCTTGGATCGGGAGACCAGTCGCGGGTCCGAACGCCTCTGGATCGTCCACGATCTTGTAGTGTACGGGAAATTCGTAGCCGGTAGCGCCGGGCACTGGACCGCCGCCGTACTCGTAGGCCATGATGTATTTACCATTTGGCAGAAACTGAACGGTAGGCATACCCGGACGGTCGGTATATGTAGGGTACGCAACATCGTCGATGACCGGGCCCCAGTTCTTCAAGTCTGAGGACGTCTGATGTACCATCTTCTGGCCGTACGTTGCATTGTCGCGCTGGTCAGAGTAGTAGTGGATTAGTGTGCCCTGGTACTCCATGAGAAAGGGTTCCCAGACGGGAGTCAGGCCATTATTCGGTCGTGCTTCGCCTCCGGCAGCAAGGTGCGATACAAATTCCCAGGTTACGCCCGCATCCCGGGAAGCGTAAAGCTCGATTTGCGTTTGGGAGAGGTCGGTTGGGATGGATGAACCTGCGAGGAGGACGGTGCCTTTTGCGTAGCCGGCGAGCTCGTTCTGGAGGATGTAGAGGAAGGGCTGGTAGCGGAGACCCCAGTTTTGTTGCGTGTCTTCCACGCGGCTGAGTTCTGACCAGGTGTAGCCTCCATCCTTAGATTGGTAGATCGGGAAGTAGACTAGAGGGGGCTCTGGGCTGTAGTTCTCCCAAGTCGCTAGGAGAGTGCCATCTTCGAACTGTGCTGATCGTGCGTAGAGTACTCGTGGATCTGTGTAGTCTGACGGAGGCGTGAAGATTACTCTTGAGTTGAAAGTTTCTGGCGCCTTTTGTTGTGGCAAAGCATATACGATCGACACAGCCGAGAGGAACAACGTTGAGAGATGCATCTTGAAGTCAGATGAAAGGCTTCACGAGATGTCAAGATTGAAAGTAGAAAAGACCATCGCATATAAAAGCGTCAATGTACGATTGTAACTAACCGCATCGTCCCATGCTTCCGCTTTCCGTGTTTTCACATGGTTCAATCATGGATCTGAAGTGACCTATGCTTTCAGTAACAAGGCCGGAGTACGTCAATAGCTCCAGTGTTCACGATCCTCATTTGCGGGGAAACCTCAAGTGCCGGAACAATTGTGGAGTGTGGGCGATCCCTGAGGTTTGTGGGGAAGCAACGACGGATGACAGTGCGACTTTGGGGTAACAATACTCCGAAAAGCGATCCTTGGGGTGTCTACAAATGCAGCCTTCTGTCGGAGACAGCGCCATGTGGGCGTCATCGTACCGAGGCTCGGAGAAGACATGCTGAAACGGGAGGTGCGAAGACACTTGGTGTTATTGCCCGAGGCGGATATGATGTAGAGAAGCTGATATAGACGTGCGCCTATGGAGAGCAGGATTGTGAGATGGTGGAGAGGGCTTGGTGCTGCGAATGGAGATGTTGATGACGCCACAAGCGACGCAGCAGCGGGAAGGAACGCACCGAAAATGCACTCTTTGCGCAAGCTTGATACAACACCACTCCGGAACACCGGTTTTGAGCATCAAGTAGAGCTGAGTAACCTCTACGAATTCCAGTCCCATTCTCCATTCTATTCGTTCGCTCAGATGGAATGTGACCAAAGGAACGAGACAGAAACAGGTACTGAGCTTGAGCTGCTCTGGTGCCATGCGGGTCACGATGGAATATTTCGAGCACTGCAAGTGTGGCTCGTACTCGCGCACGTTTTTGTCAGAGCCTACAACTATTCAGTTTGGGACCTATTGAAGATTTACGTGCCACTCTGCAGTGACAGCTTGAATGTGCGTGCGTGATGCGCCTCGGTAGCGGCGATTACGGACATAATCCGTAATGGAACCAAAGGAAGCGGGGCCAGTTTCACGACATCCCATCTTCATTCCCACCGTCGTGCTTCGAATAACCAAGTCGCACCCACAACAATATGTCTATCGAATCGCCCACCATGTCGGATCCTCTGAATACCTCAATGGACGACCTCCAACCGCCCTCTCCTCCAACGGTGTCCACTCCGCCCTCCCAACCCTTTCCCTTCCTCTCGCTGCCCCTCGAGCTCCGCGAATCCATATACTCTCTATATTTCAAGCCCTCCGATCGCCTTGTGAGAAACAGCGCTCTCGATACACAAGGCTTTTTCGGCGGCGTCTACCGGTTCGACTTCAACCTGTGCCATGTGAACAAGCAAATATGCGCTGAGGCGCGGCGGGTGTGGAAGCGAGAGAATTTGTTCGTGAAGATTGCCACACCTTGGCCCAGCGCTGGTATGTACCAAGTCTACTTGTCGGCGACAGATGCGGATATGGACACAGGTGGGTTACGCAACTATCTACATGCGTATGGTACGTTTGGTGTATCTAGAAGCAGCTAGACCATGGAGCTGAAAGAAGACGAATGCTAACGTGTCTTCGGCTATAGTGAATCACATCTCCTCTGAAGGTCTTGTGCCAATCGTCTGTACCGATCGACGCGCCGGCGCATTCAAAACGCACCACGCACTCGTACAGATCACTGCGCCATTCCACCAGGCCGTGCCCGAATATACTGTAGTCGTGCTCCTAGACGATTTGCCTTTGTTCACGAGGACATGGTACTACAGCGCTCTTTCATACCCGATGCTTAACGACCGCCTCAGTACCACTTTCATGCTGCGCAACCCGGACGGCACTTCCCCTTCCCAAGAACTCAGCCTCTCCCTTCAGCGTCGCTTGCTTCTGCCGTTTGAGCAAGTCAAGGGACTCTACCACTTGGACATAATTGGCTACGCGGCCGAGGTTGAAAAAGATCTCAAGAGGCGCATGGCAAAACCCCTTCCCACACTGGTGGACTGCTGCGAAAAAGCACAAGGTTTCATGGAGGCAGGCGATGCTGCCATCATCTCCAACAACCTCCAAGAAGCACTGGAACTGTACCGCCAAGCCTTTCACTCTATCCACATCCTGATCCACGGCCGTACACGCCGCGTCCTAGCCGACGTATTCTTCCACGAGGCCATCGAAACGGGGCGCTTCGCCGGACAAACAGGGATGACTGTGCGCCTAGTCATGCGTCTCAAGCTAGTCAGCCGGTATGTGCTCGCATACCTGAAGCTGGAGCAGTGGGCCGAAGCAGCGTTCTGGGGCATGCGCAGCATACGCATCATGCGGGAGAGCATGGATACCGAGTTCGAAGACTTCTTGAGCGAATTCGTGGGCGGCGAGGACGTGGCGATGATATACGTACGCACAGGCATAGCATTCACTAAGATGGAAGAAGACCCGCATGGGCCCTGGGAACTCGATCTGAAGGCGTATGACGGCGAACACGTGGCAGGCAGTGAGAGTATCTTCGGCATCGCGAAGAAGTACCTCAAGAAGAGGGATCGAAGCAGTGTGCGCAAGGAACTGGAGGGCTTTGGCGTGGGCAAATTTCGCATCGAGTACTTTGGTGACGAGAACATCAAGACTGAGGCAATGAGTACATCAGGTCAGAAAGGGAGCGAAACAGAGTAGGTAAATCGAGTTTTTATTGAGTCGTAGCGTCATAGCGTCATTACACATACCCAGCGGTCATCAAAAACGCCATGCATCTCCCCCAGTCCGTGAGTAAACGACAACCCATCCTTTCGCAAAACTGCCTTGCCAGAGCGAATGCAATCAATCACCATAGCCTGGGTTCGTTCGCCGTACAGATACCTCTATACGACTACTTCGAACTCATCAGGGTGGATCTGCATCGGATGAACAAAGGGTGGATTGGTACTTGGTAGGGAAATGTCTTGCACGCGAACTGGGTTCGACATTGCGCGTTGACATGGGCGCGAGAAGAGAGGAGCAAGCGGTCCGCACGGCTGAACTTGCGATGCCAGACCATCACCGACACCTGGGTTGCTTTCCTATACAGCTACTACTAACCGGCCAGGACGGATCAAGAACAGACACCGCGCAGAACAGAAACGGTACTTCATCGCTGCTCCTTCTCGGGTGGTGGCGGTGGAGAGGCAAGTAACTCATCGACGTCAGCCTCCCTGTTTGAAAAGTAATTAGCGAAGCCCTCTTCAACAAAAAGCAAGTGATTAGATTCTTACAGTCGATAATGCCTCCCCAGACCGTCAAGCACCTTCTCCTGCTTCGCCCACTCCGTCGCCTTGGCCTTCGCGCGGTCCATCTCCGCCTTCAACTCCGCCGCCGCGCCCAGGGCACACAGGCACAGTGTGGACAGATCCACGCTGTACTTGTCGTGGATATGCTTGCGCAGATCCTGCCACTTGCGGTAGTGGGCTTGCGCCTTGTCTGCCGCGGCGTTGGCCTTCTGGGCGTAGAGGCGGGCGTTGTCGGCGTGGGTACGGGCCATTGTGTGTGTGTGTGGGTGTGTGGGTGCGGTAAATGGTTTTTTTGGAGGGAATTGAGGGTGTAGAGAAATTTTAGGGCGGGTTTTATTGCTGTTGGTGGGTGGAAATGTAGGGGAGGGCAAACGGGGAATGGAGCTAGTGGGGCTTCGATTGGCTATGGGCACGCGATAATAAGAGCTGGAAGGTTCAGTCATAGCTTGGAAGACCTTTGAACTCGTGGTGAACGTGGGAGATACATCAGGGTTTATTAAGGACCAGGAGAAGGACGATTTTTGAGGCACTGAGGGCCTCTCGCCGTATCATTGCAGTGACAACTGTGAAATGAAAAGAAGCCTTTGAAACCTACACTACACCGACGCATCGACATCATACTCTACATCCGTCCTAATGACATATTTTGCACCCTCAACTACACCCGTTCCCTCGTGCAACAGCGCACCTTGAGCCTCACCATGCGGAAACACTGCGACACTACCCATGATCGGCTTGATCGGATACGCATTGATGACACCCTCCTTGATACTCGGGATGAAAAACGTAGTCTCACCGCCCTTGAAGTCGTCGTTGAGGTAAATGAGGAAGGTGAAAAGCGAGGACTGGCGCGCATCGGAGGGTGAAGCGTCGTATTGGTATGCGTCTGTGGTCGCGTCTATGCCTGATGGCGGCCATGCGCCATCTGTTGGTCGCAATCAGTAAGTGTTACAATCAAGTGCTTTTGTGCCAAAACGATACGTGGACATACCAATGTGACAGCGATACTCAGCACCAGGCACGTATCTGTACACTCTGAACCGCCTATTTACACCCCGCACTTTCTTTCCTGCAACCTCCTCCGGAACGAATGCCTTCACTCTGCTCCACAGCTTGTCGTGAAATGCTTGGTCAACAACCCAGTAGAAGTTATGGGCTAGGACGCTCGTGTCTTCGCCTTGGGGCCGCTTGGGGGCGTCTGGAATGAACTCAATAGTCTCACCGGCAGCGATAATGGCGGTACACTCCTCTGGCGATAGGACGTCTCGAATAAGTCGCAGGTTTGGGACGATGGGGTGCTTGTAACATTCTGTTTTTGGGCCCTGGCCAAGAAGTACGGAGTCGTTCTGGGAAGCGTAGAGGATGGCGGGATGGAGGTTGGGCGGTTTACGTTGAGGGCCAGCGGTGGTTTCTATGATTCTGAAGCGTTGCTTGAGATCAGGTGAGCAGCCTGCAAAGATTGACTTATCTTCGATGCTTCGGCGTACTTGTCGGGTGGGCCCACTAGGCGGTCGGAGGTTCCACGTCTCTTGCAGCGCAATCGGATCTGGACTTGCGATTGTTCCGTTAGAGGTCGTATCCGTCGGACCGGTCACCCTAAGGATAGCATCGAGCACATTGATGAGCTCGTCGTTGTGAGCGTTGCGACCGACTACGTTCTGGCTGGGGACTTGGACATGAATGGAGAGACCAGATACGACATCGAGCGTCCGCACCCATCGGCAGAGAGCACCCAGTGTCGGCGTCTCTTTCCTGATGCGCATCTCTGCCAACAAAATGAGCGCATCTGTGTATTTGCCATCTGTGAGTGCAGCAGAAATGCGCGCAGTGAGGTTGCTCCCCTCTACGTGCTTCGTCAGTGTACGAATCGACGGAAGCCGTTGCAAAGCTCACCTGATGAGTTCATTCCTGTGATACATGCTTGTCGGAAGTCATAAACCGCCGTTCTGAGGTCTTTGCAGGCTTTCGACTTGATCAAGACTGGGTGCTCAGACAGGGTTTGCAAGGTCTCAACGGTAACTTCGAGCTCCTCCTGCGAGGTCACCGAGTGTATGTTGGAAGCGTCTAGTAGAGAAGTATTTTGAGGTGGAGTTGGAATCCCTGCTGTAGTCGGCTTCTTCACTGCATTCGCATGCGCGCCGTTGCGCTTCCGCTTCGCCATGTCGCACGTGCACTGTGAGGTTCTGACAAAATTCTGCTCTGCTGATGCTTCACTATGAAGCCGACAACCTTGCGATGCTTAGCTGATTTGGTGGAGATATGAGTTGTATCGTCGTCGTGCTACTGGCGTTGGATGCTTCGATGCCGATGTCGAAAGTCTTTGCCGCTAGGACGGTGGCGTTGAGGGAAAACATGGGGTGGTAAGCGCCTTGCCTAATTGGAACACGCTAGTAGTTGGCCCTCCAGGTATCAAGTCACAAAGTCCTACGCTAAACTGTACGGTTTTATTCTCTTGTGCATTGCGTATCCTTGCGTTCATAATGTTTGCCATGGACATAGAGTACCAGATGTACCGTGAGTACTTCCCGGAGGACTGTTTGGGAAAGTAAGCTGAATGATGAGGTCGTTGAGTTTGAAGTAAGATGTATTATAGCGGAGGCGTTCTAGACATACATGTCACATACAGATACCTAGGTCTGGCATAGCAAAGGTGTTTGAGGCGTAAAGGTGTTTTATAGATAATCCAACCCATAGATCCAATGTATATACAGGGTATGCAACTCATATACACATCTCCTTGCATCCCCTCCAGATCGCTATCCGCCTACCCTTCACTCTCCAGCCAATCCGCCGCCGCCTCAATCGCCGCTGCCACAATGCTCACCCACTTCACCACCGCCTCCTTGCCTTCTTTTCCACCCTCTTCAAGCCCCTCCACAATCCCAGGAAACGTCGCGCCCGCATACCCCGTCCACTTGCCCGGCGCAAACACCACGTGCTTGAACCAGGGCCGCCCGTCCAGGCCATCAGGGTACAAGAACTTGCGCTCAAGGAACTTGTACTTGGTGTTGACTGTGCGTATAGCGAGGTACAGCTTGACTTTCTCCCAGGGCTTCCACCAGGGTATGTCGTTGTTGTAGTATGCGTCGAGGAGCTGGGCGGCGGTCGCGTCGTGGATGGAGGATGCGAAGCGGAAACGTGAAGCGGCTTTGTCGAGGGCATCGAAAATGTCTTCATCCTCGTATGCTACATCCTTGGCTTTGCGCTTCACGCTGTCGATGTACTTCTCAATGCCGATAGCATAATCTGTAGCGTTGAGCTGCAACACAGGTGTCTCAACCAGCTTCGCTACGACAAGCGCCCAGACTTTAGCGATTGTGGCGTGGTATTCGAAGCTGGGGTCGCCGAAGCGCTGCATCCAGTCGAAGGAGTCGTAGTTGCTGTGGTAGTGGTATACGGCGTCTTTGGGGCCCAGTCTGGAGCCGAAGCCCATGTCTGTGCAGGGAATGCCGGCGAAGTCTTGGAAGGCGGTGAAGTCGCTGCCCGAGCCCATTGTGTCGATGTGCTTGTCCCATACGTCGTAGATGGACTGACCATGCGTGGTCTGGTTGGGTGAGGAGACGAGTTTCACTGTGCTTGGTTAGCGGGTATGTTTTGCAAGAAACATAGTGACTCACAAGTCTCTTGCACGACTTGGCTGAGCAGAGGTGCAGCTGCCATGTTGAAGTGTGGCCCGACGCTGCCGACGTCCACATTCAGATATGCGACCGCTGAGCCTGCCAGCCAGGGCAGATACTCCTCCACCCACTCCGTGCTGCCGACGAGGCCATATTCCTCGCCGTCCCAGCTCGCGAAGACAATTGTGCGCATTGGCTTCCAGCCTGTCGCTAGCGCCACGCCAAAACTTCTGATGACTTCGTTGAGTGCTGCAGAGCCGCTATTGGGATCTCCGGCGCCACCAGCGATCCAAGCATCGCGGTGATTCCCCAGAACCACCACCTCGTCAGATAGTGTGCCGTTGATAATCCCGATGACATTGTAGAGTGGCGTGGTCACATACTCCTGCTCGTTGACGAGGTTGAGGAGCAAGTGGTCTGGCGAAGGCCCAATGTTGTACTTGACGCCCTTGTAGTCCAGCCCACCAGTCTGCCAATGCGCTTCGAAAGAGGATGCTTTTGGGCCGTGGCCGTTGAGAGCGTGGAGGAGAGGTAGGGCCTCTTTGTAGGAGATGGGGAGCGAAGGGATGTGCGGCATCGCGTGGTCGACTGGCTGGCGAGGAACGCCCGGTTTCGAGGGGTAGCCAGGCGTGGTGGGATCGCCCGGTGCGAAGCCTACGATGTGTCAGTGAAGGACCGCTGAATGTTAGGCAAACCATACTCAAGAACTGCACGCTGCCTCTCTGGACACTGCTGGGCTGGCGAGCTGGGCCGCTGGGATACGTCTCGTAGCCGTTCTTCTCTGTGACCTCGCCGTCGTCCCCTGGGTCGCTGTACATGACCACGCCCACCATGCCCATTTCTTGCGCACGCTTGACCTTCAGGCCCCGAAACACGCCGCCATATTTAGCCAGTGCAATCTTGCCCTTCAACTCGACCTTCGCCGCCTGCAAATCCTCAAAGTCCTTGTAGGTGCCGTAGTTGACAAAGATATATGGCGCAGTGACGTTGCCCGATGCACTGTAGCCATGGAAGGTCGGTATGCGATCTGCCAGTTGGCTCGCTTTGTCCTCCTCCAGCACGTCTTCCTCCAGGCTCGCTTCGAATTTGACCTCCCATTCCTGCTCAGTCGCCGCAGAACTGCCGGCATCGTCGTCCGCCTTCTTGCTCCTCTCCAGCAGCGCCAGTCGGTGGCTCTTGGGATAGTTGATGTACACGTCGTAGTCAACAATCATGCTGTCGCCAATGCCAAAGTCCTGCCACTTCTGCCGCGTCCACAGTGCCTGACTGAGGTTCTTGCCCGCCAGATGCGGCCCGCTTGTGTAGTACTCGCTCCATTCCCGCGCCCGCTCCGCATCCGGTGTGTTCAAGAGGATGCTCTGCAGCTCTTCATACTCGAATGCCGTCTTGCCCAGCCATCCGTCCGGCACGTCTGAAGTGGTGGCGGCGGCGGCCGAGACGATCGGGTCTGGGACGGGCGCAGGGCTGACTGAGTAGGAGCCATTGCCAAGCAGAACCACTGCGGCGATGCCTCCGGCGAGGACGACGGTGGTCAGTATGCTCGTGCATATGTAGCGCGTTCGATGGTTCTCGTATCGGTCGCGATGCGGGCGGACATCTACGTGCTGGATGAGGGGCGAGCGTTCCGAGGCCATGGTGCAGCTGAACTTCTCATCGCTTGCACCAGGCTGCATACAAGTCCAAGCAAGCAAGAGGAACACGTGTTACGGTGTCAAAAGGTTGTTGTGTGATGGTACAAGCTACAGAGTGCCATGCGTTGGGGAATGGTTCCATGCGTCATCGCGCGCCGCACTTGCTTCCCGAATACGAACTTGGCGTGCAAGCCCCAACGTCTTTCCCCACAACCACAGAAAGCTTGCTGCATCCCCGTTCATTGATCGTTTCTCGGAAATGATCGCAGGTGCGGCTTTGAACGATGCAGATAGAGCACTGATGCATCATAGCCCGGCTGAGCACTTGCGCGGTTTCCCAGGCCCTATGCAGCGCACCTTGTTACTAACAGCACTTTTCCTAGTCTCGTACCGTCCGTCTCTTGCTGTTGCAGCCCTATCAGCCTTATTCTATGGTCATGTCTCGAATTTCGATCATTCCAATCTTACACACTCTACCACATTTCCGTACCTACTCACCTTTAGCCCTCCGCTCACCACAACAATATGTCTCAATTGACTCCATGGGCATACGATCGTATTCGTCGGCTCCAGTCTGGAAGCAGTACAATAAGCATGCGAATAACTTCCAGTGTCTCAGCAATATGATCGCTGTGCTTCGAAACTACCAGACTAAGACACGGACGACCACAAGGCCCTTAAAACACCACAGCTGATAATTGCTCCAAGGTACGAGTAAACCTACGTTGAGCATTTGCGGGGGCTACTGTGTCTCCGAAACGATTTCTAGGCTTCAGCATCTCCTTTTGGTGATATAACACAGACGGGATTGTGAGTGTCGCTGGTGGGTGACAACTTGCAGTACGCCATTACTGACGAATGACTTTTGGACAGTGCTTTCATGCTCAAAGGTGAATTCCATATACTTTCCTGTTCATACATCGTCCCATTCTAGCTTCGTGAACTTCATCACACATCGTTCATTTGGCGCCCTCGACCTTAGTCCGGATTGCCAAATTACCATGGTTCACTTCCTTGGTCTACACAATGTTTGTTACACCCCTGCAGCCTCTGAAACATACTTTCACGTGTCTTTCGAGCCACATCGTATCACTCGCTGTCCGTCCACAAGGGTACACAAGCTCATGGCTGTCCGCGTGCCTATTCTTCCCAACTTTTCCCTCTTATTCCCTTCACATCACCTCTCACCCAACAGCTCTCAACATTCATCATGGCTCAGTCTTCAGACTCAAATATGGACCACCAGAAATACGGCTATGAGGACTTCACGAATGAATCGACAACTGATTTCACTTTCAACATGCCCAACTTCACGCAAGGCTATGGCCCAATGGCTGGCATCCCGATGCCCTCCCAACAGCCCGTACAACCATGTTTTGGCTGCGCCGTCAAGTCTCAGAATCCTGCCGCACATGCCGGCATCACCCCCAGTCCTCTCCTTTCTTTCCCATGCGGCCACAGCCAATGTCGCTCCTGTCTTACAGAGACGCACTTCTGAAAAGGCCCAGCCTGGTTCCGCTCCACTATCTACTGCCCGAACTGCGGTTTTCCAGCCGGCTTCGCACCATACCAGCACGTACCGCTGACCGAGAAGTATATTCTCGAGACCGCAAGTATAGATCTTCTCGACGTCAACTCGCCCAACTACGCCGCTGGAAATCGCTTCATCTTTGAAGGCCAAGAAGCGCGCGCCATCTTCATCGCTGTCTCGCGCCTGCATGGCGAAGCCAAGTCCGGAGATCCGCCAAATGTTCTGGATATCACGAACCAACAAGTCTTCAACACGCTCGATGCACACATCGTCAGCAACGGACCCTATCGTCTACTGACACCCATTCTCCTCGCCACCGAGCTCCAAGACGTCGTACTCGGCGACTTGGTGTACAAAAGTCTCATCAGCCGCCCAGGCGCGCCGCATCGCGCACTTGCACCGTACTTGAACACTGGGCACAATGAGGATGACTGGAGGAGGCAGGCTCTGCTGGTGAAGGTACTGCGGGAGAAGCATCAGCATCTTGAGGTGCTGATGGCGCGGTGGGAGAGTGAGGTTGTGCGGTGGGTTACGATTCTTGCGAGACAGTGGTGGGCGCGGTTCGATTCAGGATTCGCTATCAGCCGATCCTCTCGGTATTCAATTTGATCTCCCGCTGCTGCATAACGGCGAGTGGACGGAGATACCGGCAGTGAGTCGCCAGAGTATTGGTGGTGATTAAAGAGGATATCGGCAGGGCTGGAGAGTGTCGTAGAGGAGGAGACGGTCGGAGGGGTAGGCATTGGGGAGGGCTGGCGGTATACGTGGAGGGCGAGAATGATTGCTGAAGCTGATTGTAGTTGGCATGGACGGCTATGTAGAGAGAGAAATGGTTGTAAGAAGTCGTGAGGATCATTCATAATACAACTGCTTGCACACCGTATCTATTCCTTGAGCATAATTTACGAGGCCTGCTTATTATCAACGCTCATCCTTTGGACTCGGGTG
>Ga0265780_10001746_pt1 | contig 30153 bp, 27 predicted proteins | sample P1T30metagenome_FD_192432 | JGI IMG/M metagenome (GOLD analysis project Ga0265780, IMG submission 192432) | Plant litter microbial communities from East Loma Ridge, Irvine, California - P1 T30 | ecosystem: Environmental > Terrestrial > Plant litter > Unclassified | place: USA: California... | reverse complement strand
ACTACAGACGGGGAGCAATACACTTTTAGTCTCTTCCCAAAGCCCGAAGGCATCCACCTCATTACCAAGCACTATCCATCACCGATGCCCCTCCGCCGTAGAAAGGGAAATCCAAAGCAAAACCATTTTACCCATGTGCTACGTGGTATCATCAGGTCAAAGCGACCAAAGAAAAGGGTAATCGTAGTCGTAAACATGATCAAGTTTGCACAACGCAAAGAATCTCATCTAGGCGCGACCGAATCATTCGCGGTAAGTGAGGAAGGTGTTGGGCTCAGTTCCCGGGGCAGCAGTAGCACCGGTGACGGGAGCACCGGTGCCAGTGAGACCTGCGCCGGTACCTGTACTAGAGAAAGCGTTGTCGACCTGACCAGCGAAACCAGGAGTACCAGTCTGCTGAGTACCGGGAAGACCGCCAGTGAGACCGGCACCAGTTCCGGAGGTAGCGGGAAGGCCACCAGTCAGACCAGCGCCAGACTGGGTAGTACCGTACTGGCTGGTGCTATCGAAACCAGATGGGTTGACACTCTGGGCGGGGTTGAGACCCTGGGAAGCACCCAGGCCCTGAGGAGCGCCAGTAGCTGAGCCCATGTCTGAGCCGTAACCACCAGCGCGACCATGAGGCTTACGGGTAACCTTGGGGAGGGTGGGTAGGGTAGTGCTCTCCTTGGCGGAACCGATGGAGAAAACGGGGCTCTCCCACTTGTCGCCCTTGGCTGCCAGCTCCTTGTACTCGGTAGCCTTGGACGAGATGCCGCCGGGCAGGGAGATGTTCTTGAAGATGGAGTCGTGCTGGGTGACGGCCATGTTGACTTGGGTGTCCTTGGTCTTCTCCTTGAGCTGCTCCTTCTTCTGCTTACCCTGCATGATGCGGGAGTTGGCAGCAGAGGCGTAGCGCTGGTACATGTTCTGGAGGTGCTCTGGGTCGGGGTTACGCTTGGCCTCGGCCTCGGCTTTGTCAGCTTCAACCTTGATGTCGTAGAGCATGCCGTCCAGCTGGTTGACGGAGTCCTTGATCTGCTTCTCAAGCACCTTCTGGATGATGGGGCGCATGACCTTGAGGAGGAGAGGCTTGAACATGTTGAAGAGGAGCTTGTGGTTGCTCTTCTTCAGCTTGATCTGAAGGTTCTGGATGTCGGTCTCGATCTTATTGACCTTGAAGAAGTGCGTCTGGGCGTTGTTCTCGCGAGCGCGGTCAGCGGTCTCCATCTCGACCTTGAAGCTGAATCCGGTACCGCCCATGAAGATGTCCATGACACCCTTGTCAGTGATGGAGGGGAAGCCCTGCTTGCGCTTGATGTAGTAGGATACATCGCGGAGGTCCATCTGAACACCAGAGACAGAAAGCATGACCTTGTTCTTGTTCTTGTTTGAGATGGACTTGCGTCCCCAGCGCCAGTAGTTGTCAGAACCGAACTCCAAGACGTTAGGTGCGAGGTTGTCACCCTCGATGACAAGGTTCTCGATGACAGCGTCAACCATAGGGTCGCTGTACTCGATGCGAGGGATGGGAATGTACTGGACGCTCTCGAAGAAGCCAGGCAGGATGACATCGGTGACGTCCTTGACGAGGTGAGGCTTGAAGACGGTCTTGCCATTGTCATCAGTGCCGAGGTCGTTGAACAACCTGTTGATGGAATCGGCGAAGGCCTTGTTCTGCGGGTCGGCATCAAACTGCTCGCCAATGTACTTGAACTCATCAGCGATGCGGTCAGTGTGTCCGCGATAACGGCCACGGAGCAGGTCGTGACCCTGGTCGTAGATGCGGTTCCACTCCTCGTTGGACTCGTCCTCGAGAATGTATCCCTGCTGCTGGAGCACCTTGCGGATGTAGCCATCGATGCGCTTGAACCAGTTCTTGAGTTCTGGATCGCGGTCGGCATCCTTGTAGATCTGGTTGATGGACTCGATCAGGTCGTCGAACGAGGTGCTGTTGGCAAAGCGCTCAAGGAGTGTCTTCATGTTTGTCAGCCAATGAGCATTGTCAGAATGGAAACCTGTATTGCGTACCTTGAGGTCAGCCTCGGCAGTCTTCAACGCGTCATCCTGATGCGCACCTTTGACGGTTCCCGTGGCCTGCTGGGTCACAGTCTTAGTGTGGCCAGTGTACTGCTCAGCGAGACGGAGAAGAGTCTCGATGGCGCGCTGGTAGTCCTGGTGACCCTGAATCTCAACCACCATCTTCTTCAGGCGCCAGATGGTCTGGTCGCGACGCTCCTCGGGCATCTTGCCCTTGAGGTAGTTGTTCAGCTGGTCACGGCGAGCGCGAGCCTTGTCCTTCTCCTCTTCCGAGACATTCTGGTCGACCTTGTCCTTGGCGACGTTCAATGCGGCCTGGGCATTGAGCCCAGTGGACTGGCCAGTCTGGCCCTCATGGGCACCGAGCTGGGCAGTGTCGCGGGGATCACGTGAGCCGTCTGGGTGGGCAGCCTGGTTGATATCGCCAGCGGCCTGCTTAGCATCGCCCTTTCCAAAGGGAAGGCTCTGCTTGGCCTGCGCCTTGAGCTTCTCTGCGGACAGCTCTGGGGTGTCGTGCCAGGTGTTGTCGTCAGCGGGCTTGTCAATCTGGTTCAGCTTGTCCTCGGATGGCTTGACCTTGTTGGCGGTGTTTTGTGCGGCATCGCCAGCAATGTCTCGCAGGAGAACGGAGGCGTCAGAGAGGAGCTTCCGGAATTGGCCGTTGGAGATGAGAAGGGTGCCGAGAGTGCGCAGGCCATCGAGCGCCTCATTGCCGTGCTGTTTGGCGGTGTCCTTGTCCACCGGCGCACCGGGTAGCTGGGTGCCGGCGCCGGTGATTTGCTCGGCTTGCCAGATGAAGTCCTGGAGGAGGTTGCCCTCGTTCTTGGTGAGAAGCAGGACCTTGGCCTGCTCAATGACCGTCTTGAGGTCGCCTACGAGCTTCTGGCCCTCACTCGACAGCTTCTTTGAGGGTGTGCTGAGCGGCTTTGATGCCAGCGCCGAGTTGAGCGCAACATCAATCTGTTTGTTGGATGGTACCTTGCCATTGGAGAAGGCTAGAAGCGGCGAGTTAGCGCATGTTTGTGTTGGGGAATGTGGGTTGCGCCCACAGCATTACATACCTTGGAAAATGCCAAACAACTGCAGCTTGTTGTTGACGTCGATCTCCTTTTGCTTCAAGTCAACCGGACCTGTGTACTGTTAGCTCAATGGCGGTAGGAAAGGCGCAATCGACGTACGGTTGACTGCTTTCGAGCCGGCCATGATTGAGGGGTGTGGTCAAATCTGATGCTGGGTATCAAGTGGGGTATCAAATAAACAAACGCTGAAACAATGGAAGGGAGTTCAGTTGTTGGAGCGAGGTGGTGGGTATCTGAGTAGGTGAAGGCGAGCGAGGGGAGTGCGGGCATGCCTTTATTATTGGGGTGGTGGGAGGTGGTTGCCGTGGCACGCGATTCCCCATTGCGCTGTCGCACGGTTGCCAGAGGTTACGTCATACACGCGTCGTCAGTACAAATTTCACAACTTCTCGAGAGCCTGTTGTTGTCTAGACACCCCGCATGGCCTGGGCGAGCAGCCTTGATCGAGCCGCGGACGCTGGAAAGGCGCTTGCGGCCGTGGCGTTTCCCTGCTGATGTGTTGCCAACTGCCAGATCCTGCTCGAACGGCCAGCGCAAGACAAGGCTTGCTCCCAAAAGCACCCCCTGGGTGTCCATGACGGTGTTGGTGGGTGAATTGGGGTGCAATGCAGCCGATCGTCATCCAGGATCCTTCAGCTGGCCCCGGTTGCGTCATGGCATCTCGGCCGTCAGCCACAATCCGCAAACAAAATGTTTTGTGGAGAAGACATTGCGCTGGCATTGGGCGCCTTTGCACGTGCCATTCTTCGAGTGCTTCCAATGTTTTTTCTTCTATAGTGCTGCTCAACACCATTCCTTCGACCACAACAAGTTCCTGGTTCTGGTTGGGCAGACACGTCCTGTGCATATTCTCGGAAGGAAGCCACGTTCCCGAGACAAGCTTTTTAGCGCCTCTGCATAAGATTGAACTGTGGCTAATGCACGCTATCTACACCGTCTCCAAAGTCACCATGACGACATGGACTGTTCTCTTTCATATTTCCTTTCCCGAATGATTGGGTGATTCGCTGCATACACAAACGCTACGCCTTTACTAGTACCTGTCCAGCGCCGCCCACGCAAACGCCGTCTTTCACGTCGTGATCGAGATGCGGGACTGGGATTGTGCCCTGGCAGGACGCGAATCCTAGAAATGGGATCTACCGCCCTTGGCGATCATTCGTTCTGAGAGCCGGTTCCAAGGTTTCCAAGTCTCGACAGCGGCTGCAGCTCCGAGGCTGTTTGTAGCCCTTCCAGCGTGACACATGGCGCCATGTCAGAAACGTGTCCTTTGCATGGCATAACGGGTATGCACACTGGTCAGACCACCGCAGTGTGGCATCTTCAAATGAGACCCTGAGATGGGGCACCGGCATCAACCCTGCTCCTGGACCGTGCTCAGCGGGACGCAGTGGATTGCCGCCGCGACATGGAAGATCCTCCGAACCACACTCACATATATAACGAACGGAAAATAAACATCCCGGGATGAATACTCACCATACATCAATACCTCATAAAAATACGATGTGTTCATTGTATGTAGAGAACACGTGGTTTGGAAACTGATCGAAATGCATGAAGAGCGACTAGAGCAGGTGACAGGTGATGAGCGAAGGAGATCTTGCTCTTCGCAGTCAGAAACAGGCGTCGCAAGTGCAGATCCAAGATGACGTTCACGTGATTGAAAAGAATAAACAACTGGACTAAGAGCTCCTCAAGCAGGTCATGGCAGAAGGGGAAGATGAGCAGCAAGAGCAGAGGTAACGCAGGAAATTGTGGTTGAATCGAATGAATTGCCACTGGGACTGACGCACGCTGTTGCTGGCTAATTCTACACAATAACCACAGGTCTGCAAGAAAATTCACGCGCACCTCGTTGACGATATCATCAGATGCCACCGAAGGCGGAGACGTCAACGGCGACTTTGATCTTGCAGCCTGGGCACAACGTTGTGGAGATGATCAAATTAAAAGCCCGACTTGATTCAGTACAGCAATTTCCCAATGATGGAGGGTTGCATTGTTAACACGCCACAGCTTTTCGCGAGCTATAGTGAATTGCCGAATTTTTGGTCATGTATCCAGCATTTCTAAACTAACAACAGCGAGATAGACTAGGACGAATTTTACCGACACCACCGATAAAGTGAACAAAGAAAGCTCAACTCATGTCAAGTACGACACAAAGGCCATGTGATTGGGCGGACAAAGACACGTGGGATGATTACCTCAAGCACGGTTCCGACACTGTACATTTGAACAAGAAACCTTGGGCAGCAAAACTCGCCGTGTCTCGGTGTGGAGAGGTCAAATCTGGCGCATTCGTCCACAACCTATTGACGCCGATCCATCCCATATACCATCCCCGAAATTGGATCCTAGAAAACTTCCCACTGCCCCAAAACAACACATGGAATCTCGTCGAACCCGCTGTCCACATCGCTACTAAGCTCATCACCAGCGCGCCCGCATTAGCCTTCTTCCGCCACCTCAAATGCGGTCATCTCACACGTCAAAACGACCAAAACATCCTTTCTTACACCCCACCCGACGACACAATCAACCAAGATCTCGCCGTCCTGTGCGACCTTCACGCGCTCTCCAAGCGTATCAAGATCCTCTTTGCCGCGCTGAAACCCGAAGCTAAGCACCATTCGCAGACACGTGCAGTTCACTACGTGTCCCAATCCTCCTTCGGCACCGACGTTGTCATTCGCGGCGATACATCCGCCCTTCCCGCCCGCCACGATCTGCGCTTCCAATACATCGTCGTCAACGAAGCATATGCCGCGTATGCCGAAAATGCCAATCCCTCGCCCACGCAAGCTGCGCGGTTTGCATTCAGTCTCGCATCAGCACTCGTGCACGAGACCGCGTATGCATTTTTCGCCCGGGATTTCTATGACGGTGTAGAAGAATACGATGAGCCATTTCTCAACACTACGCATTTCAACCGCGACAAGAGCGGCGGGGAACTAGGTTTCGCGCTGGAAGAAGTGTTGTTTGGAACTGTGCTTTCGCAGGTCGTGCATCCTGAGCGGGGCGTGCATGTTGAGTGGGAGCCGGCAGTAAGTCGAGTCGTCGAAGGCAAGCTCGTTGCGGTAGAGAGCTGTTTGGTGTTCCCGGTTGAGACGGAATGGATGTGGCGGTTTGCGAGGCAGGAATTCTGGGATGGATGTGGGGATGGGGACGATGCGCTGCATGTTACGAAGGCGTGGCAGGGAGGGGCGTTTGATCCGAGAGATGTGGTCGGACAGATGAGGTGGGTTATGAGGAGGCCAGGTGGACAGGGCTTGGACGATGGGGATCTTTTGGGGAGAAAGAGGTGGTATTTGGAAGATTATGAGGAGTGGGATCGGCGGATGCTGAACGAGGAGGTTCTGAGCCTGGAAAAGGAAACAGCAGAGAGGCACTAAATTAATGGACGAATGGGCATTATCATACCCGTCAGCATCTGTAATTACTTATACAGAAGCCTACCGAGGTAATTTTAGGGTCTTCCCCAATTCATAGTTTGGTGTGGTAGATGGGACGTCACCAGGTGATGCAAAGTCGCTAGTATCTTAGTATACAGGCTTGCATAGATTTAATAGCTCACTAGGACGCTACGAAGAGCTTGAATAACTACGAGTCGAGCAGCTTAGCTGAACTGCTGTCTGATTATTTAGGTCGTGAGGCATAGCGCGCAAGAATTAATGCCACACCTGGTGACGTGATGATATAATGAAGTAAGCGGCTAAAGAATATTAAACAGCCGCCTGTATGGCATCCCAGACCTCACCGATTATTTCTGCGAGAACGTTAATTCTTGATATTACTCTCATCTACCAGTCGACTGCGGATAGTCCACTGTATTAATGCTATGAGTGAGGATGCATGCAACAACACCTACTTACATTCCCCGGCAGTTTTGCATGGCATTCATTGTGTCTTATTATCAGACGTTCAGAGGACACATGCAGTCATGAGTCTTTCCCAAAAGTGTACCGAGTGAACTCCAAAAATACAATGGTCTATTGACTTCCAATATTGTGCATCCTGTGAATGTATATTCTTTATATCCATTGATGAAAGGATGCCCAACAATGCCATTGTACTATTCTTCCTGTACACTGTGTGAAGTTACTAGGAATACAACTAGGTCAACCCGGAAGTACAGCATGGAACTCCCTCAGATAAAACGATCATATTACAAATATCATCATATTGAAGCCTTCTGTTTGCTTGATTGTCAGAAAAACATGTCTAACGAAGGCGGCAACAACGATCCAAAGACGCCTAAGTACAGTCAATACCGCGTCGACTCTGCTACTTGGAATAGATATCTCATTCAAGGATGGAACTGCGTTCTTTTCAACAACCCAAATCCTGAATCGTGGGCACCATTCCTCAATGATGCAGGTTGCGGTAGGACAGCTACCATTCCGCATCCGGAGAAAGGCGATTTAAACAACGACATCCATCCTATCTTTGCACGAGAAAACTGGGTACAAGAAATGGAAGATGAGCTATGGCACATGCTCTATCCCGTTTTGAGGCTGGCATCAAAAATGCTCCTAAGCAAAGCCGCTTTGGCCTTCTTCAGACGGGTACTATTTGGTTCTGCGCGCCGAGGAGGCGGGCGCACGTACCTTCACTATGTGGCACCAGAAGATCCGAAAGATCAGGAGGAAGAAGTACTGAAGTGTCTCAACGCTGTAGCTCTCAAACTTCGCTTACTTTTCGCCGCGTGTGCATCTGACCCGAAGAAGGTCGATCAGCCCGCTCAGACACACGCCGCTCACTGTGTGTCTCAACAGGATTTTGGTAAAGGATACTTTCTTCGTGGAGAGCTTGACAATTTGCCTGAGGACAACGGCCGTACCCATTTCTTGCTGATAAACCAAGCCTACGCAGATTTTTTTGCTAGATATGGTGACAGAGAAAGGCGGGAAAAGACCGTCTCACCATCCGACTTGGTCCGCACGACTTTCTCGCTTGCCATCTCTTTAGTACACGAGATAGGCCATGCATTTTATGCACGCGATCGGACAGACGGAGACGAGACGTATGAGGAGCCATATTTCGACCTAGAACAGCACAACGACGAAGTCGAGCTGGGCTGTGCACTCGAAGTCGTGATGTTCGGAGTCATCATAAATGCAGCCGTCCACCCTCAACATGGCGCTCAACTGGACTGGCAGCCGATAGTGAAAGAACTGGTAGGTGAGTACATAGTGGTGATTGATGAGAATCACTTAACCTTCCCAATGCATCCGACATGGATGCACTCGCTTACGACCCAGGCATTCTGGAATCAGCTCGAAAGAAGACCAGCTTCTGAACAATTGAAAGGCCTTTTTGTGCGAACAGATGTCACGTTTGGCGCTACACTTGACGTTGTTAAGCGCCATTGGATATGGAGAGACACGAAGTCCTTACTCGCCATTTGGGGTCACAGACGGAATGCAGCCGCACTGGCGAAAAAGGTAACATCAAGAAATCAACGAGAGAAGAGGAAGAGAGCTCGGGAGCCCGAGCTCAGCGTTGCTGCTGGTAGATACGCGTTGAGATCCAAGAAGCAGCGTGTAGAGAGTATGCTCAGCATTGCGGCGGCCCGATAGCAGCGTAATAATACAATTAGTCAAGTGTTGATGAGCCCGATTCCTGGAACCAAAAACTAGAAGATCGCAATAGCGCCGGGTGGACTTCCAATACCACCTTTGACATGTAGTGGCGCGCTTGTCATGAAGAAGGTATACCGACCCATAACCTGGCATCTCTCGCTGAGTTTCTCAAGATCCCACATCTCGCCAATTGGCGTACCTGCAGCTGGTCAGTGAGCGGAATGTTACGCTGCATCAGATACGTACCCCAATGTACCAACAGCCATTCATGCAGGCACCAGCCGTCTGTAAATTTAGGCGGCCATGCTTCGAAGGCAACCATATCACCGACGAGCCCAGCGAGGTGTTGATCATACAGCCAACGAACAGTCTTCTCGTTCGCCTGAACCCCAATGGCCACGCTGTTATCGCGCGTACCAGACTTTCGCTCGACTTCGCCGGCGTGACTAAACGCGGATGAGCAAACCCTTTCCGCAACCCTTTGGAACGTTTATACTTACTTGTGCCATCTCACGTATCCACTACGGATCATGAGGATATCTCCCTGCCTCAAAGTAGTTCCCTGCCACTTCAAAGTCTCGATAAGCTCATCGACTGGAATCTCATGTCTCGAGACCGGGCTCGGCGCCTTCCCGTTCTTCTCCTCGTACCATCTCAGCCAGTCACAAAGCACGCCCCGTCCAACAATGCCGCCTCTCTCGCACCAGTTGTGCGTTCCGTTGGTATCCGTCTTTCCAGCCTCTTCGTGCGTGAGGCCATTGTAGTAAGTCTGGGTTGCTTGATGAGCGAAGTGTTTCAAACTATCCCATTGCGATCCGGCTTGGGTGTTGATGTAGACCTCATCATCCATGGCGATGAATTCCGAGAAGTCAGTGAAGTTGATTTTCTTTTGGTGGAACTCCTTGCGGTTGAAGCCCGGGAATTGGACATTGTGGAGTGGCCAGTCAAGCTGAATGCGTTCGCCGGTAGTGATCTCGCGTGAAGCAGCTAGCACGACAGACTGGGTGAGAAGGTTCACAGCTGTGATGTATTAACACACGTGATATGAACTGTGATGATGGGTCTGCTTACCGCCAGCTTCATCCTTCTTTCCATCCTTGTCGTATAATCCCCAAACGCAACCTTGCGGCATTCCATTAATTTTGGGTAGATCTTCAAAAGCTGGGAACTTGTGTTCATTGCCCGTGGCGCCACCAGTCACGTTTTGTGCGGCTGCGGTAAGAGTATCTTGGGCGGTTTTGAGGATGCTAGCCATGATTTATCGAGTTTACAAGCTCTCTAGAGGTGGTCAACAGCGCATGTTCAGTCGCAGAAGGCATCTCGTTGAAATAGGCGTTGACTTCCCCACTTCCACAGACTTTCGAGTCGACACCCCGCATTCGGCTACCCGAGCGGCCCCTGAACAAGCTCAAAGACGTAATCCGTCCATGGTGTCTCAATGACGTCGCGGGCCGGTCTTTAGTCATATTCGTCGTTCTTAACGGCGGACCCGCTTCCGATGGGTGATGGGTGGAGGTCTCGCTTGCCTAGTCAGTGCGGAGGTGTGTTAGACCTACGAAATCCCGGTCGTCCGACCACAACGACAACGACGACGGCTACCGTAAGGAGTTTTCTTCAGGGGCTTTGTTCTTGTTTCAAGACTTCTCCAGTACTTTTATGATGATCAACTAGCCTGATTATCAATTCAAAATGATTGAATGCAGTCCGTTCGTTGACTGCCCAGCTGCGATCTCTTGCACGAGCGCTATTCAAGACATCCTCACAGATGCTATTACGATGCAGCTTCGATTCGCAGAAATTATCGACTTCAATTCTGGATACGGCGCAATAAACAAAAGGGGTTAGCCTATCCCCATAGAAGCTATCTCCTCGACGGGGCCGAGACACTTGAGATCATGTGAGGTTTAGTTGTAGGGTCTTGAGGCTTTTTCTTTGCCTAGGCAGAATTGCCATTAGGAATGATTGGAAACCGCCATGCATGGATCCACCATCGGATATTGCGAAACTTCGGAGCAGATTGGTGGAGTTGGACGCCTACATTTGTAAGCCTCGCGTGAGGTAAGCAAGAGCTCCGCTTGCGGGTGGTTGTCGAGCAAAATGTTGCTAGGAAGATTTTTTGAAGGCCTAAATAAAAGCTGATAGGTTATCCATTATTCCATGTATCCCACGGAAGGATATTCGTCATTCATCGCGTGCCCGAACATCTTCACGACATGTCCTACCCAAAGACGTACCGCGCTTGGCGTCGCAGTGCCACGCCGTTCCCACGCACTCTCATACTCTCGAACGAGACAACCCCTAAAACGCTCCTTACAACTGATGTGCTGATACGGATTCACGCGGTATCGCTCAACTATCGCGATGTTGCTATGCTTCATGAAGGCAAATACCCGGCGCCAGTCGAAGATGGTGGCGGATCTGCTTCTGATTGTGCTGCCGAAGTTGTTGCTATTGGCAGTGGTGTGAAGAATTTTCGGTTGGGTCATCACGTAGCGCCGACTATTGTTCTGGAAATCTTGACTGGTGAAGAGCGGGATGTCGACGATGTTACGCTCTGGTCCAGGCACGTTACGAAGGATACGCGGTCTTCGATGAGAAGGTTCTTGCCAAGCTACCACAGCACTTGACCTGGGAAGAAGTAAGCCAATCGTGCTCAATGTAGCCGAATGGATGTGCTGATCAAGGTGGTACGTAGGGTTCGACTTTAACATGCGCCGGGATCACAGCGTGGCGAGTACTGGACGGGTTACACAAAGTGCCGAAAGACGCAAGGGCACTGCTACAAGGTTAAAGTTCGAGAGGTTGCTCGAATATCTTCGGCGCCACTGACCGAGCGGCAGGAACTGGCGGAGTGAGCCTCATGACACTCCTAATCTGTATCGCAGCAGGGATCACGTCCATCGTAACCTCCTCGTCCGATGAGAAGCTAAAGAGCATTGAGAGGATCGATCCATCAATCCGTAGCATTAACTACAAGACAGCTGATGTCATTGGTGAAGTGCTCAATCTGACCGGTGATAAAGGTGTCGATCTTGTTTTAAACAACGTTGGCATAAGCTCCATTCCGAAGGACCTGGAAGTTGTGCGACAGAAGGGAAGTGTGGCTCTTGTTGGATTCCTTGATGGGGTTTCCGCGGACTATTCGCCAAACGTTCTTTCCGCAATCATGATCAAAGCGTGCAAGCTCCAGTTAGTTCGGTCCAAGACAAGTCTACCCCAAATGTTAACACGCTGCATAGGGGCATATTAGGCGGTTCGAGAACTGATTTTGAAGTCCTCAATGCTTTTCTGGAAGAAGAGCAGGTGGCGATGGACGCCATAATTGACAGGGTATTCACATTTGACGAGGCACCTGCGGCTTATGAATACCTTGCATTGGGTAGTCACGTAGGCAAGGTGGTCATCAAGGTGTCTTGAGGCTGTACGCGACGATCAATCGCGGTGATGGCGTCATGATGAGGCTTATCGGTTAGCAAGATAGTCGACGATGTTATCAGCCTCTTCGCTCTTGATCCTGCTCCTATAATCAAATGGCGACGCGTGACATCCGTGCGCAATACCACGCTTCAGAGGAGTCGATTCTGCGGCATCGCGCAATCGCGAAGCTTGGGGTGATATAGTTGTCTTTATTGCTTGGACTGTGCAAATTGAGAAGTAAGGTGAGAAGACGGTCGACGTTGCAGGATTAGTTAGGCCAGAGCGGGAGGCGGACGCATGGGCCACTTCCGCATTTTTCTCCCGAGATCTCTTGCCACAACAACGACCAATTGTCAAGGCGCACGCGAACATCAATGCATCCTGGAGCTCTTCATGAAGAGTCAACGCATACTATACAAGTACCAGAAAACTAGCTTGTTTCGAGGTCGCTGCGCTGGTCTGACGCCTTGCACCCACTTCAATCGGCTCCTTCTGGCCATGAATCTTTCAACGGAAGCTACTGCGCCCGTTCGTATGTCGATCACCATAACTTGAACGGGTCAAACTGACATCTCCAAGAAAGGCTCAGTGCACCATGATACACATGCTACGCCCCCGGAGTTCATCCAGAAAGCACACTGGCGGTATCAAAGCATGAGGAGAGCAGACCTGGAGAGCGACCCTAATGTCTTTGACCTGAGCAAGCGTCAAAATTTCACCGAAGAGCAGAAAGATATCTGGAGACCAGCCGGTAGCATCCCTGCGTCACGAATCCAAGCAGCATGCGAAGCATATGCCGGAGGTCAGTCGCTGGGCGCCCAACATCATGATGCGCCTATATTTGAACATCGGGACTTTCCTGGTTTGCAGGTCATGTGCGGGATTCTACCACCGGAGGCGCAGGTCTTGTTTACATCGTGCTTGATGCATCGCGATCTAGCCGATCCAGGCCACAAAATCAATCTTCAGACTGAGTACGAGATCAATTATCCGCCAAAGCCAACATCGGAAGCCATGCGCTTTGACAGCAGCTTCTTCACACGAGAGCGAGCTTCTCCAGATGACTGTCTCGTACCACTCGTGCCCGACAAACACAAGACTCTCAACATGGAGCAATTCTTGTACACCAAGCTTCGATGGCTCACTTTAGGTGAACAGTATGACTGGCCGACCCGAAGCTACGCAAAGCATGCTACTCCTTTCCCAGAGGACTTATCTAAGCTGGTCACTGGTCTCTTCCCGCACATCAAGCCCGAATCTGGAGTTGTGTTGATGTATTCAGCGAAGGACTTTATGCCAGTACATAGGGACGTCAGTGAGCAATGCCAAAGGGCATTGGCTAGCTTTAGTGTTGGTTGTGATGGTATCTTCATTATGGCACGAGGCGAAGATAACGGTGAAGGCGATGAGGCTCCCCGGACGGTCGCGATCCGTGTCAAGAGCGGTGACTGTGTTCATCTTACTGGAGAAGCAAGATGGGCATGGCATGCAATGGCCAGGACAATCCCAAGTACTTGCCCACCACACTTAGCCAACTGGCCAGTCGGAACGCCAAACGCGACATCAGCGGAAGAGAAGGCATACAAGAAGTGGAGAGGCTATATGAGCACCAAGAGGATCAATGTCAGTTGCCGTCAGGTTTGGAATTAGCTAGGCGGCATCGCCATGATATTCTACAGTGTAGGGCTTCATGCGGATGGTAACCCGTCACGATGGAGGCGAGCCCGTTCCACGTGGTGGGCCCGTCATTTCGGTTCAACAGGTTCCATAACGCGTGCCGTGGTGGCGCTTCGAACTACATGGTTCACGACACAACACAAGCATTTTGGCTGGACGCCTGTTCGCCTAATGACGCATATTGCGCACGACTAATGCATTGAGACTTGAAGGCAACATACACCCGCTCGTATTTCCACCATCTCGTGTCAGCTTCTCTCCTCTAAGATCCAACAAGTTCAAGTCTTATCTTTCTGGTCATGTGGTGGAGTCCGGATACATGTTCTGCTCCGACTGCCATACCCTGCAAGCTCTGTAAACGCACGGCCCACAAGGCTAAATACTTGCTGCCGCAGAACGGGCTGACAAAGTTAAGTTACGCTAAAACTGTGAGGGTAGAACAACAACTTTTCCGAGCTGGGAGGGGATGATCGGCACATGCACGTATTTGCACAGCAACCCCAGTTGGCTGCGGCACCTCTTTCCTGTATCCGCTTTACCCCCGGTTCAAGCTCTGGGACGCGAGACATGTAGCTGCTTTAAAGCTTCCGCTGTGCCCCATGCCGTCACTGCCGCTCAATGCCCAACGCCGCTGCACGACTTTGTATCGATTGCCTTTTGCTGTGAAAGACCAGAGGCAGCATGGGATTCCTCGGGCTTCCACAACTACGCTACCATTCGCCATGGGTGCAGAACCTCATCTCTGGTGTCGGGGTTGGCGCCTCAGCTGGAATATACGTCGCCCTGAATCTCCTGGGGGCAGGAGGTGGAAGACCTGATTCTGCGCAAGTTGTTCAAGTCGTCAACGCAACGCTTTGCGCCGTGTGGTTCTTCAGCTCGTCTTTTGGAGGATCGATTCTTAACAAACTAGGACCTGGACTTACCATGTGCCTCGGTGTTCAAACTTACGCTGTGTACGTTGGCAGCCTGTGGTACTACGATGAGACGGGCAAAAAGGGATACCCTTACGCTGCTGGTCCAATCATCGGCATTGGCGCTGGCATGGTCTTCATTACTGCAGGCTATGTTGCGACCGGGTACCCGGAAGAAAGAGAAAAGGGTAGCTACGCGACAATTTTGATGAACATGCAAGCGCTGGGATCGGTAATCAGTGGCATTATACCCGTCATTATCAACCGGAACTCTGCGACAGTTGAAGGAGTACCAAGATCCGTCTACATCTCGTTCATCGTCATCATGATTATCGGTGGCTTGTTCACGCTTCTTTTGCTACGACCACAGAAACTCACAAGAGATGATGGCTCGGTGGTGGCCGTTGACCCTCCTCGAGACGCCTGGGAAGAACTACGCTCTAATCTCCTGGTCTTTACAGATCCCATCCTGCTTATGATGGTACCTGCCTTCTTGCCTTCAGAAGGGTTCTTGGTGTACAGCGGATCAGTAAATGGTAAGTGACAGATGGCAACCGTAGCACCACGCCACTAACATATCCTAGCATACAACAACAACCTACGAACCAGATCGCTCCTCTCATTCATTGCGGTTGTCCTACAAATCCCCGCTGGATGGGCCCTACAAGCCATTCTCGACTATCCGGGTTGGGGTCGTCGCAAGCGCGGCGTGGTCGGTCTTACGTGTGTTGCTGTGCCTTTGGTAACTGCGTGGGCATGGGAAATGGTAAGTTATTCAGTTCTTATAGCGTAACGAATGTTTTGCTCACTCATCTAGATTCGTACACGCAACTACGACCGCAATGATCCCCCGACCATAGCAACAGATTGGGTCGAACCGAGATTCGGCTGGATCTTCGTACTCTTCATGCTCAACTGGGTCTTCTCGCAGCTTTGGCACAACATTGTTTACTACTGGATCGGCGCCCTGACCAATTCGCCGCAAAAGCTCACACATTACGTAGGCGTCTTCCGAGGTGTGCTTGGCGCCGGTGAAGCGATCGTATTCGGCCTCGACTCCATTAAGATTCCATACATTGCCGAAGCTGGGGGTATCTTGCTATTCTATGTCATTGGCATTTGCATCTTCTACTATTTGGGCATCTATCACATGAAGGACACCAATTACGACCGTGCTGAAGAAGGCGCAGTTGTGCCGAATCATGTCCTGCAGGGCGAAGGCCTAACACCCGGGCAAAGAGCACGAGATGCTGAAGGAACAGCAGAACGCGAGACAAGCGAAAGAGAGGATGTTCACGTCAAGGGATGAACTTCATGGCAGCCGATCTGCTCTTGCGAAGAGCATACCACTTCGCACCATCATTGCCACTCCATATCATAATAGAGTTTTATTCCACACAACAAACCTGCGCCCTCGCCTCAATTTACTCTGGGTTCGCTAGTGGAAACCTGCTCCCATCCCAGTCCCGACTAAGCACGTCGTTGATCCTTACCGTACATGTGTTTAGCTCGTCTGTGGGGCGGATGTAACCTTCCACAAGCAAGCGCGGGCCGTCCCATCACGATGCTCGTTTTATCGCCCACGAGCTACCATAGGCATGGGTCGTAATAGTGCACCTCGTCTATATGCACAGCTACGTACGAGGCCAATGAATGGACGAGGCTTGTCTTAAATGGATGGAAGATATACATAGTGGGGACGCGACATGCCTGAAGAGGATGAAGTTCCGAAAAATTACTTGGATAGAATACGGTGTAATTAGCGCGGTTGGCATCTCATGACTAGGAGCAAAAGACGGTCAGAGCCATCGTTCGTGCCCAAGTAAATTTCCCAACGCGTTCCGAGCGAGCCTTCCAATCTCGCGGATGCTATCTTTGAAACGGTTTTGGGTAGCAATTTACGCCATTCAAAGGCGCGCCTATATGTCGACGAACTCGAACCTCACGAGCAACGTACACGTCGTCTCATGTCCGCCAAGATCCAACATGCGAATGAAGCTCCACCCAGGTGCAGCATACATCAGTCGCACTGCAGCAACGGCGAATATCGGGTTGCGCGCAAAGCTGTCGTCGCTCTTGATGAGTAGGCGCAAGAAGACAAGCTCGTTATCCTCGTATTCCCATTCCAGAACCTCTTTCCAGATAGGATCTGTAGAGGGTGAATTGTCCTTGTGAAGAAAGCTGGTAAGCTTGTGAGGCTTGTAGCCAGCGGTCTTACGCTTGACGGGCATGTTGTTGAGATCTGATGGATGCACCATGGTACATGTGAGGTACGGTTTGATGTCGTCGGTCTCTCGGTCCTTTGGTAGAGGCACATCTGTGGCACCTGCAACGTGCAGGCGAAGCTTTCTTCGTCGTCCAGTGTTGAGATTCCCGTCACCCCCGGCGCGCAAAGCTGCGGGCTTCAAGACGTAGCCGCCTGAGCCGGCGAAGAGGGCTTCGTTAAGCTGCGAGGCTGCACCGAAAGTTTGCCAGTTCAGTGCACAGATCTGGGCGCCTATGCCCCAGAATGGAACTGGTGCAAGGTTCTTGCTAGAGATGCGAGTGCCCTTGGGGAAGACGCGCATCAAGTGGTGCGCATTGTGCCGTGCAATCTTTGCACTGTTGCTTGGTAAGTGGGCCTTGAGCCCTGACTCCGAGACGTTGATCAGCTGATGATGGGGCGCATTTTCGAGGTTCCCTTCAAACCAAGAATTGTTGACTGGCTTCACAGACTGTGCATACACTCCGAGTTCCGCCAGTTCGGGTACGATCAGTCCGGCATTCGTCGCCTTCTTCTTCTCAGCGTACTGCTGACGGGCCTGCTTCTCGGCTTCGTCATCGGAGCTGGAGTCGCTGTCGCTGCTTTCAACTTCATTCGGTAGATGATACTCGACGATGACAACAATTTTGTTACCCAGGTCGGCTAAAGTGACGTGTTCACCAGAGCCTTCCTGTTCACGCGTGCCCTTCTCGCGCACACCTCGACTAAGTAACCGCTCTCCGAAGACCTCGCGCATGATCTGAGCAAGTCGAGCCTGGCCATGAGCGTCGCAATGGTTCTCAAGCGAGATCATGATCGGCGCAGCGTGGCGTTCCTCGGCAGCTTCTTTGTCCACAACATCGCGAAGAGTCTCGCAAACTGTACGGAAAGGAATGTTTGACACCAGGGTGTATCCATGAGTGACTTTTGGTTCTTCCTTGTTGTCATCATTGTCCCATGCGTCAATCTCGACGCATCGAGAGCCGGTGTATAATGCGATTTCGTAAGCTGATGCATGCGACTCGCCGAAAAGCTGATGAGCCATCAAGTAGGTGTTATGTGAGGAGCTGATGAAATACTCTGGGAGTGGGTGATTGCGGTCGATGACCTCAGGCGGTATAACGATATGACTTTTATCCAGCAATTCCCTTAACGCGCCTGTTGGTTGTTCTGGGCCAAGTCCTACTTCTGCCTCCTGCAAGATGCGCTCTTCGATCATATACTTCTTCAACGCTGTGCTGACGCGCAACTGGTCCTTTGTGATGCCTGACCGACGCGCAGCATGGCCGCCCCCAGCAACGGTCCCCGCATCGATAGCCTCACCCTTGTCTTCATCATCAACCTTCGACTTTTTCGCAAAGGGGTTGAGCTTCGATATTCCAGCAGCTAGTTCGGACATTGTGGCTGGTGTGGTGTGATGCTCAGGAACAGGAAGGCGAGGTGGTATCACTGAGGATGACGTCGTTAGGTATGTGAGGCTGAGGAGGGGTAGGCTTGGCTGTCAACAAGCCGGCAAGAACGGAAGCATTGCGAAAACAACGACTCTCACCTTACAATATGATTTTACTCTCCACGGACAAGACAACGTTATATTCGTAGGTGACTCAGATGTCCCAATGCGACGGTCAAGCTGGTCTGAGTGGAAGCCTCTGCCCGACCATCCCCTTAACCATGCCGCATAACATTTCCTTTATAGAATTAACAGCACGAACTGAATCACTCCAGAACTGTCTTATAACTCCAGCGAAACTTTGAGATTGTAAGCCTCTTGTAAATTTGCGCACCTTGCGGCGAACAGACCGAGATTACGTTGTCCAAAACAACAACAATTGATGCTCTCGAATGTGAATGCGTTTATGAATACCACACGAGGTTTTCTCAGAAATAAGGAGGACATCAGAGCTGGTAGTATTGAGACTTTCTTGAGGTTTGCAGATCGATGATTTCCACGTGGAAGACACAGGTTGTAAGGTTCGGAGAAACATGTTGGCGCCCTGCCCTCTACTGCGCCCAGATCTCTTTCACAAGACCGCCTGCAGCTGTGTGCGGCCGGTTTCATGTAAATTAGATTGTCCCTCGCATAGCAACCACGGCTCGCAAACAGAACAGTCATCTCCGTGGCTGTGTACACAGCTATTTCAAACACGCCAGCTTTTTTATCCGACAATAAGAGTAATCTTCAGACAACCGCTATGGTATCAGCGTCAATACAAGACAAGCCTTTCGACGCAGATAGCTTAAGTTGCGAAGAAGACAAAAGCTTCCCGTTCGAGAGCGTTCCGAAAACTCAGCAGAGAACTTCTCGCTCAAGATGGCAGATCTGTTTCATCAACGTCCTTCTCGCTGTGCTATTGCCAGTTCTGGCTTATGCGACCCAGCTGTCCAGTCATACCCAATATGGAGACCCTCGCCACCGCTCTGCTTATATCGGCAACCCAGAAGACTACAGCGCAAACGTACCATTCATCTTCGACTCAGTCCACTCGCTACTAAAGGAATGGCCTAATACATATTCTTCTAATGGCCACTTCATCATGATAGGAAGTGTTCTACTCAACACTCTGTTATATCACACTAGGCCTAATAATGAGCCCTAAAAGTACCCAAATGTTTTGCGTTAGACGCGGATGTGTTTTCTTTGGATACCGAGCAAGGTGTCCGAAAAACGAGACTCTTGTGCTAGTGGCTTCCAGGGAGATGTCCCTCGGGATCTATGGCAGCTCAGGAACGCCACGACTATATATAATGACGACAACACGGAGCCTGAAGTTACTCCACTTTGGCGGACAGGCGGTTGCTCTGACGTACTGGGGCACCCTGGACTCGCGGATAGTTTTGCTTCAGCACGGAACTCCCTGAAACCCCCAGCGAGTAATTGGTTTTTGATGAAGATCGGCGGGCGCTTGATCTTTGTCGCTTGATACAAGATTTGAATGTCGACGGCATCGTGAGAATGAACGCCGATTTTGAGGTCATGCTTTGCGATTACAAGAGCGCTGGTGTGAAACTGATTGTTCTCCAGCAACGTCACTGTTCCAGGATCCGACAAACGCGGAGACGACCCGGCGCTTCCTAGAGATCCGAATCGTATACCTCCACATGGATCCGGGAATGAATTCGGGCCCCAGAGTACTTGGGAATGGATGCGAAGTGCCACTTGGCACTATGGCGTCTCGGCGAATGGTGCAAGCGATACGAAAGAAACTCGCATCCAGCTGGATCTTTCCGGGTTTGTGACCTTCTATGACTCATCTCTGCGCAGTCTAGTCAATCATCGCTATGATATCGCGGAGAATGGAGATAGGCATCAGAACGGCTGGGGTTTTCCGAAAGGATACCGACTCACGGGCATCTCAAGTCGTGACATCGACACTGTGAAATCAAATGCCCATGAATAAACGAAGAGGGCAGCAGTGCTCAGGAATTGATTGGCGGGCTTTGACGGAGATCATTCGACATCAGCACCAAAGCCGGGTGCGAGAGATCTCAGCCACCATAAGATCTGTGGCAAACGACCCAGTGAAGCTACAACTTGCCATCACAAAGGTTCACGACATCAGCCATGCCGTACTGTACCCGTATCTGGAATATCCGACCACAGCGGGAATCACTCCTACCAAAGCCAAGGGAGCAACCCTGCCAAGATGCAAAATGCTACATACGCAGAACATCGATGAGACGAGGATGAGCGACCTTGAGGTCATCACAAAGAATCCATTGAGCTAGTGATGGAGACCCTGTGCACGTGGGAGTGGAATGTCTTCGAAACGAGTGAGCGATACACTGGAGATCGTCTGGATCCTCTGCGAGAACTCATGACTGACCGCGACCTCGATGATGATCTGGCAGCCGAATTTGCACGACACACATACGCAACAGAGAAGCTTATAGCCTGGTTTGGTTGGGATGCCTGGCATGATTGCGACCGCAAATGCGATTTCAACGTACGCTACTACTCATTTTCTTGTACTAGCAAAACTGACTGTTGAAAGGAGCTGTGCTACATCCCGAGGTCCCCATGTGGCCCTTCATATATGCTCCTGGGAAACACCAAGGCGATTTCTACGCCGACGACTCATACGCGCAGCGGAAAACGCATGACTTTTGGAAGCCTACGTGTCTCAATCGGGCTATGTTTGACGAATGGGGAGGCCGTACACGAGAGCCCTGGCATCAACTCCCCGATCCTCCTGGCAATTCAAACGAGGTCTAGAAAGTTGGTCGCGAGGATATTTAGCATATGCCTTGAGACACTTGAAGGATACCTTAGGTGTTACGGTAGGAGTTTGGGATGCAGGTTTGCTGAAGATGCGCCAAGTCGACGCGAAGTTGTGTGAATAAGTATAGTACACGGCAGGGGTGCTGGATATACGCATATCGCTTGGGTGGGCCGGTGTGACGGGTGATGCTCGAGTTCCAGACATTTTATCAGGCCGCTGCAGCTGGCTTGGGACGTCGTATGAAGGAAGAGGACGCTCTACTGCGCTCCTTGCTTGACCTGTGTTCGTATTGGCCCGGTGATTTGAGTTTTCACGGATATATCTGCTCAAGAGTCCTGCTTCAAGGTTGGCACCACGCTTCCGGGGCTTCTTTCATCACCCGTATACGCTCGGTTTCACTCTCCATCACATTGAAAGGTCAACGTACAGACATACATGCGCATCATACTCATTACATCTGCAAAGGGGGTATCTCAAAACACACACACGCAAAATCACCACTCCACTAAACCGCCTCTTCCGCCGCCTCCTGCTTCCGTATCTGCTCTTCCAATCTCTTCTTCTCCGCCTCCTTGAGCCTAATCATAGTAACCTCCTGCAAACTCGGCGTCTTGGGACTAAACGAAAACTTTGGCGTGCCCATTGGCGTCGTGCTTGGTTTTCCCATGCCCGGCCCAAACGACGCCCGGAAGCTTTTGTTCGGGGTCGACATTGGCGTTGACGGCGCGGATGGTTCGACGGGAGATTTGATGTCTGGCTCGCCTTTCGCCCACGATACGCTTTCGAGCATGGGGTAGTCCTTCCGGGCGTCGGACACGGCGGCGTGGGCGTGGTCGAGCCGTGTATATACGATGAACACCATGGCGACCACTTTGCGCCGCTTCTCGCCCGAGGGTCGGATTTTCTTGTCCTTGCCCATGACTATGCTGTCAATTTTGCCATACTTTGTGAACATCGTCTGGAGTTTGTCTTTATCCCATTCCAGTGTCTCGGCTTCGCGCTGGAAGCGCACTTTGACCGCGCGATCGAGTTCGGCAGTAGAGCTTTGTACTGTCTGTGGCTGTGGTTGGCTTTCCTCAAGATCGATGAAACTGGCTGCTTCGTCTTCTTCCTTGCGCTTCTTCTCGAGTCGTTCTTGCGCCTCTTTGCGCCGCCGCTTGCCGTCCTCGGCGAGTCTGGAGATCTCTTGTGCGCGCTTTTCCGCCTCGCTCATGTCCTCTGCGCGCTTCCTCTTCAGGCTGTTTCCGAAGTCTTTGCCTTCCTGTTCCCGTCGCTCCAAATCTTGCTTCATCTGCTTCCGCCGCCCGTCGAGTAGCTCATCTTGCAGCGCCTTCTCTCTCCTTCGCGTACGCGAGCGATCATACTCGCCTTTGAGTTTGGGGTCGATTAGGATGTCGCGTGCCCACCCTAGGTAAATGAATCGGTCGGCGGCATCCTTATTGTCGGGGTTCTTGTCGGGATGGTAGCGTATGGATGTCTTGCGGTATGCCTTCTTGATCACTGCTTCGTTGGCGTCAAAGGCGACCCCGAGTAGTTCGTAGAAATCCTCGGTCGCATTCTTTGCGATGTCCTCCAAATCTTTGTTATTGTCCCCCATAATGAACACCAGGCAGTCGCGATGTTGTCGAAGCCAGTGGAATCGCTAACGCCTCAACGAAGGCCCAGCCTGCTTCAAGTTTTGGGTGGTGGGAGGTGGATTGTTACCGAGGTTTGTGGTTGTGGAGAAGTTTGGATGACGGCACGCTCGCAAGGCTGCCGCATTTCACGTGCACGAGGCGATGGACGCGACGACTAGCGCGCCTCCCGGCTTGGCATGCGGGACAGCTTCCAGAACTTGAAGCTCGAGCTCCAGCTATCTTCCCGCGCGACACACAAATGTTAATTGCCGCGACAATCAAGCGCACCATGGCCACTTCACCAAGGGAGAGTCGCAGGGTGCTGGAGGGTATCATCGCCGTGAACAAGCCGCAATGGGCCTCCTCAGCGGGTGCGTTGCGTGACCTGCAAGAGCACTTTGCGAAATCGGACATTTTTAAGCCCTGGCTCGAAGCGCAACGGCGCGAAATGAGGCTATCGTACTCAAAACCAAAGCACATCGCCGGCCTGAAAGTGAAGCTTGGCCATGGCGGAACTCTCGACCCCATGGCAACGGGAGTGTTGATTGTTGGCATGGGAAAGGGCACAAAATGCCTACAGAGGTTCTTGGAGTGCACGAAGACATATGAATGCGTGGTACTCTTCGGCGCAGCAACCGACAGCTATGACGCGGTTGGCAAAGTGGTGAGCAGAGCGCCACACGATCATGTCACGAAAGAATTGGTCGAAGAGAAGCTCGCACAATTTCGAGGCAAGATCATGCAAAAGCCGTCGGTATTCTCGGCGCTAAAAGTGGACGGAAAGAAGATGTACGAGTACGCTCGCGAAGGCAAGGATATACCAGAGGTGCCTGCGCGGCCCGTGGAAGTCAAGGACATGGAGCTCGTCGAATGGCTCGAGCCAGGCACCCACGAATACACATGGCCGAAGGAAGAGGCAGATGACGATGCGAAGGAAGGGGCAGAGGCACTGTTGGGTATCAGGAAGCAGGATGCCAGCACCTACGCGAAGAACGCATCGCGGAACACCAAGAAGCGATCGAGATCGCCCGAGAACGACCAAGTTGAGAATGCTGGAGAGCAGCCAAAACGACCCAGGACCGACAGCGAGCCCGCCATGTCCGGCGCGCTGCCCACGGAAGAGGCCGCGGCAGACGATGCACAGGACACCAAAACGGAAAAGACCTTAGAATCGACTACCGATGCACCAGTTGCTTCTGCAGAGCAGCCCGCAGAGACCAGCGAAGAAGTACTCCAGACAGAGGCCAACACACACACACCCGAACGCACTGAGGCTTCATCCGCGACCGCGACCGCCAACGACACAACACCCCAACTCTCTCCACCCGCCGCCCGGCTTCGCATGACCGTAACATCTGGCTTCTACGTCCGCTCTCTCTGCCATGACCTCGGCATCGCCTGCTCCTCGCTGGGCATCATGTCTTCCCTAGTCCGCTCGCGACAAGGCGACTACACCCTCGGCGAAAATGTCATCGAGTTCAGCGACCTGGTGAAAGGTCCGGAAGTGTGGGGACCACAGGTACAGAAGCAGTTGGAGGAGTTCATGGAGAAGGAAGGGTGGGAGGTGGAGGAGCTCGAGGATGATGAGACGTGGAAAGAAAAGATGGGTGAAAGGAGGCTGGACGGTGATAGGAATCGGAGTTACAAGGGCGCATGGAAGGGCGGGAAAGGTGGAAGTGGGTGGAAGGGAAAGGGAGGAGGGAATAGGTATTCGAAGGGAATGGATGGTGGGAGGAAGGAGTAAACACGTCCGAAGTAGGATTGGAAGATACCCAATGGATGACATCTTGGATGAAATGATGGCAATATGGTTCGCAAATGCAATAAAAGCAATCGCGTACGATGCTCAAACCTCCCAAACACCATGCCCCAGAACTCCCTCAATGCAAACAACCCAAATCTACTCCTCTCCCCTCGAATCCCTCCGACTCAAACTCCCCCTCACACTACTATTCCGCCGACTCCTACTCAAGCTCTGTCGTACACTCTGAAACCCGCCCCTCAAATCGACAACCGGCTCTTGCCCTTGCTGCGTCCCTTCTTCCTCATCCTTGCGATCTTCATGATTGATAAACACGAACGACAGCACCACGATCAGCGCGCCGACCCAGTACCATATACTCGCGTACTGCGCATCCAGCACGATTTGCCCGACGAGGGACAGCGGGATGGTCAGACTAAGACCGACGGTGACGATGAGCGGACTCGTCAGCAACATGCTGTACGCCCAGCAGAAATCGGACACGAGCGAAGACGCAGAGTTGACCAGCACGATAGTCAGAATCTTGCCTGTCGGCGGTAATTCAAACGTCTCGATGCCCGTGAAATGCAAGATGAAGAAGCCCGGCCAGAGCAAGATTGTGTTCCACAGCCCCACGAGACCGAAGAATAGCGGCATGTTGACGCGCGACTCGTCGCCGATGCGCTTCTTCATGAACACGGCGTAGAAGCCGTATAGCACGGCGGATACAAAGGCCATGACGTCGCCGACGGCGAGTTCGCGGGGGGTTTTGTGTGGAAACGAGCCCCGGTTCTCGTCTGTTTCGCCGGACACGTCGACCATGGATATCAGCACCACGCCGGCTAGTGAGGCGCATACGCCGATAAGCTTGCGCAGGGTGAAGCGCTCGACGCGCATTAGGCTGCCGGATAGTAGTGTCCATATGGAGGATGTGGAAGCGAGGATTGTGCTAGATGCGACCGTGGTGTATTCGAGACACGCGGCAGCGAAGTAATTTGCCAAGAACCAGAGTATACAGAATTCCAGCGCGAGGTGTGCTGTCTCCTTCAAAGTGAGACCACTGTCTTCTTCGGGGAGTTCTTGCGAGGCTTGGGTGCTGGAACCCAGGAGGACTTCGGCGGCTTCGGCGTCGGAGCTGCGGGATGCAGCTTTGGAGGATACGCTCGACGTGGAGGATTCGTGGTCTCGTAGGAGGGAGATTTTACCCGCGCGCCGGGATAGTAGATCGGATAGTTGTGCGAGCAGGGGCTTTTGGTATATGGTGTTCGATCTGTCGAGCCAGAGGTGCTGTGCGAACATGGGGATCAGGGGTATGATGAAGAAGGTCGTGTTGATGTACGTAACAAAATACGGCTTGGAGTAGGAATCGTCTGCGAATATTGTCTGGGGTCTCATCAGTCCACATCCTTCTTCCATCTCGAAATGTGATACTTACACTCGCCAAAAAATTACTCGTCGTCCACAGAAACACCGTCGCCAGCAACAGCGCTATCCCGATCGCATGCCGCAGCTTCCCATTCATCTTCTTCTTGCCCTCGCTCCACATGCTCACCACACTCGCCGGGCTGCGTATCGGGCTCTCGAGGAAGTCATTCTCGCGCATGTATCGGCTGCCGTTGGAGACGTCGCTAACGCGCGGACTCAGCGGTGTTGTCGCCGAGGGCTGGTCTATCTCATATCCCACCGCCATGGTGTTGTTGCATTAATAATAGGTTACGTTATGTGTTCGTTATGTTCAGGGAGGATGTTCGGCGGAGTGGGAGTTCACGGTAGCCGGTCGTGTCGATGCATGGAGCAATAGAGCACCCATAGAAGATCCGCGGGTGGACAGGGAGGACAGATTCGAAAGCGAACACGGACACGCAGTGTCGAGGAGTGACGGCAGAGAAAATGGGTGTCGTGTGAGTTGCTTCACGGACATTCGGCAGGGTGCTTTCGCGTCTCGGATTGCCGGGGACCCTGAGGCGCCGCCTGAGCCACAGCCCCACGTCATCACGCGCCCGCATCAAAACGGTCACGCATACAACAAGCCTCAAGATATGTGTGTACTGTTCTTGTAGGCAACTATGTAAAGTAGACAATTATCTATGTTGTTGCAAGGACATGCGATAGAATACAGGCAGAATAGGCTTCCTGTCATGTGGGACAAACTAACCCAAACACCTGGCAAACTCCATTGAAACCAATATGCGAGTGAAATGCGAGGCGATTATCGTAGACAACGCTTCTTGCGTGACGGCCTGAACTAGCATGCGCATCCGCCCTCGTTGCCCTTGAGGTCGATGGGAATCGTCTCGGGGAAGTCGTTGTTGAAGTCGGCCACGTCCTCCTGTGCCAGTGCTTGCCGTGCGATGACTGCATTAATGTTAGCATACAGTCTTCCATAGGCTACATCTGTGCTCGGACGTACCTTCGAAGGCTTGCTCAACATTAATGGCTTCCTTTGCGCTCGTCTCGAAGTACGGGATGCCGCCCTTGGATTGGCAAAAGGTCATGGCGCGCTTCGACGAGATCTGGACATTTGGTTAGCGCCTGCGTATGCTTTGTGATCTCAAAGGCTCACCATTCGTTTGCTCTCCTCGAGATCGATCTTGTTACCAATGACAACCTGTCGCAGTCAGTGTCCGAACACCAGTACCATCGGTGTACCACGTACAAAAGGGAAGCTCTCCGGGTCCATTGGACTGGCCTGGACCAGGAACTCGTCACGCCAGCTGTCTAGTGTGTCGAAACTCTTTGAGTTATTGACGTCGTATACGAGTACGCAGCAGTCGGCCCCACGGTAGAAGGCTACGCCGAGTGATTGGAAGCGCTCTTGTCCCGCAGTGTCCCATAACTGTTCTATGTCAGCCATACTCCCTCGAAAGCGAAGTTCTCACACCCACCTGCATCGTGACGAGCCTATCGTCGACCAGAACTTCCTTGGTGAGGAAGTCGGCGCCTATCGTGGCCTTGTAGCTGGCGCTGAACTTCTTGTTGACCTGTCATGAGTGTGAGTCTCAAAAGCTCCTAATTCCAGTGCGTGCGCGCGTGGAGGGTATCGGCGTGCAGGGAGAGTCGTACATATTGGTTCATCAAGCTTGTTTTGCCTACCCCACTGTCTCCGAGGATGATGACCTGAATCCCGTTAGTCTAGAGGTCACTTCCGACGCGCGAAGCTGCAGTACCTTGAGAAGGACCTTCTTCCTTGACGCCATGGTGTACTATGAGGATGTGTGTTGTAGGGTCGAGTTAGAAGCGGTCGGCAAGGCGGTCGGCGATAAGAGCGGCGCAGAACTCGCGGAGAGACGACGGGCCGAGGCCGTGTAGACAGGGAGTAACGTGAAATAGGTGCGTGGGTGCTCGTGGCTAAGCGCGCAGGATATGGTGAGAGGACGGGTGTGCCGTGGTCGTGGTGGAAAACAATGGTGAAGGGAAGTCGAGTGTCGGATCCTCGTCATGTAACCAAAGCTCAAGCCTCGCGCTACCTAGGTAGCGTTAGCGCGAACTTGCATTCATAGCTTCGGCCAATCAGCTACTCAACGACTCCGTTACTTCACTAAACACAACCTTGTTCTCGCGCATATCAATGCTGCGGATCATACCTGTGACTCTTTCATAACAATTGCGTCTGCTTATTTGAATGCCCGAGTATGAACACAAATCCACCTTTCATTCCAGTACACAGACCATTGGACCAACACTACTGCATCTTCAGATGCGCCGTGGACTCAAGAGCCAGTGGAGCTTGAGTGGTCGCCACTCTTCCTATTTAAGGGTGATGCCTTCTCCTCGGCGCCCTTACTGGAAGCTCTTGCCCTGGAACTCACCTTTCATCTCGTCCCATGTCCCCAAATTCGGGCGCAACCCGTTGTCGTTCAGGGCTTCATCAGGACTTCAGGTACAATTCTCCTCGCCACCTCGCAGTGGAGATTGCACTGAATTTGAGTTCACTACCATGCGCAACAAATAAAGACCCAAGTCTTCTGGATGCTACTATCAGTTTGCACACCTGGTCACTTATGTTTGTGATCCCTTGTCCGCTTTCTTGCTACACTGCGCCCATAAAATCCCCTCAAATCTCCTTCCACGAATCCCATGTTCCCAACAAGCCTTGCATCTCAATATGAACAACAACTCCACTCTCGCCAGCGTGGCGCAAGAGATCACCAATCTGCGCTCCGAAGTCCAAGAACTCTGCAGACACATCACTTCGTCCCGCAAGCCGACCCATCGCGACTATATCATCGAACAGCTGAAGCCCATCCCCGGCCTTTCTCTCCCCGAGAAATCGGTACTTGCAAGTACGTAAACTCTATCCGGATATTCTCCGACATAGCTGACAACAACGCAGGCACGATCATATTCTTGTTGTTCAAGAAATGTGATGCCTTGCTGGATCATCCCCCAGAACGAATCAGTATCATCGCGCATGGGGATCGAGTGGATGTTGCTCTGCATAATATTATTGTTGTGAAAGGTAACAATGATAGGCTACGGGGACTAAGAAATAGAGTCGAGTATGAGGCGTCTTTTGCATAGGTCGACGGTGGTGCTGTGTCGGAACGGTAAGCGCCTGGTATTTCATTTGTTGTCGTCGACGATCCTCTGGAGTTTGATACCAGTGCGAAAGCAAAGAGTAGAAAGTTTTTATAATGGAAAAAGTTTCTTTTGGGGTGAGAGGTGCCGAGAGTGAATGTTTGACGTGAGATTAAGGCCTAGGTTCGATTCTGGCGTTCATAAATGGTGAGAGGAGCCAGCGAATGCAAGGACTAAGCTCTGGACTGGTTGAAGAGTCGTCCGTCTAAGCTCATGTTCTATTTTACGCCATCGCAGGATGTACGTTAGGTCTAAAAAGGTGAAGTTTATGGTTAGGATGCTTCTTCCCCGGGCACTGGGATCTGATGCGATCCGATTTGTGACACTATCGACACGCTAAAGGGCCGACTAGCTGAAGAATAACGTTCGTGTCCCTACTTAGCTCTTACCGCAATGTCACAGGTGGAAAGCAATACTACCACCACCATGAAGGCCTAGCAGCACACAAAGTTAGCGGATACAGTCAGCTGATATAGTTAGCTGATACATCAGCTGATATAGTTAGCTGATACAGTCAGCGAAGGCATGCTAGCGGTCATGTCGCGGCTTCGTCGTTATTGTTGTGCGAGGTGCCTTTAACGGAAGGCACTCCGCAAACAAGGTACGAAGGTATTGCTAGTACTCGGCGGTTCTTTGTTAACATGCATAACCTTGGAATTTTAATAGAGTAGATATATCTAGACTGCGGAGAGACTCGTATACTCGTATTTAAATTGCGTGTAGAGTCTAGAATTTTTTGCATATAAACTGCTCTGTGTTCGCGACTTTGTGAATCACACAACACGGAATATCAGGCCGAGTTGTCTTCTACTACCAACCAAATTTTCTCAATTCCTACACGGAACTGGATCGTACGTCTACCCTAGTTTTATCTCAATCCTACCTAAAAAGCTGTAGCTTACAACATAGGCCATGCTTTTCTCAAAGCTCCTCTTCATTGTCCAAGCAGCTGCGACAGCTATCCCGCTAGCACTCGGGGATGCGGAACTTACCGGAGAGCAAATTGAAGCCATTCGGAATAGTCCATTGTCAGACTGGACAGAGGTCGCCTATTTCAACCCAGAC
>Ga0265780_10001745_pt1 | contig 30156 bp, 25 predicted proteins | sample P1T30metagenome_FD_192432 | JGI IMG/M metagenome (GOLD analysis project Ga0265780, IMG submission 192432) | Plant litter microbial communities from East Loma Ridge, Irvine, California - P1 T30 | ecosystem: Environmental > Terrestrial > Plant litter > Unclassified | place: USA: California... | reverse complement strand
TGGAATGTTGATGTGTATTTGTGCTCACTTACCTTGTTTCCCAATGTCTCTTTTTCATATCACTGCAGTACCGAGCTATTACCCGATTTTCTAGGTTACCGTTATTATGTGTGTTTGGACCTATCAGCTCTACCTGGATATATATAGTGGCTACTCCACTTACATGTCTAGTCAAGTAAGTCTGTCACACATTTCCGTGTATCGGTTCACATACCAAGGCCGGCTTACTATTACTCATGGTTGTCTGGTATCTTACATGGCAATTGACAATACCAAAGCAGCACTCTAAAGACAACTCTAGCTAAATCCACTGTTTGTATGGTACCAACCGTTAATTACACCATGAATTTTGCGAGTCACTGTCCGCAGGTGTGCCTTACATCGCACTCGAGATAGCCAACACTAGCTCGCATCCACTCTAACATCGGTGGTGATTCATCTCGGCCATACAAGCCAGACTCTGATTCAGTGGCTTGCAGGCTTAATCAAATGCTAAGCTGGACACAGGGTTCACTGCAAGAGGTCATTGTTGTGCCTCATGACACGCATTGCCACTGTCGTGCCATATACAGCTCTCGGATGGTTTCAAGGTTTTAAGTGGCTATATGGGTATCACAAATCCAGAAAAAAAAGTCCAAACGTCTCTCTTTCTCGAATGAAGTGTAGTCTAAACACGTCTATCACCTAATGAGAGAAATCCTTCAATCCAAATGCCAAAGCCATATATCTAGAATGACTCTTCAACGAGACCTAAAGGCCCTCACCGTCTCTAGTCTAGCTCGGGGTATTAGTCGCTCACTTTGCCTCACACCGAAGAGAAATATGGGTGCCCCAGCAGAACTGTTCGTCGCAGTGGAATCACGTATTTGCTGGCATCTCGACCTCGCCTGTCCTTCTTGGAGACCTGGATAAAATCTCTCTGCCTAGGTTTACGTGTTCGAAAACAAAACCTCATGTCTTGCTATAACGAACAAACTTCCTTGGATAGCTTCCTACAAGGCAGCCATACTGTCTCATACAATGACAAAATACTGCCTCCGAACCATGACTCGGAGGCCCAAGCCACATTTATGCACACAACGCAAGCCCATCACACCGGCGTCACGAAGGGCGATCAGATACCCAAACTCTTCACCTTTCGCTAGATCCAACCTCATAAAAGGCCCGAAGGCCGCAATCCAAGTCGGCGACTATGCCTCAGGCATTCAGACTCTCCAGGCGGAAGTGGGAGGCTGTGGTGTACTATTGCCAAGCCACGTACTCGCTTACCCATTCACCCTCCAGCGGCTAGGCCCGCCTAGTGTACTTCTATTGGGGAGGAGAGGGTCGCCGAAGTGTATTAGCCTTGTTCTTTCTTGGGATAAATTCGCCTATTCGAGTTGGTTTTGGGGCGAAGCAGGCGTGGGGTCGTTAGATAGAGTGCCGTGTTTCGAGGCGGGGTTTGGGGGGTTCAGCCTTGTGAGAAGAGTAGGTTCAGTATATAACGTACATACGAGGAGCTTCTCGGCAATCGTCTAGTCTGTTGCCAACACCTGTTGTCACATGTAGAAGAGCTAACCTATAGCTATCAGAGCCACACACCCGCACAAGCGACGATAAAGATGGGTTTCTTTGGTGTGTTGTGTTGCTGCTTCCGGCATCGCGGACGCAGCTATAGTATTGACTACTCCCATGGCAAGTATCTTAATACTCTTCTAACTCTTGTTGGGATAGACTAATGTCTTTGCAGATATTCCACGTCATGCTGTTAGCGAAAGCGCGAAAGCGAATGAGGAGAAGAGCAAAGAACCCACCGTCGAGACTGCGCAGCCAGTCAAGCAGATAACACCACCGCCGGCGTATATCGCAGATACTTCGTTGTCTATCAAGACGGTTCCATCGAATGCAGATGCTCTGGACAGCGCTTCAGAGGCTTGCCAACAAACGAGCGATACCAAAACCCGTGCTATCAAGCCGCTCCCCAAGCGTAACGAACCAAAGGCAACATTGAAACATGCAGTCGATAAGGGCGAAGTTGTAACACTTTCAAAAGAGACTGGCCCAGGAGAAAGCAAGGACATATCCAAAGACAAAAAATCAGCCCTGTACCTAGGGGAAGCTGCGGATATTCCGCCACCGCCCGTGTCCTCACAGCCATATGTGTTCGTTGCTGGAAATGGTGCTCTGCAGTTTCCGAGCAAAGATTTCCCCTCTTCTTCCTCTTCTGCTTTCGGACCGGCATCTACTTCGTCCTCGGCCTTGAATGTGACTGCGTTTCCTGCCCCGACTGCAGTCTTTGGGCTCTCTGATAGCACACGGGTTACTAGTGCGCCGAGACAGTCTTCTACTCCTCTACCCATCCGAAGCTCAGCGACAGTATCATCCAACGCTCCTGCACCCTCTGCTGTATTTGGGCTCACAAGTTCTACACTGCCGAGGCATGCTCCCACTCAGTCTACTCATACCTCGACCCAATCTTCCACCACCTCAACACAGTCTTCCAATACCTCAACGCAGTCCACCAACCCCCCGACACAATCCACTACCCTGACCATTCCATCTTCATCCATTGCCCCTCCTCCCGTCTACACGCCCGACGCTACCACCGCCGCCACCGGCCCACCACGCGGCACCCACTGTCCCAGCTGCTCAGCCAAAAACAGCCTATACCGCACCGGTTCTAACAACCCTCTCAACGCCGGTCGTCAATATCGCAAGTGTACGAGCTGCAACAGCTGGAATGGGTTTACCGATACGCGCGGACTGACACCAGGGCTATATTGTGGTTGTACTCCACCGACGGAGTTGAGGTTAATGGCTATTAACAAACAGGATCGTTTGGGTAGGAGAGAGGCGTTTTACAGTTGCCAGTATAAGGCTTGTGGGGCTTGGGAGAGGCATATGGATGGTTCTGATACGACCTGGTTTACAGAGGCTGAAATTAGGGAGATGATTAGGGACGGAAGGATTTAAGGTCAGGCAAAATGGGAAAGGTACAAGGGCTTTGGATGATGGGTTTAGACAGGGAGATGCGTCATGACTTGTGTCTTTCTGAATTGTTTCTTTACAAATGTTAGTGGATCGATCATTACTAGCCGTTATGAAGTCAAATTTGCGGATTGAAAGAAACATATAGATTTGTAGTCACGTGTAAAGTGAAAGATTGTTAGATCAACCTTTTCGAGAAATGTCACGCGGGCATGGAAGATCTGCAAGGAATATTGGGGAAAAGTGCAGCTAATATCGGTGGTTCATGTATACTGGTGACGCAGCTATTGAAATGTAGCAACGCGACTTCACATGATATTTGCGCTAGTCGGCCTATGTCCGCCCCAACTCCGATGTCCAAGCTCCCAGCTTAAGCGTCACCATAGGCGGTCGTGATGTGCTCACAGCCATAGCGAAATTCGGCAACAGAGCGAAAGGAGTTGCCAGTGCTTCAAACCGTCGCGCAAATAATGACTACAAGCCTACGATAGCGGTGAGCCGAAACGGAAGCCCGCCATGGCCTACGACACGTCGAGCGGGTATGCACCGCCTAGCACGAGCAACATGCAAGATGATCCATCGCTCCCCATGTTCAACATAGAGCGCGTGTCCCTCCAGTTCAACATATCCTCCGACTTTGTGGCTGCTGCTGTAGCGAACAATGTCCTCATACTCGCCCTTTCCACCGGGCGTATTCTGCGTATAGACCTGGATAGCCCCGCAGACATAGACGGTTCGTAGAGCACACTAGGGTCCTTTGATACTCCAGGAAATGGTTGCTTACTCTTGCAAAGACATTGACCTGCCAAAGAAGCCTTCGGAAATTGGCGTAATTAGGCGCCTCTTCCTCGACCCCTCTGCATCCCACCTAATCGTAACCACTACGCTCGCCGAGAATTACTATCTACACACTCAGTCACGAACACCAAAAGCCCTTTCGCGGCTCAAAGGTGTCGTCATAGAGAGCATATCATGGAACCCTTCGCAGCCCACCGCATCGACTCGCGAGATACTGGTAGGGGCCTCGGACGGCAATGTGTACGAGGTATACATTGAGCCTTCCTCCGAGTTCTACCGGAGAGAGGAGAGATACTTGAAAAGCGTATACAGAACCAATGATGGCCCTATTACAGGCCTGTGGACAGACACTGTACCTGGAAGGGCTGATCTACGGCGCATCATTGTTGCGACACCTTCGACCTTTCTACATTTCGCAGGCAAAGTCGGACGCCAGGGACAAGAAGGAAGCGGATCTATCTTTTCAAAGCTCTTCGAAAGCGAGTCCGCGACTGTTCACGAAGTCTCAAACGTAGCGCCTACAGCAACTTCATTGCTAGCTGTCTCCCCCGAACACCAAGACACCACAAATCGTGAGGACTCGCATACGGAGAGGATATTTGGCTGGCTGACTTCGCAGGGAGTGCTCCACGGCAAGCTTTATTTGTCACAAGACATGTCTGAGCTTGGCGGCAAGGTTCTTGGGGACTCTAAAATGCTGCCTAGATCGCAGGTGCCACCTTCGCAAACAGCTAGTGGACGTACAAGAAGGACACAAGACGCTGTCAGCTCCATGATACTAAGTCAGTGGCACATCCTGCAACTTGTTGAAGGCAGGATAGTAGCCATCAATCGTCTTGACGACACCATCGTCCTCGACCAGGTTGTACTGGAGCCTGGACAAAGTGCACTTGGCCTTGTAGCCGACCTGAAGAAGAACACCTACTGGCTTTTCACCACGCAGGAAATCTTTGAAGTGGTGGTCACGGACGAGAGTAGAGACGTCTGGAAAATCATGCTCAAGGCGCAACAATTTGAGGCGGCTTCACAGTACGCCAAAACACCAGCACAGAAGGACGCAGTCGCGACCGCGTCTGGTGACTATCTCGTTGCAAAAAACCAGTACATGGAAGCTGCGACAGTCTACGGCCGTAGTACAAAGCCTTTTGAGCAAGTGGCCTTGACCTTTATCGACAACGGTGAGCAAGACGCTCTGCGTAAATACCTGGTGACTAAGCTATCGACGCTGAAGAAATCGTCAATCATGCAAAGGACTATGGTAGCGACCTGGCTGATCGAGATCTACATGGCGAAGCTCAATACCCTTGATGACACCATTACGACAAAAGCAGAGCTCTCTGAAAGTATGAACACTGCAGAGACTCACGATCAGCTATCCGTGATTAGGAAAGAGTATCAGGACTTTGTGACCAGGTATAAGACAGACTTAGATCGCAAGACGGTCTACGACATCATCAGCAGCCACGGTCGCGAAGAAGAACTTCTATTCTTCGCTACAGTGGTGAACGATTACAACTACGTCTTGTCATACTGGGTACAGCGAGAGAGATGGCAAGAGTCACTAGACGTGCTCAAGAGGCAGACCGACCCAGATATATTCTACAAGTACAGCAGTGTACTGATGGCACATGTGCCAGTCGAGCTCGTAGACATTATGATGCGACACTCAACCTTTGATGCCCAAAAGCTCATCCCAGCCTTTCTAAACTATAACAACCACACCAAAGCCTCACTGAACCAGAACCAAGCAGTCCGTTACCTGCTGTTCGAGATCAACCAACACAACTCAACGGACGCCGCAATCCACAACACCCTCATTTCCATATACGCATCACACCCCACAAAAGATGAATCGGCACTACTCGCCTACCTTGAAGGCCAATCCCTCGCCCACGAGCAAAACTACGACGCCGACTTTGCCCTCCGCCTATGCATCCAGCACAAACGCGTCCAATCCTGCGTGCACATCTACAGCTCCATGCACCAATACGTGCAAGCCGTGGATCTTGCGCTCAAATACGATCAAGTCGACCTCGCCAGCTCCGTCGCCGACCGCTCAAACACGGAGCCTGCCCTTCGCAAGAAACTCTGGCTCGCTATTGCCAAGAAAGTGATTTCGCAATCCAGCGGCATCAAAACCGCAATCGAGTTCCTGCGCCGCGTGGATCTGTTACGGATTGAAGACCTGATTCCGTTTTTCCCAGATTTTGTCGTCATTGACGACTTCAAAGAGGAGATTTGCGCCGCGCTCGAGGATTATTCCCGCAAGATCGATAACTTGAAGCAGGAAATGGATGATTCCGAGGCGACGGCTACGCATATCAAATCGGATATCAAGGCCCTGGAGCAGCGGTATGCTATTGTTGAACCCGGTGAGCGATGCTACATGTGTGGGTTGCCACTGCTTGCACGCCAGTTCTTTGTGTTCCCCTGTCAGCATGCGTTTCATAGCGATTGTTTAGCCAAAAAGGTAGTGGAGCTTGCAGGAATTGCGCGTGGGAAACGTATTGCAGAGTTACAGGTTGAGGTGCAAAAGGGGACGAAGACGGGTGTAGGGAGAGAGAGAGCGATTAGGGAGTTGGATGCGTTGGTTGGAAGTAGCTGGTATGTTTTTCCCTCTTTTCCTTTGACACCTCTGTTCTTATCATTCTCTTGAACTCTGGAGTTTAGGGATGGCTGGATGCTGACGACCTTGCAGTGTTTTGTGTAGTGACTTGGCTGTTAAGCTTGTCAATGAACCGTTCATAGGTGCGGCGGATAACAAGGATGAGTGGGCATTGTAGGATGGACATTGGCATCTGTCAAGAGGCGAAAACAGACTCGCTGAATAAAGGCTAGCTTATATTGTACACTTGTATTGAAAAGCGACCGGGTCATTCCAGCCTTGTTCTCTTGACGTACAACTTTTCGTTTTGTGTCAGCCCGTGGACCTAGCTGCTGATGATACCTTACCCTTGCTCCCTCCTCCCGTGACGCCGTGGCGCTGATGCAGAGATGTAGACGAGAATGTGGCAAAATAATAAGAGCTCAGAAACATATATCAAAAGTGTTCAACGCCGAGTAGACGGCATGCATGGTTCCTTTCCCCTTTCCCAATATCGCTGTTTGTGACAATAAACTAGAAGACGACGACCTGTCCATTTGTTGACGGAGCTTGATCCTACTCATCCTCATCCTCATCCATGGCGACATCGCCATTTGCCTTTGGCGCAGCAATGCCCTCGTCATCTTCGTCTTCATCATCTACAATACGAGCCTTGCGGGGACGCGGAGCAGCAGCCGCACCATCATCGTCGCTTTCAGCGGCAGCATCTGCCTTTTCGCCGTCTTCTGCAGGCGCCGCACCCTCGTCCTCACTCTCATCGTCGATGAATTCTGCAGACTTGAATTTGCCAGCTGGCTCGCTTTTGCGCGCAAGCTTCCTCTTCTTCTTCTCACGCGGTCGCTCTTCATCCGACAAATCCTCCGTGCCACTAGCAGTTGTCCTCCGCCGCCTTGACCGCGGCTCGTCGTCATCGGAGGGTAGACCGTCGGTGTCAGAATCAGCGTCCTTCTTCTTCCGCTTAGGGCCCTTGGGACCACGCGCTTTCCGCTCAGCCTTGCGCAGCTCCTTGTCCTCGTCTTCTTCCATGCGTCTACGCTCTTCTTCGTTACGCTTCTCCATGAGCTCGCGGTCGCGACGGAGAAGGCGCTCTTGTTCCTCTGCGTACTTTCGCTTCCTCTCCAATGCTTCCTCTTCCGCGCGTTTTTTCTCCTCTTCGCGGCGACGGACTTCTGCTTCTCGAAGACGGCGCGCTGCGTCTAGTTTTGTTGCATTCTCGCCTTCATATGTGGCTTGCTTCTCACGAGCACGCTCCAGTTGCTTGACCATTGTGTTGCGACCCATATTTGCACGAGACGTGATGTCTGCACGTGGGAAAGGTGGTGTTTCCTCCTTGGCGAGCTTCTCAAGCGCTTCAATAGCTTCTGTGAGACCTGTGGCAGCTTCATCGACCTCTTGGAGTGTACGCTGTTGCTCCGGGAGGGAGTAAACCATGGTGGCGATCTGGAACTGGACAAAGGCAACATTGAACTGAGAGTTGAGATCTGACGGAGCCGCCTTGAGGGCCTGTTTTGAGTAGTCAAGGGCAGTACGGAAACCGGCTACACTGCGCTCGTGCCGGGCTCGCAGGTACCAGGTTCGTCCAAGGCAGGCTAAGATTTTTGGGTTGTTGTGTTGGTTCCTTGACAAGGCAGCTTCATACTGTGATGTGTCAGTTTCGTTTCTCGTATTCGGAGAGAGGATAGCGGGCTTACATTTTCAATGGCTCGGGCGTACTGCTTGATCTCACAGTACGTATGGCCCAAGTTCACAAAGACGCTGTGGTCCTTGAGTGTCTCTTTCACTTTTGTGAAGATTTGTAAAGCTGTGGAATAATCCTTTTTATCCTCCACCAAGGCGATGGCGATACCCTGAGCTGCATACGCGTTCTTGGGGTCCAGTTGCAATACCTTGTCGAAGAACTCGACAGCTCGCTCATAACCTTTTCGTCGCTTTTCCTTGTCTTGCTCTGAACTGCGAGGCATCTCACGAGCAATCGCAAGATGAATGTTGCCCATGCCCATGAGCGAGTACCGGTCGTGCTTGTCCGACTTCTGCAGCGTGTGCTTGTAAAGGCGTTGCTCTTCGTCTGCTGCAAAGTTCTGCGTCCTCTTCTTCGACTTGTTCACATACCATCCATACAATGCTCGAACCTCAACGTTGTCCTCGTTCTCCTTGAAGAGATCCTTCATTGCTCTTGGGCCTTCATCTTGCGGGTTTTCTCGGAGGGCGATATAGGTCAGGCGAATGCGCGCATCAACGTAATCGGGGTGTCGTTGAAGTAGACTGTTGTAGACTTTCTTGGCTTCTTCTGGTTCACCCTCGGCTTCGTAGGTCCGGGCAAGATTGAAGCTGATGGAAGTGACGAGTGCATCTGTATCGATGGTGTTGTCGCGGGTTTCCGCATTGACGCAGGCGTTGAGAGCCACCTGGAAAAGCTCCTGAGCTCGCACGTAACGCTCGGCCTGGAACTGGAAGCAGCCCATGTTGTTGAGAAGTTGGGGTGGTAGGAGTTGACGGAGTGCTGCTTTGAGCTCATCGCCCTCTGCAAGGCCTTCTGGGTAGTCGTCCTCTGGAATGGCTTCGATCTCCATTTGCTCTACCTCCTCGAGACACTTCAAGCTCTTCTCAGGGTGATCCATCTCGTAAAGGCGAGCTAGGTTGAGCAGCACAGACTGGTCAGGTATGACCTTTTTCTTGGGGTCCTTCCATGCGTTCTGTACACTTTCGAGATATTTGAGTGCCTTTTTCAGCTCGGCAGACTTGTCTTCGATGGATTTGCTGTTCTGAGCAGCGAAGACATCCTCGGCATAGAGTGTACCGAGCAACGTTTGCGCTTCCACGTTGGGCGATTGCTGCAGAATCTTTTCTAGACGGAACTTGGCACCATCGTAGTTGCTCATCAGGACATTCATCTGAGCAAGACCAAACTTTGCTGGTATAAACCCTCGCTCTTCGCCTCCCCTCGCCTGGTCAGACTTTGAGTAGTATTCGGCAGCGAGTGCTATGTTGTCCTGCTGATGCGCGATCTTGGCCCGTAGATACCAGCCGTCACTGGCAATGGCGTTGGTGTCGGTAAGCTCAATGGCGCGCTTGGCTACATCCTCTGTCTTCCCCAGGTCTCTCCTTAGGATGAGATAGGTACCGACGGTTGCGCAACTGAGCGGGTATTGGTTATCCAACTTCAAGGCAGGCTGAATATATTCGCCTGTTGCCTTTTTGATCAGCGCGGCAAACTTGGGGTCGGAGGTGGAGAGGTTGGCAGTCAGCTGGAAGTTGTAGATGCCGAGGAGGATCAGGGCGACTTTGGACTTTGGGTTGAGTTCGAGCGACCTCTTCCAGGCGGTGGCAGCTTCGTCCTTGTGGCCCAATTGCCAGAAGCAGCAGCCGATGCCGATGCGTGGATCTGGGTCGACAAGGTCTGGGGAGCTCTCGAGGATGTTCTGATAACCCTTGAGGGCGTCTGCCCACTTGCCCATGGAGTAGTTGACGCGGGCCTTGCCCATCTTGGCCATGAGGTTCCGCCCGCCAGAGGCTCTCAACGCATCCTCGAAGCACTTTGCAGCCTGCTTGAGCGTCTCCATACGCTCTGGGCTGACGGTGGAGCCAGCGGTGGTGGCTGGACCCTGAAGGGAGGCCTTGAGAAGGTATAGGACGCCGCGAGCGAGAAACAAGGGGGGGTGCGAGGGACTAATACGCGAGGCGTCGTTGAGCACGCCCGTCGCGGATTGGATCCAGAATTCCTTCAATTTGGTGTCGCCATCTGCATTTTCTGTACATGTATACGTTAGTACTAGCTTGCGGCTGCACAAAGGTGCAACGACAACTTACGGGGCCTGACACGCGGTGCTTCGCGACACTTTTGCAGATACAGCCAACACAGGCCGTTGAGGATGCTGAGCCGGACCTCGCTGTGGGCGCGATTAAAGACGGCGGTGGCCTGTTTCAGCACGTCTATGGCCGTGTCAATGCGCTTGTGCTTTGCATACGCAACGGCGACCTGGACCCACGTCGACGTCGCGCTCTTCTCGGCCTCGAGGATGTCGCATAGCTCCGTTGGGTCGTCTTGGATCTGGTCATCGAGCGGAATCTCCACATCCAGCTGGCCTCCCTCCTCATCGGCGACCGAGATGGTAATAGAAGTGGGCACGTCCGAGTATCGTGGGGGTGGGAACATGGTGCCAGCGCCGTTCAGGCCGTTCGCGCCGTTCGTCCGACTTCCGGCCATGTTGGGGACGGGAAGGCAACCGAAAGTACTATGTTGGCAATTGAAGTGGGAGTGGCAGCGGCCTCTATCGCGACATAGCAGGACGGGCGCGTGTGGGCGGGCGCGAGGCAGACTGAAGGCCTGCGTTTGTGTATGGGATGGACAAAGAATCGCGAACTGAGAGCTTCCAGGGAGCGCGGAACCGGGAGGACGTGCGGAACCAGAGTCTTGGCGCGACTGGCCCGACTTATCACCACTTGTCACCGTCGTCCAACCGAAAAAGACACTCGCTCATTCACGTGGCTGCCCTGTCGTGTTGTAGTTGTTGTTATTGTTTTTGTATGCGCCGTATTGCCTGCATCCACCGTCTCCAACTCGCGACGCCGCTAATCCCTGCTGCTGCTGCTGTCGCCGCTGCTTCAACCTACACCCCCGAGCTCCCCCCGCAACAAGTGCACACTTACCACCCCGTAGCCCAAACGATGCGCAAACCTCAGATTCGCAGACCATGACCCTAGTGCATGCCTCTATAACACAGTGAACACGCCGCGACAGCTATAACCTGCCATGTCGCGCAACCCAGGCTACTCGCGGGCGGGTGCCAATGGGGGAGGGTATGCCAATGACAATGGCGCCTATAATGGATATGCTCCTTCTGCAGACGCAAACTACGACAGCCGCCCAAGTGGCGAGCGACCACGACGACCCGGAGGCTATGGCGGCCTGAACCCCTCACTCGACGACTACGCACCGCGCCCAAGCGTCGAACGTGAACGCGAACGCTCCCGGCCTAGCAATGACCGTCCCCGGCGGCCTGGGGGATACGGTGGGCTCGCTCAAGAGGAAGAGATGGAGACGAGGCCTAGCGGCGAACGAGAGCGCCGGCCCCCAGGCTATGGGGGAGGAGGCGGTTATGCAGCCCGCGACCAAAGCCCGCGTCAGGTAATGCGACCAACCAGTCTGGATCGCAGCCCCGCCAAACGTCGCAGTGGAGAACGTCAGAACGGGAGAGGGCCTAGGAGCCCAAACCCTGGACAGGGAAGCCAGGCCATCGAGAAAGTCTTGCAGTACATCCAGCAGAAATGGGACTTTATGACAAAAGACCAATGTGTGCCCATCGAAGTAGCCCTGAAGCTCATGGACTCGAGCTCACTTGGTCTGGCAAGCCAAGCTGGCCAATTTCAACAGACCCACGACCAGCTGCAGAATGCCTTGAAGGGCATCGTCAATGAGCACCACCAGGGCTTCAATAGCTCCATTGGTACCTTCCATCAGATACAATCTAGTTTACAGAGCTCCCAGCACCGCGTCCGGACGTTGAAGGGCTCTCTCGTTTCGGCCAAGTCGCAACTTTCTACCGCAAAGCCCGAACTCCGAGAGTTTGCAACCACCTCTCAGAACTACGACGAGATGCTGCAAATGCTCGACACAATCGAAAAGCTGCAGCTCATTCCCGAGAGGCTCGAGGCTCGCATATCAGAGAAGCGCTTCTTGACTGCCGTAGATATCCTGCAAGACGCTCTGCGAATGATTCGAAAGACCGAAATGGAAAAGATTGGCGCTCTTTCTGACCTGCGTACCTACCTGAGCAACCAGGAAGTCTCGCTCACTGACATTCTGATCGAGGAGCTCCACAGCCATCTTTACCTCAAGTCGCCATATTGCGAGGATAGATGGAAGGAATATGCCCAAAATCAGATCATCAAGGGCGACGATCTCTCACAGCGCGCTCAGGCCGATGCAAGAGGCCGCTTACTTTACTACTTCCTCGATAGTCTCGACACCTCCGAAGAGATGACCGACGACTCTATCCACAACCCTGAATCAGACACATTTCAGTACATCCGGCTTGTCATTGAAGCCCTGAATAAGATGAACCGCTTGGACCTGGCCGTAGATACCATTGAGCAAAGGCTACCCGTCGAGCTGTTCAAGGTTGTTGACAAGTCCAATAATGAAGTAGCCCAACGACATCCGAGCATATTGCGAGCATACTCGGCAAAGAAGAGTGCAAAATCAAAGACTGAGATCGAAAGCGAAGATGTTCGCTCGACTCTTCTGAATGACCTGATGTGGACTCTTTATGCACGCTTCGAAGCCATTGCAGAAAGCCATCGAGTTGTACACGATGTTGTTGCAGGTATTCTCAGACGGGAGAGCCGAGCTTCAACTAACACGGCGCTCACTCGTGGCTTCAAGGAGTTGTGGAAACTATACCAAAGCGAGGTGAGGGACTTGTTGTATACATGTCCGTGTCCCGCTAACGTAGACCTAGATCCGATCGCTTCTTCACGACTATCTTGCCACTGATGGCGAGGCGTCCTACAGAGGTGGCCAGGGCCAGACGTCGGCTGGCAGCGCATTCTCGCGTGCGCCTCGAGACAGGAACAAGCGCATGTTTAAACTATCTGACGTGGATACGAAAGCACCTGAGCTGGCCAAGGAGCGAGATGACCTCGAACTCATCTTGAAGACCTCTGTGCCCGGGCTGGTCTCCGACTCGAAGAGACTAGACGAAGTCACTACCAACACAACTGCCAACCTTGACGGAAGTGCTACTGGGCACAAACTGCTCGTTGAGCCAAGCGTCTTCAACATGGGTATTCTACTGCCACCTTCCCTAGACTTTTTGAACAGGCTAAAGGAGGTTGTGCCCTCAAATGCTGACATCAGCATGAGTACCTTGACTTCATTCTTAGATGACTTCTTAGTGAATGTCTTCCATCCACAGCTAGATGAGACCCTTATCGAGCTCTGTGCCCAAACCTTCATCGAGCTTGACGCTTTTACTGAGGATCCGCACTGGGCGAGACATTCCAAGAAGCCCATTTTCAAAGTAAGGCGTCTGTCCAACAACTATATGCCAATGCTGATAATTTAGGGCACTGCACAATTCTTCACCCTCATCACCGCATTCTGCAAGATGCTTGACAACCTCCCACACGATCAAGCATTCTCTCAACTTATCGTAAATCAAATGGATACATATGCCCGGAAATGCATGGACTGGTACCAAGCCATCGTGAGCCGCTCACAGCCCACGCCCAGCGATCGCCGGTTGAAAGCGCCCGCTGTGTGGGCTGAATCGGATGAAATGGAAAAGCTCATCACTCGTCTGGTAGATACAGATTCGTCTGACCGCGAGAACCTGAAGCATGTTATTGACAACGAAGTCGCTCTTCTTATTGAGGCTGTAGAGGCTGATGAGCCCCTGGATCAGGCAGACATGATCCAGGACAAGAAGACCATTGTCAGCCTTTGCTTGTTATACACAAGTATGAAATGGCTTGCCACAAAGACGGCACAATTACGACACATTAGTGACCGCGCCTCTGATCCAAACAGCGCAGAATCGAACGGTCAAAGACACAATAGACGGTGGACCCAGCTTGCCTCTTCTGATCCCAGACCAGAAGGCACTGCAGTCTATCTGCCACTCAGCGCGGAGACGGCTATGTAAAGTCTAACGTCTTCCATAACGGTCCAGTTTATGCTAACAAGCCGCAGGGTATTCGATACAGTTGTTTCATCCTACAAGTCACTCAGTAACCGCGTTCTGCGCACTATGCACCTCTCTATTCGCGCCACAATCCTCTACTCGCTCAACACCAGCACCCAACCCAGCATCTATATCGATACCCTGCTTAGCGATCCCGACCCGGCAATTCTCGCCCTCAACTCTACACTGGTATCTTTCGATACTGCAGTGTCGACATATATCCCTGTAGCATCATACGTCCACATCACACGTGGTCTAGCGACGCTAATGGATACATATCTCTTTAGCCTCTGCACTTCCAAGATCGAACGTATGAACACCAATGGATGTGCGCTAATGCAGCTCAACATCCTTGTTCTGCAGCAGAACCTGAAGAACATCGAGGACGGAGCTACCCTGCCATACGCCGCTCTGTTCTTTGACCTCTTCACTGCAGGTCCCGATGCGATTATTGCTCGGGCTAAACAGTATGGTAGAACCTTTGGCGTCCCAGGAGACAGGTTTGGAGAGGAAGAGGTCAAGAAACTGCTACAAATGACGTATGAAGAGAGGGTCAATGGTGAGAATAGGGAGGCTAGTGTGCAGGCGAAGAGAGCTCTGGATGCGCAGTTGTTGGAGATTAGTGAGTTCATGTATTGACCGGGTAGTAGTGAGACTGGTAGTTGGTGGACAATAGGGCTGAACTTGGCTGGTAAGATATGTAGCATAGCCTTGTCTTCTCTCTCTCTCTCTCTCTCTCTCCAATGCTTGCATCTACTGCTTCCAGCTGTGGGCCAGTCTCATGGCGACCGCAAAGCTTCTCCATTTTCGGGCAATCCAAGTGTTTGCATGCCATATGATTCTTCAACAGCTCAGCATAGCATCCCCAAAAGATGACGATGCGGCACCGCTGCATATGGCAGCCAGACACAGTCATACGATAGGACGTCCGGTTAAGATAGCTACAGCCAACAATCCTGCGTCCCAGCCCTTTTCAACAGTCGGCGACATTGTACGACTGAGGCCCGTGCGGTTCCAGAAGTCGCCGAGGGAACCAGGGTGGGCGGCGACCTCAGCCTCACCAGCTTGTCGGCCTTCAGCTGAGCGAATCTCATCATGCCAACCGTCGCACCGTCACATCATGCATGTTGTATGCATTTTCTTGGCTGAACGCCTAAACGCAGAAGGGGTCAGATTGGGAAGCCCGGCAGATACTACTGGTGGCGGGTGGGTGTAAGGAACCCAGATCAGATGACAGATGGGTTATAATGTGTTGTGCATTTCGTCACGACTCCCTTAATTTGTCCACCTGCTTTTTCCTCTTCGAGACAGCGAGTCGATCATCCAATCTAGACACCGCAACCGAACTTCTACCCGCTCATGATCATGATGGCAGGCAGGGCACAGTTGACGCCCGAGCCTAAGCCTGGTTGAGTCTGCGCACATGCTCGAAGACCTCGATGTACATTGGCAGAACAAGTCAAGCACGTTCATGGGTAAAAATAGAGAGAGTGGCTACTTGCAGTCCATCAGCGGCCCATGCGAACAGTGGTATTACATGCATAAGCGCAATCATTCCTAGGCCACTCACTAGCCGACGGTTCCATCTTGCACATCAGGGCCGAGTGTTGCCTATCAAAGTGTGCCATGGCATGGAATCTGGACACCTCTCCCAGCTCTCAGACCCCAATTTCACGTCTCCACTTACCGGTGACTGTGTTCGCCGATGAACGTTGAACCGGATCGTTACGGGACGCCTAAGGGAGCGTCGATCTAGGGAGTGATGGGGGCGTATGTATATACGTATCAGATGAGTTTATTCTTTGCATGTCCGTCAACTTTTTGCCTTCATGGTTTTGTACAGCCTGCATTCGTATCCAATCGCTTCGACTTCTCCCTTACCTCTTGGGTTTGTATTACCTCCACTATTATCTAATCGCTTCGACTTGTCCTCCATCTTTTGCGACTTGCGTCATATTTCTGAGCCTTCGAACCACCATCAAACATGTCGATGCCGAACCAATCTCACGACATTGAAAAGGACACCGTCGGCTCAGACTTTGCACATCTCACCAATCATGTCGTACATAGTTTTAGCTGGCAAAATGTCTTCGTCACTGTCAAAGATCGGATCTCGAAGGAACCTGTTGATATCCTGTCCAACGTCAGCGGTATTGTGGAAGCTGGTGAGGTTATGGCCTTGATGGGACCGAGTGGCTCCGGAAAGACCACATTGCTCAACGTACTTGCGCACCGAGTTGCAATGCCAAAAGCTACAATGCAGCAGCATATTTGCATAAACGGCGAGCCCACAACTTTGGCCTCATTTCGAAAGCTGAGCAGCTATGTTGAGCAAGAAGATGCTCTTATCGGGTCTCTTACTGTCAGCGAGACAATGTACTTTGCCGCGCAACTTGCACTTCCAAGGTATATGTCGATCTGGACCTCACTATTCGCCTACTGATTTGGACTTGATAGTTCCATCAACAGAGCAGCACGCAAAGAACGCATCTCCAGTCTCCTTGCCTCCTTTGGTCTCCAAAACCAAGTCAACACATTGATTGGTACTCCGATTCGTAAAGGTATATCTGGTGGCCAGAAGCGTCGTGTCAGCGTAGCTAGCCAGCTTATCACCAGTCCCAAGATCCTGTTCCTCGACGAGCCAACTAGCGGCTTGGACTCTGCGGCTAGTTTTGAGGTAATGAAGTTTGTAAGGGATATTGCCAAGAAGTACAAGGTGCTTGTCATTGCATCCATCCACCAGCCGTCTACGACATCATTTGAGCTTTTCGATAAACTTATGCTGCTGAGCAGAGGGAGGATGGTGTACAATGGGAAAGTGAAGCACGTCAAGGGATATTTTGCTGGGCTGGGGTATGAGGTGTGTGCTCATCAAGCTTTTCTTGATTTCTTTCAATGATCTGACTTGATATCCAAAAGATGCCTCTTTACACGAATCCCGCCGAATTCGTCATCGATCTCGTAAACACAGACTTCTCGGCCAATGTCGAGATAGCAACTGACCGCCTCAACCACCTCCATACCTCATGGGCCAACTACCCCGATGCAGCCTCCGTATCGAATGCCATTGGCTTCGCCTCCAGCAACAAACTACCCGCATCCACATTATCTGATCATCATAGTGCGGCGAACCCTCTCTTCCTCCCATTTACCCTCATGCACCGGTCATTCATCAAATCTTACCGCGACGTTGTCGTCTATGGCATTCGCATATTCATGTACATGGGCCTAGCCATAATGATGGGCACAGTCTGGCTACGTCTCGCCCCCCTCCAAACCAATATCCAAGCCTTCACCAACGCCATCTTTTTCGGCGGCGCATTCATGTCCTTCATGGCCGTTGCCTACATTCCCGCCTTCCTCGAAGACCTTGCCATCTACCAGAAAGATCGCGCCAACGGATTGTACGGCCCTACAGCTTTCACGCTCGCAAACTTTGTCGTGGGCTTGCCGTACCTCTTCTTCATCGCCATCTTATTCTCAGTCGTGAGCTACTGGCTCGGCAACTTCAACCCCACTGCCCAAGGCTTCTGGATGTGGGTCCTCTGGCTCTTCCTCGACTTACTGGCTGCAGAGTCCCTAGTCGTACTTCTATCCAGCATCATCCCCATTTTTGTCGTCGCGCTTGCGGCAACGGCATTTGCGAATGGGCTCTGGATGTGCGTGAATGGGTTCATGGTGCAGCCTTCTAGACTTAACCCGTTTTGGCGCTATGCTTTCCACTACATTGACTACCAGGCCTACGTCTTCCGCGGCATGATGGTGAATGAGTTTGGCAACAGGAACTACAGTTGCCAAAGGGTGGCGGATGGGCCGTGTCAGTGCATGTATCCGAGTGCGTTGCAGGATCAGTGCTTGGTCGAGGGCAAAGCGGTGTTGAGTGTGTACGGATTTGGAACGGGGAACGAGGGCAAGTACGTGGGCTATCTGCTGGTTATTGTGTTTGTCTATCGGCTTATGGGCTGGGCGGTGCTATACTTTAGGAAGCATTGAGGTGCTGAGCGGGGCATCATGTGCTTATCTTCTTCTCGCCATGGTGCTGTAGACTGTAAAGGATTTGTTGATGGAAGAGCATACTCTAGCTAGACTAGGTATATGTCCTGTTATTAACTTCCCAGTCTACCCAGTCTCTGCTTCTTTCATCACCCAGAGGAAAAGGGAAGAGATCATAGCCCTCCCTTGTATACAGCTGTTTTCCTATCAGGAAAGGCCCCCCCAAACAAACCTATACGATCATTCGCAGCACAGAACGTAAGATACAAGGCGTGTTGCAATAGAAAATCATTCCACGTGCTTCCTTCTTTTCGGGAATAGCGGGAGATAACCCAACGCACCTCTGTTTTGTGATGTTGAACTTTGGTTTCATGTACTTGATCCCTCACCCTTTCCAAGTAAACATTGCTGTTATTCTGGATACTCCTCTTTTCTACACTGGCAGCCGACTACTCACTCAATTCAGGAATGTGCGGATATACAATGACGAACTGGAATCCGTCGCCGTAGGTGATATGTGCCTTCCCGCATGATACAGCAACCTGATGCCCGAATTGGATACCCGATAGACACGAGGCTCTGTCTCGAAGCCATAGATTTCTCATACAATACAGAAGAAGAATAAAGTACGGTACCCAGTATAGCGCCCCGGACTTGTTTGGTCAGATCAGTGGGAAAGACTGGTATACATGCAGAACCGTCACGAGAGACCAAGGGATTTGCGTTTTGCTGGCATCTTTGGACAGCTCAATGAAGGTGTATACTATGTCCTAGGGGTCTGAGAGACGAAGCGATTTCCCCTTATCGAGATTTCCAATCAAGGTCAATGGTTCCACATTTCTTCCAAAACTTTGCGTAAAGGTCTCATGTCTCTGTGCATAACAAGATGAATGTGTTAATATGTCCAGGTCTTTATAGTGAAGTACTCAAGGGTAAACGCATAAGTACCTACCAATATGCCTTCATGAGATACTCCTAATCAGACTCTCTTTGACCCCAGATCATAACACCATACTGAGCGGCTGCAGCTTCCCTGACAACTCAACAGCGAAAAGACCCAGTCTTGACGGAGCATACGTGATTGAAGGATGATGTATCGAAAAAAGTTGCTGCCTGGCAGATCATCACAATGAAGAGCTTTCCCGCCTTCAATTGTTATTCCACTTAAGATATGTTATACAGATTCAATAGTGATTTGATAAATGGGTACAATATCGAAAGCTAGGAGAGCTGGGGGTGGAATGATGATGGTGTTAAGCAAATTGAAATTGGCGAATAGCAAGCGCTGTCAACCAAGCCTCATATTACTAACATTGGGCATCCTATTGTCTAATGGTTGGCTGAACATGCGTGTACTGGACTTTTGCTGTAGTTGAGTCTATGCTGCATCTTCACAAGGCTTTCACGAGTCTACTTTCTCGTATCCTGCGCTACAATCCCTCTAACCCAGTTCGCCACCTTCTCCGCCACAGGAACGCCATGCCTAATGCAGAATCTATGCGGCCACCCCTCTCTCTCATCAATTTCCATAATTGGTTTCCAGTTTTCACCCATACCTTCCACTTCCTCCACACCACCCGAACCGAATCTACCACGGTTGTTTATCAGCGCATCCCTCGTCGCATCCGCAACCCAATGATCTTTGCGAGCAAACAGGAAGCGCAGAAGTGGTCGAGGGTGCGGATGTGTAGTTGCTGGCTCAGCGGCAGATGCACCCCACACTTCCTCGTCCCAAATGTCGGTGTCAATTTGGAACATTTCATCGCGCGCCATGTGGAGCGCTTGTTGAATTCCATGCGGTGATTTGACAAAGGAGGCGGTGGTGTGAGCGGCGTCTGATGGGAAGTCCATGAATTTTGCTATCAGTGTTGCCAGGAAGGATATGGGAAGAAACATGGTTACGAAGCTGACGAACAAGGCTGCAAAAACCGAAAAGTTGGAGTTCTTGAGGAAAGGCTGCGTGATGGGGTCAGCCAATGTTCAGGCCAATATCAGAAATGATGCAAACTTACGGCCGCCTTCATCCCGCTATCACTTCTTGCAATATCTACAAGCGTAGGGAACAGCCCCACAGCGCCCACAATTCTCGTCTCGAAATCCTCCCCTGCCATACCATGCGCCCTCAACCTGCGAATCACCTCCAAAGAGATATACGCGCCGACTGAATGACCTACAAGTATAACCCTCACGTCTTTCGCTCCCTGCTCTTTGACTTCCTCCACCAAGTCCGTCAGTTCATCCTCGCAATGCCGAATCTGATCTTGCAGTCCATAAGGCGGCTGCTTGCGCCACTTCATCGTCTTAATCTCAGCACTACTCATCTCAAATCCTGACAAACTCCGCGAGTAGACCTGAAACTCTACATCGCGGTCAGATGCTGTGTTGTGGCTCAGTAGGCCGTACAGGTGCGTCAGAAAAGTGCGGTAGTATTCGACGAGCCCAGGGTTACCCGTGATGAAGTAAATGATGTATGTCCGGGCAGCGGATTTCTTGCCTGGCTCCGGCGGTGTCCGGAGGTGAATCTGTGATACAGGTGAGGATGACATATTTTTTTCTCTGACCGATTGAGCTGTTATGGGGTTTGAAGAAGCAAAAGGAGCTGGAGAGCGATTTTATGACCGCCATTTGATATCTCGGTTGCACTAGGCTCAACCTAGGTTCATAGGGTAGCGCTATGCTTACTACGGTATGGCGCACTTATACTGCATCTAGACCCCGGGGCCCTTGGTAGGGCAACGATCTACCAACGATCGCATATCATGTATACTTTCGGTTGTTTTTCTTAATCGCGTTACAATGTAAGTAATCGTACAATGAAACAGAATAAAACAAGTATATAAGACCACCGCTCATGAAATATCTCAAATAGTTTTAGTAGACAACTATGAAATCGCTAGGTCACACACTCTAGAACTAAGCTGTCTGTTGTGGCATGAGGTTGTTGAATCCCCAGGTTATTTGACCTGCTAGTCGGGTATCATTGGCTCTACCTATGATGTGCATTAGCATCGCACTTCTTTGTCGCCCTTCATCAAGATTGAGCTACGCAATCTCTAGCGTACACTAGTCCATGGCCAGCCTCTTCCGATACCCTACTCATTCCGCTTCCTTCAAAAACAGCTCCAATATACCCACCATCATCTCCTTTCTACTTGCTTTCTCCCTCTCCCTTCCTCCATTGTCGCAACTAAGCAAGCAGTCCGCAAATATAATGGAATAATTCCTCACAATGAGCTGTCGAATTGCCACCTCGGGCACCTTGCTCAAAGTTCTTCTTCTAACCTTTGCTTGTGGACTAGATGGCATTTCTACGCTTGCTCTTTTCGAATCCGGTCTGAGTTTGGATGCCTCTACAATTTGATTCGTAATGTTTTGAAGGAATGAGAGGATGAGTAGGAAGGTGGCATTGTGGTTTGGGGCAGTAGCGAGGACTTCTAATATCGCCATTTTCTCGTCATCGTCATCAAAGGCGGATGGAAGCTTGGAACGTTCGTGTTGAACGAGCGCTTCCTGGAGCTTTTTGAAAAGGGTGGGTGTTATGACACCGTCTGTAAGACTGGCTAGGAAGGTAACGAGGACTTCAGCTAGCATCTCGACACGCTCTTTGCTGCGCGTTTCTGGATAGAAAGCATCGGAGAAGGGGCTGTCGCAATCTAAAGCATCATATATCTCGGCCAGCTCATTTTCCCTCTCCTCTTGATTACTCCGATCCTTGACAAATGGCCACCCTGCATTGTCCTGCCAAGGTGTTCTCTCATCCTCGTCTTTTGTCATCTCCCATTCGGCCAGGGTACGTTCTGTCAAATCTTCTATGACCTCGGTCAGCCGGAATATCTCCCGAGGCACGCTCCATTTTACCTCGCCACGAGCTGGTATCTGGTGTTGTAGTTTCCTGATACCGCCCTCGGGGATTTTGATCAGCTTATCAACGGACCGTGCAAGCGCGGAGGGTAGCCAATGTGCGCGGATAGGTAGAAAATGATCTCGTCCATTCTCGACGCGAAGGACAAGAACTTCGTCCAGAATTGCGTCTCCTTCATTTAGATCGCGCACAGAAGTTGGGCTTTCAATCTTTAATTTTAGTTCGATGTTTAGGACGTCTGCTGGAGCGAGAGTGTAATACTGGTGTATGTTATCTGGCCTTGGTTTTCCGACCTTGTCCGGCTCCTTGTCGAACATGACGCTGAGCCAAGGTGGGAAAGGACCGGCAGACTGGTCCTTATCTACTGGGCGGTCCGCGAACCCAAAAGTAGCTGGAACACGCCCCGTGTTTGCAATGGTGATGTTGCGCCTGGAAGATTTTGCAAATTTAACATGCCCAAAATCCACGCCCTCAAAATCGCTGTCTGTCTTGTTCTGCTCGTCAGGCAAAGAAGAGCCGGTTGCGCGTTCTACGGCCACTGCGATGGACGGCCGGCCCTCATTCTCATAGCGGTCGATTTCACGGGCTATCTCACTGTGGATGGCCGTCTTAAGTTCCGGTACGATAGCATCGTATTGCAACTTGAATACGGCGTCTAAAGGCTTGTGATCTGAGCTCAGCACACGCATGTGGGTCGTGTAGTACTCAAGCAGTATCTCAGCCTAGTGATACTACAGTCAGTCACATATCCATTGAGTGTACAAGCCAGACATGGAGAGGTACATTGACTGGCAGACGAGTTGTGATATACATACAGAAAGATTATCATTAGTTTTGATTGCTTCAGGCTCAGGGTCTTCGGTTTCATCGTAATCATCGTAAGTTTCCCCGTCAGTATCTGGGTCGTACTCGTACATGACATCGTAGTCTCCGGGCACGTCCATTCCTTTCAGCTTCATCTCCTCATCGTGTTGACGTGCTGCTTCCCGATCCCGAACTCGGGTTTCATATTGTTGTTTGGCTGCTCGGGTCCGATAGATGATGCGATCACACCAACTAGGACAGCGCCGCTTTTCGCTAGAGTCAAAGACGCCAACTTTGCCAATGTCGTACTTATACGACGGCAGGAATCGAATGGGCCCTTCTTCCCATCCATCATGGAAAGCTTTGCCGGCCTTCATCATCTGGTGCAATTCATCATGTGGCAGTAGTGACAGGATGGTAGTCTGAAGGGAGGCTGGATCAAGTTCCGGGGGTATGGGCACACTGTCTCCAGCCGCGCCGGATGCAAGTTGCGTCTCGTCTTTTGAATCACTGGACGTTGATAGTCTGTCATGGCCCTCTTGGTCCATGTCTTTGGTGTGCACAGTGAGCAGACGGCGTACATCGTCGCCCGGCATGCCATGGAGACGATAGTTCAAATCACCAAACCAGAATGCAAAGTCTTCGTCACCGAGACCTTCGCCGGTGCTCTGCGAGGAGCCCAGACTGTCTACTATAGGATCGAATCGTGTCCGAGATTCAATCTGAGCAGCATCCCAGTTCCTCCGCTCCAGAGACGCCTTGTCCGCGCCGGCTGCAAGATGCGAGTTTATGAAGACAAGACGGGTTGTCTCGCCCAAGACTATACGCGTCGTCACTGCGCCCTTGTTGCCCATGTAACCCATTAAGCCAGTACCGACGCTCGTAGTGCTGACATGTTTGACCTGGGGCAAGACGTCTGGAGAAGCATAGATGACCAAGTACAGACCGATCAGTTGCTGCTCAGCCACCAGCTGATACCCGTTCGGCAGGGCAGCTTCGACCGAGGCCTTCCACTTGTTCGCGGTGGAGGGGTCGGTGTAAGGTCTCAGGGCCTCTGCGGGAGATGTAATGTCGACAATCTCCTGTAGGCCCAGCACATATATGCCTATGTCTTCACCGGCCGGCACTGCGCCGGAATCATGAAGTGGAGCCGTGGGCGCTGAGGTGCTGTGTCGTGCCTCTTGCGCTGCGACGCTCTCCCTGCCGCCTTTGCCATGATAGCCCGGGTCACCCGAGACTCCCAGGCCAGCGAGCGCCTCTTCAACGCCTTTGCCCTTTACGAACCACTTGCCGATATCCTGTTCAGTACCTTTTTGGGCGCCTGTATTCCAGGAGCCCACTTTGATGCGCACATGGCGGCGTCGCGTGTACTCGGCTCGACGGTCGTACAGTGCCTGGGCGAGCGAAGTTTGCTGGGTCGTGGAGGCCAGGCCTGGATTGCGGTCGTCGACAAAGGCTCCCGGGATAGTCGCATCCAGTTGCTCGGTGGAGCGCACGGAAGAGGCGTTTAGCGCCATTGCAGGGGTGAATGGGCGAAGCGTGCGGGTGCGTGTGCGGGTATGCGTGAGTGAAAGCGCAGTCAACCCATACTGCTGCTGACTTCAAACTGGCTTGGTGCGATTAAGCGGGCCGTTGAGCCACATTGTCCCTGTGAGCAATGACGATGGTGAGGGCGCGGGTAGTGCCATAGTGGCTATGGCGCAGGCGCAGGCGCAGGCCCAAGCTTCTCGTCCGTGACAGGAGCTACTGGTGAATGCTACCTACTTGGCACCTAGAGCCCGAACACGACTCTGCGAACCGCCAAAGTTCTGACTGAGGATAGCAACCTGCCACAGTCTAACCACCACCACCACCAAAACATGCCGCCACCCCGTAAAGCCCGCGCCGCCCACCCCCAGCAGCAGCAGCCGCCACCGCAACCGTCCGACTACGAGACAGACGCGCCGGCTGCCGTCGATGTGCCCCTCCCACCCCCGCGCTCCAACGAAGAACTCAACTTCTCTGTCCTCCGTCGCATATACCCCGAGCTCCGCGCCATTGAGCACGTGACACCCTATGCAGCACTGTATACCTTTAGTCTCGAGACGCAGCAATGGGAGAAAATGGGCGTCGAGGGCACCCTCTTCATCTGCCAACTGACGCCCTCACCCATTGGCGCGGAGCGCTACTGCGCCATCATCCTCAATCGCCGCGGCCTCGACAACTTCTACCAGGAACTCACCAGTAGTGAGGAGATGGAGATCTCTGATCCCTACGTCATTATACAGGGTGAGCAGGTCTACGGCATTTGGATCTTTGCCGACCCTCCACCCGCCTCGACGGCCAACTGCCGCATCGAGACTGCCGCCAAGATGATGGATATTGCCGACCGAGCAAGAGCGAGCCGCGAGGCGTTGGAGCCAGCTGCTAGTACCATCGCTCGTCCCGCCGAGGCAGCTTTGTCTGCGCCCATGGGCCGCCAACTGTCCCTACGGGAGCTATTCGGCCAGCAACGCGAGCAGGAAGCCGACTTCAGCATTCACAACCACACCGGCCACCCACCCCAGGGTTACATGCCCAATACGGGCCCAGCGCAATCAGATGTGCTAGGTCAGCTTTTCAGCAAGGCGAAGCAGAACCACAACGGACTGGGCTGATGTAACCTTATTCCCAGATTTTACGCGATACAAGAATCGGCGCCCATGGGATTAGCAGTCTTGGCCGCACGAAACTTTGCGTGTTACACAAAGGCAACACCAGAGCATGAGCAAGTACGCAACTAGGACCTGGTCGTCAGTTGTTGGATGCCCGCTGTATGATGTTATATGGGGTCCGCTGAGATCCATCTCCATCTATATGCTTTGCTGGCTTGCCTTGCACGAGGAAAGCAACTATATGCAGCTCGTCTACATGCTTTCGTCTATTCAGATATTGCAACTCGACGCATGGCTGAAGGACTATCGGTATGGCTCTCTGCAAAAGGGCTGCAGGTGTAGATGCCGGCGACCAACAGCGCCTGGCCTCCCAGGCACATCCGTCTCCGTGTAGAGACAAAGGCTGTCTTGCGCGTCTGTTACTCTCCTTTTCGTTCATTCTTAGATTGATACCCCATTCCAATCAAGTTTTCTTTTCCAGGCCTATGTTTCTTAGCTTCTTGTTAGCATAACTGCAGGTGACCTCATGTGCGATCCCTGCATTTTACCCCACGGCGGGGCATTGCGCGCCCAAAAAATTCCAGGCGCAACACAGCAGAACATTGTCAACTCCAAACAAACCGCCATTGCGCCCTGACCACGTACCATGGCAGAACAACTACGCGTCCTTCTCGTCGGTAACGGCGGCCGCGAACACGCCATTGCGTGGAAACTCATCCAATCGCCCTCAGTCGCCCACGTCTACGTCGTCCCCGGTAACGGCGGGACCGCAACACTCTCCCCCAAAGTCACAAATGTATCTTCTGTCAAGGACACCGATTTTGCCGGCTTGGTCAAGTTTGCAAAAGACAACGACATCAATCTGTTGATACCAGGACCTGAAGCGCCACTAGTCGCTGGTATCGTCGACTACTTCCAAGAAAATGGTTTGCAAAATATCAAGGCTTTTGGACCGTCGAAGAAGGCAGCAACAATGGAAGGCAGCAAAACATTCAGCAAAGACTTTATGAAGCGCCACAATATCCCCACGGCCGCATACGAGAACTTTAGCAAATACGAAGACGCGAAAGCATACCTTGATACCATTTCCCACAACGTCGTGATCAAAGCTTCTGGCCTTGCTGCTGGCAAAGGCGTCATCATTCCACAAACAAAAGAAGAAGCCCATGCAGCACTCAAGGATATCATGCTGGACAGGGAGTTTGGCGCTGCGGGTGACGAAGTAGTCATTGAAGAGTTCCTCGAAGGCGACGAACTCTCGATTCTCACATTCAGCGACGGCCGCACAATGAAATCGCTCCCTCCCGCACAAGACCACAAGCGCATCTTCGACAATGATCAGGGGCCCAACACGGGTGGAATGGGAACGTATGCGCCGACGCGGATTGCACCCAAGCATGTCCTTGAGCGTATCGACAAGGACATCCTGCAGCCCACCATCGACGGCATGCGGAATGAGGGCTTCGAATTCAAAGGTGTCTTGTTCACAGGCCTTATGATGACGAAGAATGGTGCCAAAGTGTTGGAGTATAATGTACGATTTGGAGATCCAGAGACACAGAGCTTGCTCGCGTTGATGGAGGGTGATCTCGCCCAAGTCATGGTGGCATGTGCAGAGGGGCGGTTGAAGGATGTGCATGTCAAAGTATCTGAGTGCTCAGCCGCCACGGTCGTGGTTGCTGCGGGTGGGTATCCAGGAAATTATGCTAAAGGGACGCCCATGACGCTCGATCCTGTACCAGAGGGTGAGTACCAAGCACTCTTACAAAACATCGATTCCGATGAATCAACTGACTGGTGGTCTAGACGTCGTCCTTTTCCACGCCGGGACTTCCTTCTTGGACAACACGCTCAAAACAGCGGGTGGTCGCGTCATCGCATCAACAGCCACAGCACCTACATTAGAGGAGGCCGTTGCCAAGGCATACAAGGGTGTTGATTGCATACATTTCGAGGGCATGCAGTTCCGCAAGGATATTGCTGGGAGGGCACTCAAGAGGTGAAGACAAAGTCGGGAAATTTCACACGGCGTTCAAGGTGGCATACCAAAAACGGCTCTCTATGGGAGCGGTGGTTTGGGACAAGTATCCAAGTTAGATTGGAATCAATTTAGCTTACTGAGCAAACAGTATTGCAAACTATGAGACTAGAGCGGAACTAAAGGAGGTGTGGGTAACCCATGTCAATCAGTATGTCTTGCCGGGGTCAGCTTGGAATCTTTCTGGACACCATAAATTTCCGACAATTTTGTCGAACCAGACATTATCGAAGAATGTGCAAATGCATGCTTATTGGACTTACAGGTATGGATACAATTAGGTCAGGATTGAATCATGAGACATGTCTTAACGGCTACCTACCTACCTGCCTACCTTGCCGCGACTTGACTGAAACTAAATACCAGGGTTCTAGAAAGGCCTACTCGGTAATAGAGAGCAAAAGCCTAGCGACGCAGCTAAATGAGCACGTGGGCGGTCTCCAGCGACAAGCACATTGAGCTGCTGTTATTAGGCAAAGTCTAGTGCCTCTTGTCCTTCCTCTCCTTTTTATGTTTTTTCTTCTTCTCGGACGAAGTACCTTCTCCTTCTTCTCCTTCTTCTCCTTCCTTCTTCCGCTTCTTCAATTGGCTGTCCTGGTCGGTCTTCTTGACTTTCTGCTCTTCTGCAGCGCGGGTAACGTGCTGGTCAGCACCTCCTTCGGTCTTTCCCTTTTCCTCTTGTTCTTTCAACCGTGCTGCTCTCAGCTCATTCTTCTGGCGTATCGCGTCTTTGAGTATAGGGCCGTCTCGCTTCAGTGCATCGGCTGCTGCTGCAACTCCTGCTTGAACCTTGTTCTGCCCGTCTCCACTACCAAGCCATTCGTCCTTGTATCCCCAACCTGTGAGGTATATGCCAATGTGGTAGCACTGGACGCTGTTCTCGTCATAGGTCATTGGTCTCTCTTCCTTTGTGATGAGCTTGACGTCTCTGCCGAGAACCAGCTTGTTAAGCTCGTTGCGTGCTTGCGGGTTTTCGATGATTTTTTCTCGGAAGCCTAGTAGTTGTGGTGCCCACAGTTCAGTAAGCCATGCTTCGGCCCTCTCGAATCCATGCTCCGGGTCTGAGAGAACAATGGCGGCGACGTATGCCTCGACAATATCGGCGACTACTTTCTGGTATTGTTTGGAGTTTTTGTCCCAGACAGCGCGGTGCTTCAGCCGATCTGGGAAGCCATAGGCGTTCGAAAATTTGCCCAATGTCGAATTCTCAACGAGACGTTCGCGCCACATGCACAACTCAGGCACATCGACATGCGGAAAACGGTTGTAAAGGGCGCGAGAGGCGATGAGCTCAATGTAGGCATCTCCAAGAAGCTCTAAACGCTCATAGTCTAGGCTGAGATCTTCCCCCAGTGTGGAGCCTGGTATGCTAGGGTCGAAGATGGCGGACCGATGCGTGAAGACAGCTTCATGGAGGTGGGGTTCGCTGATGGACGGCAGAGGCGGTAGGTCTTTGGATGCGCGAACACTACGCTCTACATAGTCAGGTATGGCCACTTTTACAACCTTGTCAGGCCGTTTCTCCTCGAGTTCGCGTTTTGCATGTGAGGAAGTGGTGTTGTTACGGGCGCATATCAGCCGGCGGAGCTCGTTGGCATGGTGGAGAAGTTCCTTGTCTGCGCCAGACGTTGTCTCGTCGGCAACGAAGCGATCCAGCAGAGCTACGAGTCCCGTTTGCATGTCCTTGGAGGAGAGCTCAGGCGACGGTGGATTGCGAATCACTGGCGGGCCATTGCGGTGTTGGGGCTGATGTTTCTTGGTGTGCTGGTCGCGGCCATAGTGATTGAAGCCCCCGCCACGTTTATGTGATGCCATAATAGTCTCGTCCTTAACAGTGGGTTGTCGTAGATGTCGGCGAGTGTGTCCAAGTCCAAACAATGGTTGATCATGGCTTGCCTGGCGCTAGTTGCGGGCGCCAAGGACACCTCCGCGTCACATTTCAGTCTTTGGCCGCAATTGCAGTGGCCAGCATCGCAGTTGCAATGGCGGTACCACGGCAGCGCGTCCTGGCCCTCATGAGGGTATGAAACGGGTCATGTCCATATATTTGTACTAGGCAAGCTAACAAGCGCAGGTCCAGTGCAACGTCTTCAACACCACCTACAACCCCGAACGCCTCCGTCTCGGTTCGCGCATCCTTCACCAGCGCCTCAAAGGTCCCGCGGTCGCGTCCTACTACCCCCCTCGGATAGGAACAATTAGCCAATTGCGAAAACTCTACCCGGAACACCAGATCCTAGACGAAGAGGAGGAGGACTGGCTGGAGCACTTGAACGTTGCAAAGTCAAGAGGAAAGAGTCCGCCCAAGAAGAAGAGGACGGCTGCTGGTAAGGCCTGACACCAAGTATGTGTGGATGGAGATACTAATTCTGCGCAGAATCGAAAAAGTTCAACAAGAGGAAGTGAGCGGAGCCAATGCAGCGGCATCGTCACGGAATACTGTAATTCTAGTGTACAACTCATGGCTTCTAGTGATCCTCTTGCTTCTCCTACAGCTTGCTTTGCACCTCTTTCGCTTTCCACTCATTCGCAAACTCCTCATCCCACCTTGTTCTTACACTTTGATGCTCGGGCATTACTTGGGCGTTCACTTTGTGGTGCTCCACGGTACAGTACGTCGTCTTTCCGTCTAGACTGGTCATTTCGCCACGAATCATGGACATCTGCTTCCCTACACTCATCACCCTACTGTTCAGTCGAACCTTGACACCAATCGGTACAGCCTTGAGATACGATATATTCAGTGACCGCGACACTCCGCCCATGAACTCCCA
>Ga0265780_10001744_pt1 | contig 30170 bp, 12 predicted proteins | sample P1T30metagenome_FD_192432 | JGI IMG/M metagenome (GOLD analysis project Ga0265780, IMG submission 192432) | Plant litter microbial communities from East Loma Ridge, Irvine, California - P1 T30 | ecosystem: Environmental > Terrestrial > Plant litter > Unclassified | place: USA: California... | reverse complement strand
TCGTGTGTTTGCGATACCGGTGCCAAAGTTGAAGCATCGGGATTACGTTGGGGCAACCTCCGATTGGTAGGCGGCTAAACCCAACACGGCAAGGCGCGTCAGGAGAGCTTGCGGAACATTGGACATCGAATGCACTTGCGCCCGACGACAACACCAATTGTTCACCCCACGAGACCCGTACAGACCTCACCATGGCGTCAAAATATGCGTTTGGCCAAGGCCTGAAGGAGCTGCGGTTTTTGTTCTGCCAGACCAGCGAGCACAGCGCCGCGACAAGGTATGCGACACTCCGCCAGCAAGAGCTATTGTCACGATGCGCCTGGAGATAGGCCGTCTAGTAGTAGATCATGGAGACCGTAGGCTGAGAATTACAACAGGAACTTCCTCACTCGAAGCTATCCCACCATGAAAAAGCACAACCCCCACACACCCATCATGATCCGAGAAGCGAGCGGCACCGAGCCCACCGTATACGCAAGATTTGGTGCGTACGACACGTAAGAACGAGAATGCAAGGGCTAACACACGTGGTCGTAGATTTTGGAAAGGAGAAGAAAGTGCCACTCAAGGGACTGGACGACAAGGCCATCGAACAACAAGTTAACGACCTCGTACAATCGAAGATTTGAGATGGAGTTGAGATGATACCACGGAATGCGCGAAAGGTCAAGACTAGGGTCAGCCATTGTATATATGTGGCATGGGAAATGAACATCTCAGTGCAGATATTGATTACTTCGGTGTATCACCGGCTTCAAAGCTAACCCGTGAGTGTCCGTTCTTAGGTCTTTAACCAGTTCAAACCGCTATGCACCACCGTTTCAGTCAAATACGCTTTTTTCAACACATACCAACCTTTACAGTGTAAAACGCCCGCGCAGTAAATGATCTCGTAAAATACAAACTCGCGAAGTGGTCAGACTCGCTGTATGATATATTCTCGCGATGATTAACATACTACTCAGTATTTCACATGATCTTGATGGTATACAGAAACGGAAAGCATACATACTTTCAGGGATTCGCAAACTGGCAGTAGGTAACATCCCCGAAGAGACTACCAACTCTCAATACTTGACGAGACTTATGACAGTGATTGTTGAAGCATGACTAACTTAATTATGTGCTATTAAAGGATTTCTCGACATAATGATTAGGAGCTTATGATCTCAAAGAGAACACGTTCATGACTGAGATAGAAGTGAAGGGACAATGAGGCCGTCGTGCGGGAAGTTGCGAACATCGTACAATTGAAAATCAGGGATAGAAGTACGAGGATAATATCACTGAATGCATTAAAGCCCAAGACCAGGAAGGAAGGGCTTTCATGGCAGCGAACATTGAAAACCATTTAGTTGAAGTATGCGGTGTAACTTGTGTTAGAGGACTCTACGTCCGGCCTGAGATCAACCCTTTCCGATCCCGCGATGGACGTGGTTGCTTCATTCTCGACTGCATGAACGCCATCCTTCAGTATCCTCCAGTGTTGCTTACTGGTCTTTTTGCTCGCCCTTCTTCTCGCCCTTCTTCTCGCCCTTATCCTTCTTCTCGCCCTTATCATCGCGAGCGCATGTTCCCTCTCCCATCGCATTCAAAAAGCCAACAGCAGCAAAACTGCAAGTAGGAACCACAGCGCTACTAGCAGCAATCGTCTTGACGACAATGAGCCCCATGCCTCCCATGCCCGCACTCTGCAGAATCGCAAATGCGCCACCAGCGGCGATAGGTCCTGTAGCAGCTTGAATCATTGGAGCCATGGCACCTGGACAGCCAGTCAGCGGGGCCCGCGAACGGAAGGTCACAGATGCTTACCAGCAATAGGCCCAAGCGGTCCGAATCCGAGCGCAGCTACTGCAGCAGGAGCGGCGAAGATGGCGGTCGGAGCAGCGCCGATGCATGCGGTGAGGATGGCGACTTGTCTGGGGTTATCGTGGAGCCACTGCCAGAGCTTCTCGCTGAAGTTGGCTTTATCTTCCTCGGTGAAGTTATATTCGTGCTGCTCGCCATCGGACGCAGTGGGTCCAATCATCAACTCCCAGACTTGATCTTTGGATATGCCTGCGCATTTGGCGACTTCCGCGCCGAACTTGCCAACGAACGTCCAGTCCGGCATGGTGTATAGTTGAAATTGATCTGGACTGGATCCAGTTGAGGTTGTGATGTGCTAGGTCGAGTTGAATCGGGTTGAGATGGTCTGGTATTGGTGGGCGGAGGTTAATATTGGTGTGAGAGACAGAAGTGAACGTGAACAGTGAAAGAAACAGGCAATAAACGTCGTCGCTACAAACTTTGCATGGAAGCAATTGCGCGACTAGATTGCGCCAATAGTACACAAACCTGCACTGGGATACAAACTTATGGTAGCTACAAACTCGCCATATTTAACAGAGCTAGCGGCACTGATCGTTGAGGCACGACCGGTTGCAGTTTGCGGCGCATGAAACTCGCGACGGTGAACATACAAGCACTATACACTCGGTCTATTGCAAGTCGTGATGGAACACCCCAACAGCAATAATATACCATACACAGTCTGCATCCGCGATAGCGCATCAAAGCCCCAGGTGCAAAACACTCATTGAACCCATGTTATACGAGACCCGTTATGTTCCAATGTAAGTACCGCAAGTCAAACTGACGAGTACCATCGATCATGCGCGCAATTCCGTTTCACAAACTCGTGTGACTCAACGATAGACATCATCTTGACGGGTGTTCAATTCTATACCATCTACCTAATAACTAGGTGATCAACCAATCTCCGCTCTAAAAGGAGCCATAATTACCGTCTCCAGCACCCCAACAAGTTTCTAACACAACCACAACGCCTCTTTCCCCATCCTTCCCCCGTGTTGTTAATCGCCATACGTTGTTGCCGTGCAGCCAAAACAGCTGGAGGAGGTGGAGGCGCCATGATCATTCCAGTGTGAGCGTGAGGTTGGGTAATCGTTCCAGGCGCATTGACGGGCAATATAGCTGTCAATGCAGGTGCAGGTGGAGCTACGGGAGTTTGAACAGTTGGTAAGATTGTAGATAGGGGGAGACGTTGACATATTCGGCCTGCCCCGGCGCCATGTTCGATGATACTAGATGTAGATGTAACTTGTGACAGAGGAAATTTGGCGCGCTTAAGGGGCCTGCGAGGAGCATGTCGTGGTGGATTCAGATTCGGGTTTGGACGAGCGCTTGATTTCGGTGATCGTAAAGATGGGAGAGGGGTAGCTTTGAGCTTAATTGATGCGACTGAGTCTCGTCGTAGTCAACTGTCGCGCTTCTTCTTTCCCTTTAGTGCATCGTCCTTGGCGAAGTCGTGGGGTTCGACACCAGTGTCTCTCAGGGCTACATCCTGTTCCGGATCCTCACTCTGCTCAGCCCAATGGCGGAGACCCTCTTCTCGATTTCGAGTGTGGGCTCGTTGGAGAGATTCGAATGAGACAGTTTGGTTCGATGAGACTGGGGATCGAGATCGCTCTGCCCGGACAGGCTCTTCCGCTGCCTTATAGGTCTGAGCAGGCAGGAGAGCTCCGCCCTCCGTTGAAGTAGATTGCGTTGCCCGTCCACTGTCGTCTCGGACACTCGTGGGACTTTCCGGGGCAATGGGGTCGCTATCAAGCTTGGAGTCGACCTTACGATGTCCCCGAGCGTCTTTGGCATCCTCGGGTACATCTGTGGTTGCAGAATCATTTCCGAAGGGGCCGAGCGCATAATCTTCGCTCCTGCTTGAGTCTTTCCCAGGTAGTGAAATGAACGTCCCACAGGCGTCGCATTTCTTGTCCTTCGGAACACCGAACATACGACACACCTCACAGTTCGCGGGATTCTGTGCTTTTGACGGGCGATTTACATTGCTCGGCTTGTTGTCGCTGGCGCTGGTACTGGTCCCAGCTGCTGGTTTTGGGGCCATCTTGACGACAGGACTTCCTGGCCTGACCGATAACGCGAGGAAGAAAGTCGACTGTCCCTAATGTACAGGGGAAGAACGTGTAGCAAATGAGTCCAGAAAAGTCTGGAATAGTGATAGAAGTAACAGCTACTTCACGCACTCGTCAGCCTCCTCATCAACAAAGCTGCGTAAACGAGTCAACGTACCGTTCAATAATGGTAGAATTCAAACTGGGCGTAGCGAAAGCGCCGCAGCAATAAAGATATGCCGTGTTGAAAGTTGAGCGATGTTGGTGAAGCAATCCCAAAGCCGCACTCGCGAAGTGGAAGTCTGTCAACACCACACCCTCGCACCTCCCTGCTCATCGTCGCGATCGGGAGCAACAACGCACGCCGGTCTTGCTAGATAAAATTGCTACAAGCATTGCAACCGTCATTGCAGCAGCTTCCACAACAGGATGCAATGCCTCCCCACATTGCCGCAAAGCAGGCGAGAACGCTGTCGAAACAAAGCGCCCCGGTCCACCCCGAATGAGCAAACGCACTGAAATATCGTGAACAACCGTCTTCACGCGTCTGGTTTGCGTTGGGGTCGTCGTTGTGTGTGAGCGGCGCGTAGTTCATGTTGAAAGATAGTGAGTGTAGACAAAGAATGCGTCGTGTTTGAGAGAAGTTGTTGATTCTGATAATAAAATCAAAGCTTGCTAGTGTAAAATTATCGATTGAGCAACCGTCGTTCCTAGACCGAGATTTAAATATGCTAGAAGGTGAAGCGCACGAGCAAGACGGATCTAAGGCCCCCAGCTAAGCCTTGCCGAGAGCGGGCTGTGGAGTCCCAGGCCACCTTCTAATCGTGTTAGCGAAATTGTTTGCACCGCCATGAATGCGGCTGAATGTGCCTGTTTTAGAAACTCATAGAGTAGGTTGTGGGGTGGGCTGGTGTTGAGTCGGCGACGTGCGGTGGAAAATTCAAAAACGGGTCAAGCTCCACTTGAGCTCTCAAGTTGCGGAAGAAGCGAGACAAAGGTAATGCAGCTAGGATACGAAAATAAATTAGAACGAAGAAGGAAGTAGTCAGAAAAGGCTGCACATGCCTCCAGGAAGTCTTTTAGTTTTTCCAAAGGCAGACAGACATAGGTAGGTCTGTCTACACACAGGAGATGAATGTTATTCTGCATGTGAATTGCTCGGGCTGCTATTCCCACTAAACACGAGATTTACAGTCAAGTACAGACACGCAATCGATTGTATTGCGAACAGTTACAACTGAAAAGAATTTGTATAGAACACAAGTACTCCTATATACACGTTCCTGGGTATCTCGTATATGCGCTTGTCGATGATGGCCAATTCCGACAGTATAAGACCAATGAGCCAATTTGGGTATCAACAATGAGAAGGAAATACGCAAATGCTGTGAATGCGGTCTAGTCATGACAAGGAAACAAACATAGGAAAAAGACATTACACTCTGATCACGACGTGTATACCCAAAGCTCGAGCCTCGCGAATGCAACAGGCCAGGCACGTCCGTCCGACTCTGCCAATGATGGCGTGGAAGCCCCTTTCCGCGCACCAAGCACGGGCGAGAAGCTGTGAATCCGACGAACCACGTGCGTCAAGAACAAGTACGGTAGTTATGTCATGTGCTGCATCAGTGTCGTTCTTCTGATCAAGTCCAGTGGGGGTTGGCGAACGAGTATGCGAATGCATGTCGAAAGGAATGTCGAAATTGGGGTCCAACACCTCGGTGACAGAGACAGTCTTGTACTTGTAGCTCGTGTGGAGAGGGTGCACTTCCATTGGTTGCCGCTTCGTAATGGTAGTCATGGAATCGTTATCAGTATCAGCAGAGTACACACGCTTTGGTGCAATATCTGTCGAGTCGGGTGGATGCGACAAGAGGGGCTCGAAACCATGGCTGTTACGGCGAGGCATAGTGACACCGCTCCTCTTAGATGATGTACGTGATACAGTGCCGGTTAACGAACGCTTGAGGATATGCGGCATGCTAGGGACCGGAACTGGAGTCGACATCGGCGGTGTGCATGGCCACGAGGTTACAAATTGTACGTCGAAAGCGAGTGCCAGCGTGTGATGTATTGTTCGGTCCACAGAAGTAAAAGTGACGGATGGAGTATGTATATCACTCTCAGTCAATGATCCTGACATCATGTCGGTGTCCATGAGGTCGGGATTGAGTGGTGTAAGCTCCCAATTTCGAAAAATCAATGTGGGCGTGGGTAGCGACTCAGCATCGCGCGGAAGAACTAGATCCTCGGAGTTTACAGATGAAATTGTGCCATCGGGTATGATTGAGGATGCTCGGGCGACCGCAGCAGACCGCGTGGTCTCGCTCATCCGATCGTCCAAAGGAAGCTGCTCGCTGTGGATCGAATGCCATTGGTTGGTAGATCCTTCCGGTTGCCTTGGGAATGATATCCAACCCATGCACTCAACTCCACCATCAATGCAGGCAAAAACGCGACCCACTATAGAGTTCTTGCTCCACCACGATCTGCCGGCATACGAGAAACCACCGTAAAGATTGGCAGAGTCACCCAGATTCGCAATTGCTACGATGTCGTTCTCCAGAAGCGTGGATATGAGGAAGTGCGAGATTGCCTCTCCGGGAAGTGTCAGACCTGTCAGATATGAGCGGCTGAGCCATCCACCGACGCCACTCAAGGCTGAGCGTGGGGCATCGGGTTGCGGCGAGAGAGTCGGAGATAGCGGAATTCGCAAAGAATGCGAATTGTCGCGAGTCAGGGCGGGCTTGCCGACGTGTCCGAAGTAACCATCAAGCATGTGGTTTGCGGGTCGCGGAGTCTCTAGAGGTGTGCCGTAGATACTGATCGACGCGGGGGAGACGGGATCTAGAAACATGCCGTCAGGTGTTGGTAGTGGCTCTCCCTGCTGTACAATACCGCGAGCGCCTAACCTCTGGGCTAGGCTCTGCACGATAGTTTCCGTAGAAGGCCACTGTATGGCCGACCCGAATTTGATGAGGCCTTGGAGTTGACGTGTTTGTTGCTGTGGCAGTAGCACGATATCTGGCCTAGCGATTTGAGGAGGTTCTCCCGTACCACGCATCGTTTGAAGTCCACGCGATTTTGAGGGCTCGGGGTCGTGATCACTGCTCTTAACGACCAAAATATTGTCCAGGAATCTTCTTGCTAGTACAAGATCCCAATCGAGTTTCCTGGTCTTGGTGCCGAAGAAGCTTCTAATCTCTTCGGCACTGATTTGTACCGGACTATTTTGGCCACCCAGGTTCAGGCTGGTCACAGCATCAAGTCGGAGTAGCAGCTCGCAAGCCAGTGTGATCTGCAAGAGCAGCACCTCACGTTCCGTCCACAAGGGATGGGCCTCGTGTGCTGGTACCGCTTCAGGATCGCTCCAAAGGATCTGGCCAAGTCTGATCCTCCACTCAACGAGACTAAAGTCGTACCAAACACCCTTGAGTTTCAATATTCGCATGAGTGTGAGGATCTGAACTCGAAGGCCCGTCGGGTCGTCTGTCGTTCCATCGTATCCAGGAGGGGTCAGAAACTTGCTGAACAAATTTGCGTACAATTCTCCAGGACTTTGATGATTCAGAACGGTCATGGGTCCAGGGCTCTCATGGAATGCCTCGTTCAGATCATGTATCTCGATAAGGCGGTCGTATATCAAGCCCATGTCCACTGCACGAATTCCAATCCGTTCGGGTGCACTCTGCATAAGCTCTTTGTTTTTCGTCGCTTGTAGGAATTCTTTAGTCGACTCAGACCCTTCTAGGTCGACGAGCAGACTATCGGATCTTGGCAACTCCAGGAAATGAGAGAAGCCAATGCTGCCCGGTTCAATACCTTGAGCACCGAGCATGTTCGGTACCTCGACGACATCCACGTCATATCCATGGTTGCGGCTTTTCTCCTCAGACGACGTTCGAGCCTTCGTCGGAAGGGGGTATAAGGTCGCTGACGTGAAGGCAGCCTGGTCTGGCAGTACCGAGTCCATTGTGTCTTTGGAAGATTCAAGGCCTCCCCATGGATATGAAACGTTGGCAGCAGGGCGACGACTCCCCGTCTTGACGCTGAAGTGTGGGGTTCCAGAAAAGAGCACATGCAACTGCGCCTCGCTGAGCGTCTCGACTTTCTCCGTCTCTGGTGTCTCTGGCCTCGGCGTGGCATTTGGCTCAGAGGCCTTTCTGTGCTCTTCGGCTGAGGTGGGCTTCTCATCGCTGGATCGTGGTCGCTCGAGGGGCACTTGGGCGGGGCTCGTCACATGGTGGGCTGTCTGGGGCGATACGGACTCGCTGCCAATGAGTACCTTCTCCTGAACTCAGGCATTAGCAAAAGACCGCCAAAAACGCTGCACCTGGGGTGGTGGACATACGGGTACTGCACTGCGGGCCTCTGGCTTTTGCTTCCTCGATCTGAAGAACTGCGAGATGCGCTGCCTTTTACTCGTCTTCCTCCCCAACTTCACCTCGCTGACGTCGACCGACTTGTTGTGGAGTCTTCGCAACATGGTGAGCTGCAGACGGACAGCAAGCACGAGGCATGCTGGTGGGTATATCAGGAGAAGGACAGGAACGTCCTTGGCGGGCAACAAATTTCCCGGATCTGGGCGACATCTCGAGATGCACGTGAATCAGGGCACACACCCTTGCCGCCGTACGATCTATGGATCGTTTGCGAGGGCTGCCACACCCTGTCACGCATCGTTGTGACCCGCCATGACGTTCCAGGCGTACCTATCGCCGGGCCAAGCACACGCCTACGCGAAGCATGCCAATCAGCCGCCCCAGCCCTCGCTGCACCCCTCTGCAGCGTCTGCACATCACCATCGAGGGAGCGTCTTTCGTCGCAACATCACGTAAACAACGCGTGCCAGCAGGCCATGAAACGCCATCCAAGCAACCGTTGTGATGACGCTATGCAAGCCGGTCGCCCAACTAATGACTAGCCCCCAGCCCTCGAATCCTCGCTCGTCGCGAGAACCAAGCTTCCAGAACAACGGCACACATGTTCCTTGGAATCCTGAAACTTGACGGGCACGGAAACCCGCCTGATCTCCGGATCCGCCGTTGCAAGTGGGCATCGGTCCATTACGTGGTGTCTTGGAGTCTCCACATATTGTGATTAGAGACGTGAACGTGCTTCATTCCTGCCTTGCTGCCCTACCGTTGCACAACTGGTCACAACATTGTACAAGTCCGGGACCAACAGTTCAGTGGGTGGACCGTTGATTACCGGAGTGTATTTCTTTTCTCAGGCTGCAAACTGTTCCTCGCTTGACGTCGTATGCTGGCAATTTGCGGATTTCGAACACAGCCCTCTCACATTCACGCCAGTTACTATGATGCCACTTTTAGGTTTGGTAGTCCATAACTATCCACCCCCTATTTATAGCATCTGTCAAAGGCCATATTCGATTGATGAGTTCTGACAACTGGAGACAAAGTTCCATGGCCACGAGGCGAGCTGGGAACCTACTCCTAACGTTACAACCAGAAAAGCAAGCAACCTTGGAAGAATGTTCATCCCTGCAGAACCATCAACAGCAACAGGGCGAAATAATACGTAAATCTTGGGCAAAGAAGATGTTTCAAACTGCTACACACTCATTACAACATTATCACAAGGGTATACTACAAGAACGCCTAGAAAGCCCAGCCCAACCTCCCACGTCCATCGAAGCACTTTCAGACGATATGATGACCACCTCCACGCCCAAGAACCATACACACCCAGCTTCCAATAACTCGACCAACCATGTCACATCGTACCGCCTCGTTTCCCTCGCGCCAATCAATCATCTCAGATAAACCTCTGAATCGGCCCGATTCAGCCATACACAAGCCTGCGCGCGACATGCGCGCAACAACATCACACCACCCTCCACGCCAATCCAAGTGGGGTGTTAACGTGTCGCTCTAGGAGATTCGTGCCAGTCGTAACATGTCGCACGCGCCCGTTCATCCGTTTGTGAGGGGCCGGATGTGGGTACGTTAGTTCATGACGTTGTGCGTCGGGAGTAGCGAGTGGTGAAGTCTGTCTCGAGCGTGGCGAAGCCCAGGGATGGAGAGGGCGGTGGTGAGAGATGCGAACAAGTTTCTGGCGTCTGGAGAAGGCATGTTAGTGGCGGTGCTTTACTCGTTCGATATTGGATGTACTCACCGAGCACGCAGAATCTGAGCGTTTCCGGGCCTGCGCTTGGAGAGCTTGCGCTTCGTACGTGTATGTGATGCGCAGCAGATCGTGGACGGTAAGGCAAGTCGTCGACATTGTTGCTCTGATTCTCCCTTCTCTTTGCCCTCAGGTACCTAGCTTACTGTACGTCTCACGCCCGTCTTTATATCTCCACTCGAAACCTTCCCGCTGCTGGTTGCTCGCAAATATCCTCGCCGTGGTTGGTCCGAATCGCTTATTCAGACAGCCTGGTGGCACACAGCTTGCAAGTTATGGCAGGCGATGAAGGAAGTAGGTAAGAGTAAATATGCTCATGGCGGATATTTCCTCCGTCGCTTTATATGTATGTGCCATGCGACCCCCTCACACCACACGGCCTGCGTGCATATGCATGTCTTTCGCCCATTCACAGCCATCGGCGTTTATGCAGCCCCGATTGCTCGGGAAGAGGGGACTAGGTCTGTGCACACTCTCCGCAACACGCGCTGCACACACTTCAACGGACTTTGACATCATCTCGATTTGAGTCGGCCGAAAAGCCTCTTTGGAAGTAACGAGTTGCTGGAGCCTGGAGATGGCGAGGTCGGAGATGAGTTACTATAGCCGGAATGTCCGGGGAACGCCGAGACGGAGAATTTAGAAAGGGAGGCAGCAGTTCGGAGAGTGTAAGGGATGATTGTGGTTTTATTACCTTTACATAACTCGCCATGAGACTTTGCGTTTGACTGCAAGTGGTGGATCGAATCTAGTGAGATTTGCTTGCCTTACTTTGCTCCCAGCGCGATCAACACGCCTTTCCTGTCGAATGAACGGATCTTGCCCTGTCCAAATACTGGTCTGCTGTATCTTGTTGCTCCATCGATCACAGGTAAAGTGATCTCTACTAGCGAGCCATTTACTAGTATTGCTTTGTATAGCAGCAAGCACTCTCTTCACATCTGAGATCCATATGATGTCACTTTCGGGTTTGTCTTGATCACTCGTGACATTCGAAGTACCACCACCAGATAAAGGGATGCAGTGGGCCAAAAATACACACGAAAGGAAAACTACATTGAATGCAACAAGGACCCAACAACAGTTCTTGACAAGTATCCTTCCTATCGAAGTATCCAGATCTAAACCTCACTCGAACCCCTCTGTAACGAAAACTTTTGGGAACAAACAGTCTAAAGCAGGCAGCATTGCTATCGATTTATCAATCCGTACTCGGCAACTGATCCTGCACCCTCCTCAAAAGCGGCACCCGCTCCGCATCCACAAGCTCGCCATTATTCTTCGGATCCGGATACTTCATCTTAATCCACTCGCCCCCGGCAACCTTGCTAACCCTCCACGTCCCCGCCTCCCCCGCCTCCTTGAAGAAGTCCTGGTTCTCCTCGAAACTGCGCCCACCCGTCTCGGGCAGGTACAAGTACGTCCACAGCCCCGCGGCCGTATTCGTGCCCGCGAACACAAGGAAGATAAAGTACGACAAGTTGTTGAACATGACGGGCGTGAGGAACGTGATTGCGAAGTTGGCCAGGCCCCAGATAATCACGGAGATGGCAGTGCCTTGGGCGCGGCAGGTGGTGGGGAAGATTTCGGTCGGGATCAGCCAGACGGTTGCGAGCCAGCCGATGCCGAAGGCGCCGGTTGCGATGAAGAGGATCACGGTGCCGATGATGCCGGAGATGTACACGGGCATGTCGATTTTCGAGGAGTTTTCCGAGAGCCCGCCGAAGACGGTGAGGAGGGCGAAACACGCGGAGAGGATGATGGAGCCTTGGACGAGGAGGTGGCGGCGCCCGAGGACGTCGATTAGGATCCAGGCGAATGTCATGAGGAAGAAGTAGGAGGTGTAGTTGCCGAGGGTGAGGTATTCGGCCATGCGGACGTCGAACCCGAGAAGCTGGTGGGAGTTAGCTCGGCGCTATCATACACTGTGAGATGACTTACTTCAAAGATCTGCGGCCCGTAAACCGACACAGCTCCATATCCTGTCAGCGCCTGATTAACCTGACACATGATCGTAACCATCGTAGGATGAAACTGCGCATGGCTAGGCGTGACCATGTCCAAATAGCCCACAGACTCATCCTTCTCCTTCTCATGCTGCTCGAGCAAATCATCCAACTTCTCCTTGGCCTCGTCCCCATAGATCTCATCCAACGCCTCCTTGGCCTCGTCCTCTCTATCATTGAAGATAAACCACCTCGGGCTCTCTGGCAGCGTGCCAATCAGCGCCATCAACAGTACCGGATACACCTGCATGACGATAATCGGCGTCCGCCACGCCCACTGACTCCACTTGCCCAGCGCAATCGTCACGCCCAGATTGATGCCAAACGCCATGACGAGCCCGAAGATATTCGACTGGAATTCCTGCGCGAGGGCCTTGCCCCGCGAGTCGTCGGCGCTCAATTCACTCGAGTACGTCGGGATGACCGCGTCGATGCCGCCCACACCCAGGCCCATGATGACCCTCCCCGTAAGCATGAGCGCGAGCCCGAGCTTGGGGAACTTCATGCCCGCCACGAACATGATCAGATTGCCCAGGCTGGCGCTCGCCAGGCTGAAGAAGATGCTCTTCTTGCGGCCGAGCTTGTCGGCGATTTTGGAGAAGAGCACGGCGCCCACGGCGCAGCCGAGGTAATATACTGCAACGATGACGCCGACCATGGGGCTTTCTTCCCAGAGGCCCATGGTGTGAAGATAGTCCTTGTTGGTGTTGATCAGGGACATCATGCCTTGGTCGTATCCGTATAACGCAATCGCCGTGGCTGAGAACATGACGACGTGAGTTTGTTTGTCATTGTACGCCTGGCGGACATGTTCTACGAGGAACGACATGGCGGCGGATGCGATTGCTCTCAGTTGAGAGCTTTTGCTTGAACAAATATCAGAAAAACGAACGAGGGTTTTTTGTCGCTATTTACATGCTGACGCGCACTTGTATATGCCTCAAAACTACTGTGAAAAAGCCTTGGTCAGGCGGTGGGTACAAGCGGCATGTCTCGTTCAAGTATGACGATGTTTGCGGCGGGAAGGGTTGAAGCTTAGCTCAGAGCAGTCTAGATGATCGGGCGTGTGCCCCACCTTATCGATCCCGCGTCTGTGCGCGGTGTGTCGGACATCTGACGATGGATGGCATTACGATTGAATCTTTCACAAGTGCAGGAGAAAATGGATAGGTCTCTATTATATTCATTTTTGAAAGAACCCTAAAAGGCCCCATATATCGCCTAGCCATAATGTCCGAACCATCGTGGCTTTATTGCCATCATCTCCCAACTACCTGCCTTCTTAGACCCTTGTCGACCGAGCCGTCTTCTCACCGTATCCTACGCGCTCGCCGCTGAGGAAGCCGTATCTTTGGCTGCAGTGAGCAGTGACGAAGGCTCCAAGGCGTCGGGTATAGCCTTATGCTCTCGGGTCGCAGTACACCTCTCCATGCTCCCCCTTCCGACAATGTACTCCTGCTCCACAATAGGCGCTCACCTGCCACTCATGCAAAGCATTGCAGACCTGGATCACACCCTGATCCCCCATAGTGCTACATCCGAATTGCCCTGGATGGCATCCTTGTTGGATATCTGCAGAGCGTGCAGAAGAGATTGCGGATTCGGGTGAAGCCTTGTCGTCAAGTCGTCCTGCGCCGCAGTGCCCCTCGCCGTTGCTTCGAACATTGCATTGCGCAGCTCCTGTACACACCTTTCTCATCTCCCAGAAACCCCTCGTATTGCAAACGAAAATCTTATTATCCCGACATTGGTATTTGCCTATCAAGCAATAACGTCCTGCGGAGTCTGCTGGCGATTCGACATCTGCAGAGCGTGCTGAAGATACCGTAGATCCGGAGGAAGCCTTGTCGTCAGGAATCAAGCTGCACCAAGCCTGGCCGTCAGGTTCGAGATTGCATCTCAAAGCCCCTTTGCACACCTTGCTCAGCTGCCAGAGACACTCAGAATTGCATAAGAAGATCTCAGTGCCCTTGTTTCTGCACTCGAATGTGCCTGGTGAGCAAGCCAATGCTGCCGGGTCGACCGAGCGCCCAGAAGAGACCGAGCGAGGAGCTTCGACAGCTACATCATTGCTCGCGATGTCGCGGACAAGCTTGTGCTCACCTGCATCCAAGGTCTCGGCTTTGGGACTGCACTCGCAGTGAGGTGGCTCGTCACCAGGAGGGTCGTAGCAGGTATATGGTCCGCAGCAATGGCTCGAGATTTGCCAAACGCCATTGACTCCGCAGACTAGGAGGTCGCCGTCGACGAAAGGTTGGCGGCATGAGAAGGTTCCTGGCGAACATTTGCCGCCTGGTTCACCCTCTGGAGGCGTATCCCGGATTTTGATGTCTTGAGATACTTGTTCAATTGCATCGTCTCCTGTGGTCGGAACAGTTCTCTCAGCCATGCCAGCGTCAACAGCTACATCTGCAGCCGCACTGACACCAGCAGCTGGAAACATAGGCGGACCTCCCGGAAGCCCTCGACAATCACACCAAGCACTGCCCGGCAACACCGCCCTACAGCATCCAAAACCCGTACTCGTCGTCCCACAATCCGCAACGAGCTGCCACTGGAAATTCTGCGCGCAGATATACAAGCCCTTGAAGGCTATTTCATCGCACCAGTGAAGGCCAACCACGCCGCAGGGGAGGTCGGCGGCAACGGTGCCGTTGGGTCGGGCATCGATGCTTCGATCTTCTACAAGATGGGAGGGTGAAGGCGATGGTGAGGCAGATGGCGAGGGCGAGGCGGGACAAATGCAGTGCGCTTCTCCGATTTCTGGGCCGAGCTGGCAGCAGTCTTCGCCTTTGCCTGACTTTCCGCACTTCGCAGAGAGCACCCACAAGTTGTGGGCATCGCACACGTAGACATCTCCGTTGAGGCAGCCGTAATGGCCGGGCCAGTAGCAGTACTGTTTGTCCTTGGGCGGTTGTTCGGCGGGGACAATGGTTGTGGTAGTGTCAGCGATCTCGCGAGCAGCGTTTCCTTTGGGTGTGGCAATCAGGTTCGCGGACTGATTACGGCAGTCGCACCTGTGGTTGGGACTGGATACGGTTCCGTCTGGCCCTTTGCAGCTGTGAAATCGTAAGCATCTGATCTTGGTGCTTCCAAGCGTTTTTTTCGTCGACTTACCAGGTGTAACCTTTGTCACTGCCACAATGTGCGGATAGGTCCCATTCGCCTTGTGCATTACATACGCGAAGCCAATCATTGCTCATAGGGTGGCAATCGTGATGTCCGGGTGTACAAGGCGCTTCCAATCTACGATCAATCTGCTGTGATTTTGTTAGCTGTGAGTAAGGGTGGAGGGCGCAAGCACCAAGAGATCGAAACACAGAAAGGATCAAAAGATGGGCAAAGATGACATCTATTCAATCTTGATTGTATGGATGTATCGGGCTCGAACTACTAGACTCTGACGAGCGCATACAGGTAAGGTGTGAGCCTCAACACTGATCTAGCACTTGCACTGAGCAGAGTATGGGTTGTCTCGTGAAGACTCGCAAACGACAATCATGGAGTTCTCATCGCGACACAACTGATGACCCCACGACCTTCTGGGGCAAGATCCGTAGGTAGGTGCGCCAACGAGAGCAACAGGTTCTCACTTGTGGAATGAACGTACCTTGGGAGGGATCGGAGCGTCCGCCACGGCCGTCTTCCTGCCATCCTTTTTGCAGCAAGCACAGTCATCGCGACACGAGTAACCTTTCAAGCACCAGTCTCCTGGCTTGACGGCGCAGAAACCATAGTTGCAGCTCATTCTTCCTCGATGATCGTTCGAGCATTCGTAGGTCTCTTTGTCAGCTGAATCAAGTGTAGACTCGGCGCGGCGAGATTTGGACTGAGGAATCTGTCTGCAGGAAGCACCTTTGTCGAACTCTTCGCAGCCATGCTGGCAACTAGCGACTTTGGGACCGCATCGAGGGACGTCTTTGCGCTGGAGAGAGCACTCCAAAATGAGTTTGACGCGGCATTTGAATCTGCAGAAGCTGTGTCAGATATGGTCAACGGCTGAGCATGAGGTTTTCGACTTACACGGTAGTGCCGTAGTTGTTGAAGTCGTAGCTCTCTTGAAGAGTGACCTCGTCGGCGGCGCGTGCCTCAACAGGAGTCCTGTAAACACACGCCGCGCCATTGCCAGTATCGAAGCAGCCATTAGAACAGCTCTCGACCCAAGCGCAGTCGGTACCAGCGGGGTTGCAGTGCTCGACGTTGGTGCCAGTGCAGCTACACCAAATGATTAGTGGACTACCCGAAGCTATTTCGGGGTCGGACCACTTACATGTACTTGCTAGAGGCGTCGTTGTCCCACGTAGCTCGAAGTTCACCACGAGCCTCAACCGTCGCAGCTGCCGCAAACCCCGCAAGGCCGACAAGCCCAGCGAGGGCGACCTGGAGTAGCTTCATTGGAGCGAGTGAGCTGCAAGTCGAATAGCAAGCAGTAGTCTTGTGAAGAGAATGTGTGTGGAAGATAATAAAATGAGGAGAGAGTGTAGAAGAAGAGGTTTGCCTCGTCGAGGCGAAGCTATATACCCAAGTCGCACGGCAGGAGCGTTTGCCTTCCCCACATGTTGAGGTGAGAGTGCGGTTGTTCGAAGCCCGTGCTGAGGCGGGCGGTGGACATGAGGGCAGGAGCGGTCGGTGGCGGAAATGAGCGTTTGTGTTGGGAGTATCGAGCGGTGTATGTGGTATGGTAAAGGTGTGACGAGGAGCTTGGAGCAAGAACTGGCTGTCCTGTCGCACTTGGTGTGTGCGTGCTCAAGGAATCAGACAGGTAAATGTGTAGCTTCTGATCTTACCTAAACGATTCGTCGGATCAGCTTGAAGGGCTACATCAAGTCAAACACATCGAAGGCATAGAAAACATGAAGAGGTTATAGGTTATGAATGAATACTTTTGAGAGGAACGCCAGAATGCCACACCAAGAATCATAATCTAATCGAGCTTTTGTCTTCAACAGCTCTACAAACAAGCTCCTCTATAAACGCCACAGCAATGCGAAAGTCTAAGACGTGATATCATGCTTTGAACCCAGATGCCCATCCAACAAAGTCCGTCTATTCAGCATCATCGTCCGAGTTGGGAGGTTGCGGTGTGCCCTGTGATGGTCGTCAGAAAATGTGTGCTAAATATAAAAGGCTGGTGCAAACATACCTTGGGGCTGTTCAACCACTCAATGTACCTCATTCGCCTCCTGACCTCACGCTCCTTCTGCTGCGCGCGAGTCATCTTCTTCTTCTTCTTGGCGCGGAACTTCATGTCGTCCTTGTTGCCCTCGGTGTCGCTTATGTTAGGTGTGCCAGTCGTACTAGGCGCAGCGGAGCTAACATTGCTGCTAACATTCGACGAACCAGGTCGAGAGTCTTCGAAGCGGTCCATGTTGACAGCGAGATGACCCTTGTGAGCCACGCGTCCATCAGCAACGTGCCATTGCTCAGGGCATAGCGCACCAACAAACTCTTCGTTATGGGAGATCATGATGACACCGCCCTTGTAGTCGCGAATAGCAACCGCAAGACCACCGAGAGAGTCACGATCCAAGAAATTGGTAGGCTCGTCGAGGACGAGGAGATGGGGGTTGTTCCACATAGCACCGGCGAGCACGACCTTGACTTTCTGGCCTCCAGAGAGACCAGAGATTTCGTTGTGGTTGGCGATCTCAGGGTCCATACCGAGATCCTCAAAGTGCTTGGAGATGACCTTGGGCTCAAGGACACGGTAACCCAGACCTTCACGGGAAGACTCGTGGTCGTCGAACTCCTGGATGAGCTTGGAGAATCCGCGCTCGAGCAGAGTCTCACGGGAGATCATCGTGTTGTATTTGGGCAACATGTACATCCACTTGACCTCGTACTGGAAAGACTTCTTGTACTTTTGACGACCGATGAGTGCCTCGATTCTTCGCGGGCCGCTGCCATCACCAATGTCAATGGGTGTTTCCATCTGCTTCTTGTCTTCTTCGGTGAGCACACGAGTCTGCTTCATGAGAACCTCGCGGTCGTCGCCGTTGGCGTAACGCCATTGCAGGTACTGGTTGGGTGTCTTCTCCATGTGCATCTCAACGTGCTCCAGAGCGTGCTGCTTGATGTATCCGATACGCAAGTTGGGGTGCTTCTCGACCTTGCCCTCCTGAGGAGTGACTTCACCAGTCAGAATCTTGATGAGCGTAGACTTACCGGCACCATTGGCACCGATGATGGCAACACGCGACGAGAGAGACAAATTGCAGTTCGCGTCGAAGAGCGATGGCTTTGACGAGCCAGGGTACGTGTACGTGCAGTTGGTCATGCGCAGAATGGAGCGAGTGTTCGACTTGACACCAGTAAGGATACCAGGAGGAGGGAACTTGAACTGCACTTGGGATGAAGTCAGGGTGTAGTAGCTGCTGGCTTCGGGCTTCACACGAACGAAGTCGGCGAGGTTACCCTTGTAGCATACCAGCTTCTTCTGCTCGTAGTGGTAGATGTCTGTGCAGACCTCATCAAGGAAACCGGAGTCGTGGGATACGATCAAACTGGTGATCTCGGTGTGCTTCTTCAAGTACTCCTGCAGCCAGGCAACATTGGCAACATCCAAGTGGTTGGTAGGTTCGTCCAGAAGCAGTACGTCGGCACGCATCAACATGGCCCTGGCCAAAGCCAACTTCATCTTCCATCCTCCGGACAGAGAGCCAACCTTGTTGGACTGCCTGCCCTCGGGACCGGATGTGAAACCAACCTCCTCTAGGACCTCAATGATGCGATCCCTGCTCTCGTCCTTGAACCTGGGGTCGCTAGAGATGTACTCGAGGATGGTGAGATCCGCGTTCTCGCCCTGGTTGTGCTCGACAAAGCACGTCTTGACGACGTCTTGGGACGGGTATCCCTCGAGCTTTCCGTCCGCCATACTACGCATGAGAGTGGACTTTCCAGCGCCGTTGCGACCACAGAGACCATAGCGATGGCCCTTCAGGAGACGCAGGTTAGTGTGTGAAAGGAGCAGCATACCACCGTAACCGAGCGAGAATGTTGCGTTGACGATCTCGGTCTCGCCCTCCTCAATCTCGGCCGGCATACCGAATTTGCGGTGATCCTCGTCGAGGTAGATCTTGTGGACTGCTTCGGCGACCTTCTCGGCGTCTCCGGGGTTCATCAGAGGCTCCAGGTAGGGGGTGATGAGGTGGGGAATGCGCGCAATCTCGCGCTGGTTGATGTCCTCAGCGATCATCTCTGAAATGTAGGCCTTTGTGGGCGCCCAGACTTCGGCGTCTCCAGGGAAGTTGTTCAAGTTGCCGACAGCGTTGATCTGTTGTGTAATGACATTGGCGACGTCAGTCGGTTCCATCCTGGCAATGGCACCGCTGTCAACGTTGCCGCCCTTGTCCGCGATGGCTGCCTCGATAACAGCCAGCGCGCGTGCACCGATCTCACGCACCTCGGGGAGAGATGCGCGATCCTGCACGGCCTTGACACCCGGCTTCAGCTTGGGCAAGAATGCGCGAGCCTCAACGGGGTCGTGGACGAGCTTGGTCAAGTTCTCCACAACCACAACGGTCTGGCGGGTGACCTCCTGGGTGGTTGTGGGGGTGTTCAGAGATCGCTCGAGCAGGGGAGTGACCATGGCGAGGACGGGCGAGGTGACAATCGCGACGAAGGTGGTCTGCGACAGGGCGTGGATGGCCTTCTGCAGACTCTGGGTGGAGGGGTCCTCGATGGCCTGGACCAGCAGCGGTATCCGGGGCGCAATGTCGTCGTTCTGGAGGAGTGTGGTGAGGCTGTTCATCGTCTTGAGGGCCTGCTTTGCTACCTCGGACTTGAGGTCGTGCATGCCGTTCTCGACCACGGGGATGAGGCGCTCGAGCTTCTTGCCCATGGACTCGCGCAGGATGTCCTTCTCCTTCTCGACCTCGAGGCTCTCCATGCCCATCTTGGCCTTGTCAGCCATGCGGCCGATGAGCTCAAAGGCGCCCACGGCGCCCTGCCACTTGCCCGACTTCTTGCCCAGGTACTTGATGAGCACGGGGAGAAGGCCGACGACCTTGGCCTCGGCGGACAGGTTGTCGAAGAGCGCATCGAGCGCGTACTTGGCCGACTCCTTGACGGAGCCCGTCTTGTCTGCCAGCGCATCGAGCACCGTCGGCACAAGCGTCTCCTCCTGCACCAGGAAGATGACCTCGCCGAGTTTCTGCGTGCGCGGGAAGCGCTCGAACAGCGCACCGAGCGCGTTCATGGCGCCCTCGCGCTTCACGGCATCCTTCTTGTTGCTGGCCGCCTTCTTGATCTCGTCGATGACGCCATAGCCGTGCAGGCCGCGGAAGCCTACTGAGTTCTGGAAGAGGGTGGTGAGGGCGTAGGCGGCATCCACCGAGGCGTGCGACGTCTTCGCCGCCAGGATGCTGGTGAGAAAAGCTGACACGTCGTCCGCTGAGGGAGCCGGAGCGGCGCCAGCCTTGTCGACGACGATCGCAGGAGCCATGGGGGGCGACTCAGAGTGTGGCATCTGCGTGTCGTTGGGCGGTGTATATTGTGTGGAAGAGGGCCCTCAGAAAATGGTGGGCGGAGGGGCTTATCGTTTATCGTAAAACCCGCAACTATTTTTTGGCGGGCAGAGCGTAGGCAGCGGCACTCACGCAAATGCTGCGGAAAGAAAGGGTATCTTATGTGTGAGGACGCCCCAGGAAGAGTGGAGAGTCTATGCAAGCAACAAAGAAACAGAAAACCTAGGAAGAAAAAAAGGCGGTGGGAGAGCCTTCAATGTTGAGGGGTGCGACCAAATTATCTTCCCTCTTATTCAAGGGCCCGGCCACTGAGAGCCCGACGATTTTCCACGGTTAGATTTTCTCCCATCCGCGCGCTAGCCTGAAACCGCTACCGCGGCCTAAACCGTGGCGAAAATTGTAAGCTCGTGCCGACATGGTTCGCCGCCGGAGAGCGGCATGTGCTTGTAACCAAAATTCATTACAACTCAGAGGATATCTACCAGAACGCCCAAACACCGCTATGTACTATGCCGTGCCTATCTACCATGTGCCCTCCAACGGCAGATTTCTACTCGAAAAGCCAACCGCCATCTTAATCTCTCCCGTACTTGGCATGACCCAGTTCTGCCTCTTCACGTCCCAGTAACTCAAATCCCTTCTTGTCACCTCAAATGAAACTCGGTTCTGGTCTCCGCGCTTGAGAGCGACTTTTTCGAAGCCTCGCAAAACTCGAACTGGGAAATCCACCGGCTCGCCAGTCTCGTGGTCCTTGTAGCCCTGTGGCAGAGAAACATACAGCTGCACGACTGTGGAGCCGTCGACAGAGCCGATGTTGGAGACTGAGGCGGACACGGTAAGAATGGTCGTGTAGAGATCGGGGTTGCCGCCGGGCCCACCACCTGCATCGCTAAGCGGGCTCTGGAGCTGCGACGCTACCACATCAGGCTTCTTGATCCCCTTTGTCGACTCGATCCAAGGGTAGATGTACTTCTCCACCCTGTGAAAGCCCTCGGGAAAGAGTGCAGACTCGGGAGGCGGCACCTCCGTTGAGTAGCTTGGTGGAACAAGGCCTGCGGGACGAGCCGCAGGAAGCGGTGTCTTCTTGCCCTTTGCGTCGATCGAGAGCGACAACAGCTCAAACTGAGTGTACGAGAGGCCATAACCAAACTCGTAACGAGGTGCGATAGCTTGCTTGTCGAAGTGGCGGTAGTCGATATAAAGTCCCTCAGAAAAGTTCTGTTGAGGAGCTAGACCGTCAGATACGCTTGGAAGGTACTTGATCTTGCTACCCGGACCGTAGTCATCCTCCTTCTTCGCAATGGTGTATGGGAGTCTTCCAGAGGGGTTGACGTCTCCGAAGAGGATGTCGACAATGGCATTGCCAGATTCTGTGCCGGGCAGGTTGGCCAGTACGATGGCCCTCACGTTCATCATGTCGGCGAAGTTCTCCATGATGACTGGGCCAACGGCGTGAATCACGACAACGACATCGCCCATGCCCTCACCACAGCCCTTGGCAACGTCCTGGATAAGCTTGTCGCCGCCCTTTTGCAGGTATAGGTCGTTTCTGTCGCCCCTGATACCCTCGTAGTGCAGGTAACCTTCGCCAGCATCGGCGTTTGCGAACACAATGCAAAGGTCTTGTTCCTCCAGAATCTCCTTCTGGTTGGGGAGCTTATTCTCCACCCAGTCAGTCACGTAGACGCTATCCTTGTCGAAAGCCTCGCGGATGGCAGACATGGGCTCGACTAGATATGAGTAGTTGACTGCACCAGAGCCCCATCCACTTGCAAGTGTACCTTCGTTGCAACTCTGATCCGGGCAGTGGTTGATACCGTCGCGGGGCAGGCGTGCATCTTCGCCAAAGATACCAACGCGGAACTTGGTCTGTCGCTTGCCTTTCTTCCAGCCTTTGCGATCTAGCGGAAGCATTCGGCCTTCGTTCTTGAGAAGGACGGTACCTTCGGCGGCCACACGACGCACGATGTGGCTGTGCGCATCCTCACCTTCACCCTGAGCGTTGATGTATTTATTGACCACACCCATTGACTTATCCGAGGGACTGCCTTCATGTAGTTTGCCGATGCGATCGTTGGTCCAGGAGGAGAAGTTGGGTCCGCTGTCTTCGCCCCACTTGTCTTGCCCGACCTGGTACCAAGAGGCTACAATCCGAGTAACCATATCATCAAGGCGGTCGATCGGTACACTGCCGTTCAACACAGACTTGGTGAGTTCAGGTCCCCATAGACTGTTTCCCTTGGCCCAACGCAGTCCGTCACCTGGCATCGTCATGTCGAGACCTGCAAGGGTGCTGGCCACACCTGCACGCTGAGCAAGCCAGTCGCTTTGCACGAAGCCCTGAAAGCCAAGCTCGTCCTTCAGCACGCCGTTCAGAAGCTTCGAATTTTGGCAGGCATAGCTAGCATTGACCTGGTTGTAGCTGCACATGACGGAACCAACACCAGCCTTGATGGAGTCTGCAAATGGCCAAGCATATATCTCGTGCAATGTGCGGTCATCCATGTTGCTCGAGATGGCGTTCGGAAGGCCCCACTCCCAGGCTTGACGGAAGTGCTCCTGTTCGTTTCCTACGTAGTGTTTTGCGGTCGCTATGACGCCTTCCTCTTGTATGCCCTTGATCGTTTGAGCGGCTGCAACGCCCTGGAGAACTGGATCTGAACCAAAGCCCTCCCAGTTGCGACCGCCAGCGGGCATACGTCCGAGCGGACCCATGGCGGGACCGAGAAGCACATGGACTCCCTTCAGGCGTGCCTCTTTGCCGTGAGCCTTACCGCGCAGGTACATGAGCTCTTTCGACCATGTTGCACCCACTGTAATACCCGCAGGAAATGCCGTGATATTGTCCGCGAAACGGAGGCCAAGCGGGCCATCCTGCAAACAAAGCGAGGGGAACTTGAGCCTGGGTACTCCTCCCACCTGTCCCACGCACATATCCATGCTCCATCCTGTTCCGGTCGTGAGGTTGACCTTCTCTGGGAGCGTCATCTCCTTGACCATGGCAGCTGCCCTCTTGTAACTTCCTTCCCAAAGCTTATCCGCTCCACCTTTGGGGGCTGGGTACCAAGGCGGGCTCAGCCCGTCTTCTGGTACCGACACCTTCCACGCCCATATGCCCCCTGTGGCGAGCAGCAGTACCACAGCGGCGACAAACGTCAAGAACCAGCAGCAGCACCGGCCCAGCGTCTTCCGCCTGGCAAATGATCCCTGCTTTGCGATTTCGGCATCTTTGAATGAGGCCTTCCGTACTTTGAGGTCGCCGGCGCTCTTCTTGCGCTTCAGCCTGCTGTCAAACGCCAAGGGGTCGTGTTCTTCGAGGTCTTCGAGGGTGCCGGTCGATTCGGAGGAGAAGCGTGTGGGGGTATCGACATCGTCGTCGCCGGGTGCATCAAGCTTGGCGTACTTGCCGCGACGGAGCTCGTAGAAGGACATGTTGGCGTGAGTAGTCTCAGTAGCAGTCTCGCGATATGTGTATGATGGACACAAGAATGGCGGTGATGTGAGTTTGTGAAACAATAAGAGCGTGTGGCCTAATGTTTATACTAGTACTGAATCACGACATTGTTTGACTACCAACTGCGAAATCAGCAAGCGAGCGCTTCAAGAGCGCATTGGCTATCGTCGAACGAGAAGAAGAGCGTCGAGGTGTGACAGGGCCGCACAGCGATTGTCGTGGCGGCGAGGATTCGACCTTCAGGGACAACCCCATCGTTCCTGCCGATCCTGGGGCCTGGGCGGCGCCACTTCCGCAGTTCCGACCACTGCCAACACTCTTCTCGTCGTCTGTCACCTCCATCACCTGAACCACTTGTACAGCAAATATGTCAACCGATTTTCGTCTGCCTCAAACTGCCAGCGCCCCCTATTCGACGTCTGGATCGAGCGGCCTATAAAAAGGCCTTCCCGTTGATACTAATATACAGGAGCAAATCAAACTACATTCTGCTTCTTCACCTCATTATGCAAGCTTCCGACCACGATTTATCTCAAGAAATATGGCATACAGCATCCCATGCGACGGAAATGGGCATTCTTTAGAGCTCATGGTGGGGGGGGGGGGGCTACATGCACTAATCTGTGCGCCGTGTGCGCCTCTTCCTCTTCAGCTTCGTCCAAATACTCATCACCCGAGAGCGCTTCGCGGCTCGAGGCTTCCTATACCTGGTTCGCAACCCGTTAGCAGAATGAGAAGATTTGTGTTCTTGATGAGCATCTCAATTTTGATAGCTCCACCATTACCTCACATTGACGATCTCTGTCGGAGAACGAGCCGAAGCAACGGAGAACCTTGACTGACACCGAAACCACGCTTTTAGCTGCAGCGAAGCCATAACGAACAAAGAGCTCGAATCCATTCAGATTCTTTGTTCATTGATGCATATCCACTTCGGTCCAACTTCTCGTCACATCGGACCTGATGAATCTGTTTCCGGTCTGTTCACGTGATCTTGCATCATGCATCAACACTCATTCGACGCTCCAGGCCCGCATCTTACGCTCTACTCCATAAGCATTCCATGAATACACCGGTTCATACGCTAAGGAACGTTCGGCAACGTCTTGTTTCTATTCTCAGTGAATCGAGTTCCCCGCATGTCTTTGCCACTCCGTCGAGAATTGACGCTTGAGTCGCCTAGGTCGCTGCGAACCTGTCAGCATACAACTTCAAGATCGCAAGCTCGATCTTTTCTATTAGTTAAAATCCATTTCATCTAGGTGCTGCGTTGGGACAAAACGAAGAAGATGTTTATCAGACAGGCGGGTCTCAACCTCCATACTGGATCGATCCATGGCCCGATAAGTTACATGCCTTCTTTGTTTTGTATCGATGGCCCTGTCGATCACCCCACAAAATTTGGGGCATGTCGATCAAAATTGAATAGCCCACTTTTGTGGCTTTCTCGACGACTAAGAGTGAAGGTCTACGAGACTGTTACGTGACAGCGTGAGCTGTCCCCATCTAGAAAGTAGTCGTTGGAAGCAGGGACATGAGCCGTGTTCTCCGCATACCAACGAAGCTTGAACAAAGCTTGCTTGCCTGACATCATATTCGTACATATGACGGACTATGTGTCTTGCTAGAGCCTCAACATCACAGTTCAGCGGGCCACTTCGGTATAAACTATGCATCACTGCGCATATAACGATGTCATTGCAGACTGCCTGTTCTGTTGTCGAAGGTATAAAGAGCACTTTTTGTTCTGACCAAACAGTGCATTTTTATCTTCCATCGCTTTCTACTTCATTTCTCCATCTTGCAAATCGGCTAATATGAAGTACACTTTCGCCCAAGTAGCATTTGGTCTCAGTGCCAATGCCCTCGTTGCCCGAGAAGCCGCACAGTGTGTGAAAATCCAAGCCTCAGGGGGGGCCTCAGGTGTCTTTGGTCAGCTCGGTGATGGACAGAACCGTATTGGTGGCGGTCATTCTACCGGATGCTACTGCCTGAGCAATGGCGGCTTCACAGACTCGAACGGACGCGGATGTATCTTAACGCCTCCGACCACGCAGTTTCAATGCGATGCCGGTGCCGCGCCTACCACTGGCTTTGCCATTAACTCCAACGGAGGAATTACCTCTAATGGCAGCGGCAAGTTCTACGCCTGCCCTGTAAATGACAAGGGCGAGTACAACCTATACACTGAGCCGGCTCCAGGCCAGGACAAGTGTGTTGAGGTCTCATTGAGCTCTGCGGGATCATGTGATTCTGGTACCGCTCCTCAGCCTAGCAAGACTGCAGCTCAGCCAATGCAGCCAGGATACTCGCAGAAACCCACTCCGACACCTGAGCAGCCTGTATACTCGCAAAAACCTGCGCCGACTCCCCAGCAACCTGCACCTCAACCAGGCTATTCGCAGAAGCCGGCACCTACCCCAGAGCATCCTGCACCTCAACCAGGCTACTCGCAGGAACCCGCTCCACCACCGGAGCAGCCTGTATACTCCGAGAAGCCTTTACCAACGCCCCAGCAACCAGCACCCAAGCCAAATCAACCTGCCTCCAAGCCCCCAGGATCCTGCCCAGCAGATCTCAACGGCGCCTATCAGTACCCCCACCTCATCATCCCCGTCGACTCCAACTCGCCCGACAAGGCCGCTGGCACATCGTACAACGGCAAAGTCGACAAGTCTACCTGCTCCATCTTCAACTTCGACATCCCCGCCTCATACTCCGGCAAGCAATGCACCGTGCTGTTCCTCTTCCCCGGGCAAAAGGACCTCGAGACATCTAGCTACACCGTCTCTGGTACCGGCCAATGCAGCTTCTCCAAGCTCAGCGGGCCCGCGGATCAGCAGACTTCGTACGCCAATCAGCCGGCTAAGGACAGTGAGCTTGCGAAGATGGCGGTCGCGCCGGGGAATTCTTACATTGTTGCGTCGGGCGAGTGCGCGGCGGGAGAGAGGGTGGCGTATGAGATGTGCAGTGAGGGTGATTTCGCGCTGGATTACTTCCAGGATTACAACCCCTCGCCCATTGGATTGTATGTTCGCCAGTGCTAGGTGATGGTATTTTGAGCCTTGTCCATGACGACGTTCTGGTCAAGTGAGCTCTGTTGCGCTCGATGGGGAGTGTGACTTTATGGCAAGCCTTATGAATGGTTAGGTGGATGGTGCTTGTACATTCTTTCCTTGAAATGTTCGATCAACGCTCTTTATGAAAATTTAAGTTGAAACAGTGTAAATATCGATACTTTCCTTGAGCAGCCCATAATAATACACATGGACTCACTTACATTTTCATCCATCCCAAGTATACGCAGTCCCTATTTTGGTATTGTTTTCTACTTCCCACAAGGTGTATTCTTTTCACATACCATGTCACCAAGAGTATCGTTCAAACGAAGCAACAGTTGGCGATTTGCTCAAACTGAAATATGGTAAGTAGCTAACCTGTCCCGGACCTCGAACGGGGTCGCTTCAGCCTTAAGAAAGCTCTAGTCGATCGATCAGTCTACATACAAGCCATACTAGTATATTCGCAGGGCATTTCTGGCTAACGCTCGCGGTGGTAGGAAATGCGAAACGGCAAACATACATAAGAAAAGGCGACATCGGGCCAAGGGAGGGGCGTGGAATCCTCCACCAGAGATCATACCAATCCCATACATGATATGATACGTCTCCCCCAGCAATATGCAATCCAAGCCACCATACGCCACTATTTTGATCACACTCAACCAAAGAGGTATATCTTCTGCAGTTAGTTTCCAACGCAGAATCATTCACAACGCCAGCCTATGTGGAAGATCTGCAAGCCAAAGAGCGTATGGTGATTTCCTCACGGATTTTGCATCACTCAACAGGCCTACAAAGCATATTGGCATGTCCTGGAATCAATCGCAGCCGATGCCACAGTGTTCTCGCATTTTGGTCTTTGCGACATCAATGGCAAGGTGAAGCTTTCTATCCGTATTTATGGAATTCGAGAACTGTGTTTCGGTATACATTTTAAACGAACAAGGTGGGTGGGAACCAAGCGGGCTGTCATGAAGTGAGAGATAGTACGTCAATCATTGACAATATTCAAACGTGAACGTCACTGATTCTGAATTGGCAACGAGTAGCCTTGAGACGAATTACATGTTGTCATTGCGTTGTCACGTGGAAACAAAACGCTGGGTGAGTTGTATCGAAGCTAGGTTAGCAACGAGATAGGCTCGCAAAATTGTGCATCATGATTCTTGCATCAAGACACTACATGTATTTGAACGGGCTATACATAAACACTGCTGATCCAGACGGAATATCAGCGCCATGGCGAAAGGAAAGGACCTTCCTCCAGACCCGGCACGCATAGTATTACAAAAGTGGTGCCTGCATCCTCCAGTCTGTTTGTCACTACATCGACGAACTCGCAGGCTCATTGGCATTCGGAATCGTCAAGAGGAGTTGCATAGAAGAGGCTGTGCTTTCTACCGAGTCAAATCATGGCTGATCTTGGACGAGAGTGTGACTAGTTTGGGGCTGCTCCTGGTCCAATGAAGGGACGGGATATGCCAAAGTGTTCCGCTGGAGCTGAAAGAGTCGCGGCTTGCGTCAATGAGCAGTGTGAATTGGTGACACATAGTGATGTTTAGCCATGTTTTCTGCAGTCAGTTCTGTGAGTCTCGTAGCCTGTGCTAGCTAGATGAGGAAAACGTTGAGCACCTGTTCGCACAAAGTCTTCATTCATTCACTGATGTGCCCCCACGCCAGTATTTCCGTTTGTTCAAGGTTGTTCAACCGAACATGTCATGTAATTCCGACGTGCTGGAACCTTTATCACTGCAGTACACTGATCAGCGACATCGTATGATCCGGCCAAGTCGATTCAGACAGGACGTTTCAGACTGCATAACTGCACTCTACATAGCACATGATGGCCATGATGTGCCGGAGCATACTGCCGGAGTCCATTCTCCCAGAGCCCAGGGGGGGCAGTCACATCATGGTCACTGCCACCCTCGCGGGCATCAACCGCTGGAGAATCAGTCGCCAGCCACACGTGCGGTCTTTCGGTGTCACGCCGTACTGGCCAATCCGTGGACTTTTTAGTGCATGCTCAAGGCTTTACTTGCCCTTGGAATAAGCCGAGTTGCACCACCGCACTCGCTTGCCCTTGTCTTCCACCACCGCTTAACGGAGAATTCGCAAGGCTGCGGCTACTGGTCACATCCTCGTGCCCTATTATTGAACCGCGCCGACCGAGCCATATCTAGTCTGCCGTCCGGTCCTCGCTTCCACACTTCCATCATGCACTCAGATCTCAGCAAACGCCCGACATCGTTCTCGACAGCTCGCTGGCTCGCTGAGTTACCTGGGTGCTGTAGATTGCTTACCACCCACTAGGAAAATGCTGAGTACCTTTTAGGGGGGCGATGGAAGATTTGCTGGTTTCGCCGAAGGTGGCTTGTTCGCCCACGTTTTGTGGCACAGGTGCATTCTGACGTGAGAAGATGTGCGTGTTAGCGTGAGGATGCCCTTCTCGTCTGGGTCTGCACACCGCATCAGACGACCGTAGGATGCAATAAAGCCCATCAGCTATATGGCAGGCCAGGGCATCTTTTGGCGAGCAGTCCACCGCACCGCAGCGTCTGCTCACCCACGCGATCAGCACCAGGGATAGACGGCGGAGCGATCATCACCCGCGCGGCGGACCTGTCAAAAATTGCATCAACACCATTCGCCCAATATTTTAATATATCGCAACTATAGGCCGTTATTGACAGCGCGTCGTTGCCCGAGTATAGACCGTGGGCGCGTGTCCATGGGGCCTTAGGGATTGCATTTAGGCGGTTACGCGAGAAAGCACGATATATTGGAGGACGTCATTTCGCGTGGTGTGGGATCGACTTCGCGTATGCAACGTAGATTGGCTGCAGTTTCTCGAAGGGATGGCTGGCGATAAGATGGGCTGCTATAGGGAAGGGAGGGCGAGCGGGAAGCTCCACGATGTGCTGCTGCTGTGCAAAGATGATGGGTAAGCATTATTCCACCTATGGCGCCACCACTGACAGGTATGGTAGCGGAAGGAGTAGTATGCAAGCTTCTATGTCTTCATAGTGGAAAGTAGTACAATGTATGCAGAGACATGCGTATGCAGCCCTGTAGGTCGCCGAAGAACCTCAGCGCCGGGTGGTGGTCGTACGTACGTGTCGTCA
>Ga0265780_10001743_pt1 | contig 30174 bp, 21 predicted proteins | sample P1T30metagenome_FD_192432 | JGI IMG/M metagenome (GOLD analysis project Ga0265780, IMG submission 192432) | Plant litter microbial communities from East Loma Ridge, Irvine, California - P1 T30 | ecosystem: Environmental > Terrestrial > Plant litter > Unclassified | place: USA: California... | reverse complement strand
TTTGCCCACACCGAAGGTGGGGGAGAGAGTAAAGGTGAAGATATAGTCCACTACTTTATAAGTATTATTAAAGTAACTGCCTCTAGATATGACAATCATGGGTATTACGGATCATTCCATTTTAGAGCTTGCTGCGCCGACATTGGCAGTAGCGAAACAACCATTTAATAAACTAGGAAGCTATCTAGCTGGTCTTATTGAGGGTGATGGTGACATTTACGTCCCAATTAACTCTCGGACACCATCTGGAATCATTAACTATGGCCAAATTTCTATTGCTTTTGCTATTGCAGATCTACCCTTAGCTTTATATATTCAAAGCATTGTTGGTGGGTTCATTCAGTATCGACGTGGTACAAGTTGCCACCTTCACATTCGAGGTAAGAACCTATTCTTACTTCTTAACATGATCAATGGATTATTCCGTACACCTAAAGTTGAGGCATTGCATCGTTTAATTGGCTGATGTAACACCCAATATGGTAGTACTATTCCATTATTGCCGCTTGACTATTCATCATTGGCAAGCAACTCTTGGTTAGCTGGTTTCTTAGACGCCGATTGTAATTTCTACTTCAATTGGGCGCTAAATAAGCTAGGGTTACCTATTTCATTGCAGTACTACCTGCGTATTACTCAGCGTCAGCAGTATCATCGTGCTAGTTGGCTTGGTACATCATACCTTGTAATTATGACTATGATTGCCGAGTTATTTAGTACTACAGTTACACTGATTGATCGGACACACCGTAACGGTTTCCGAGAATTAGCCTTCTTAGTTCGTACGGCTAAGTTTGAGTCTAACTATGCTATGCTCTCTTACTTGTCTCATTATCCTTTACTAACCTATAAATATCGATGTCCAGATATTTATGCCAGTGTACTACAGCTTTCATTCACTAAGGCACATAAAACTGCTGACGGAAATGCTATGCTTACTGATCTTAAAGCTAAGTCTAAGCTAGATCCTAAGTACACTCTTCAGCATCATCTGGCAAATCACTTTTACAAACCATAATCCCCTTTATGTTTGTGACAGCGGTACAAGGTTTACTAAAGATATACTGACATTTATCTGTCTATTCTCTATGGCCCTAAATAATATTTGTGAAGTTTATATGATTCCTCCATTAATGGGATTCTTCGCTAAATATGCAGTATTATACACAGCTATCCACAACGGATACTACTTCATCTCACTAGTTGGAATTATCACTAGTGTTATTAGTGCTGCTTACTACTTACGAGTAGTTCGAGTACTATACTTCGACTCAGGAGACACTTCTGAAGCCTCAAACGCTTCTGGTGCATTAAACCTGACAAGTACACATAGTTACCTAATTGCGGTTCTAACTGCAGCTATCGTTCTATTCGTACTACAACCTTCACTAATCTTAAACAGCACTCAGTTAATGGCAATGTCTATCTATGGTTACTAATGACAATGGTTGTATTATTCATCTTTGTCCCAGTTCTTGTTGCAATTCTATTAGCATTAAACGTGCTATTAGCAGTTCACCGACCTGACACAGAGAAAGTTACTCCTTACGAGTGTGGGTAAAGTTATGCCCTCTAATTGGGTGAATTGCAAGGATATCTTATTTGCTAGTACAGTGAATAAGGCAATTTGCAGCGAAGCCATTACTTACGCCCTATATTAATGATATATGATTGGTAATGGAACGTTCAACGACTAATGAGTGAGTTGCGTAAACGATAATCTCAACACGAGCGCCCAACATTGTATATAATACATACAATGATGACATAGTCTGAACCTAGTAGTGATACTAGGAAATTTAGTTTAAATGACTAAATGATAACAATATTGTTAACCCTATTTACGGTCAAGTACGAGCACCGTTTGCTATCCAATACTACTTAGTTGGTATTCTATTCCTAATCTTCGATCTTGAGATCGCTGTTCTATACCCATTAGCTGTAACACTATACCAAGTATCAGTTTACGGATTCTGGGTTGCCATGATTTTCTTAGTACTTCTAACTATCGGATAAATGAGTCCGTTAAGTATTACACTATATTCTGAAACTAAAATGATTAATAGGCCTAAACTTAGGAAACATATGTTAATAATGGAATCAGAAGATAAATCTCAGAGACTACAAGTGTAAACCTTTATAATAGTATAAATATAGAGGTATGATATAGTCCTCGTCTCACGCTTGTTCCCATTCCTTAAGGACGGCGTGAAGATTAGTCGTTTACGAGTTCGGTAAAGGTGCTCTGAAATTCACTGACCACCGATCATCAATTAACCGAGCTACAATTGAAGCTTAATCTATTATCCCCCCTTTTTAGGTCAGTATAAGAGATGAACATTATACTATAATTTAGCTTATTATTAGGAACATGTAAATCTTATTCATTATTGCTCTCCCCACTTAAGGTAAGGACTAGTAGTAATGAAGTTAAGATATAAACGAGTTAAAACTCAAATTAAATTAAGGGCTTAATCATGGCCCCGAACGAATGCTATCTGGTTGTTTGACACATGCAAGTCTTCAGTTATTTATATAACTGTGGCGTACGGGCGAGTATAATTAGGAAGCTACCTTTAGGATGAATCGTATTCACCTATTGATGCTCTTAATTCACAGCAGCTAGTTGGTGAGGTAATGGCTTACCAAGGCGATGACGTGAAGGTGAAGGATGAAAGTCTCAACACCCGCAGTGGAGAATGAAAAGTCCCACACTCTAATTTTAGAGGCAGCAGTGGAGAATCATTGTCAATGATCGAAAGATTGAACATGCAAACCAGAATCTAACGCCTGATTATGTCAGGTCTGAGTTTCGGCTCTATAGATATAGTAAAGCAGGATAATGACCAGTTTTACTAATAGTCGCGACCAACCCCGGTGCCAGCAGTTGCGGTTACACCGGTGCGGCAAGCATTGTTCGTTGTGAATAGGCGTAAAGGGTACGTAGGTTGCTTCTCTAATAAACAAAAAAGGAGAAGCTAGAATCCAATAGGAGTAACCAGTATTTCGAGAGTAGTGCTGATATACTTTGATACTCGAAGGACTACCAATAGCGGAAGCAGGTTACTAGGTAGAGATTGACACTGAGGTACGAAAGCGTAGGGAGCAAACAGAATTAGATACTCTGGTAGTCTACGCCCTAAACGATGAGTGCTAGAGCTCTTCATATTATTAGGAGGACTCTTAGCAAACGCAATAAGCACTCCGCCTGGGAAGTACAGTCACACGACAGAACACCAAATGATTAGACGGTTCCGAGAACCCGCAGTGAAGCATGACGCTTAATGCGATGACCCGCGCATAACCTTACCTACACTTGAATCCTAGCTTAAGCTAGTGACAGGTGCTACATGACCCTCTTCAGCATGTGCTGTCAAGTGCTTGGTTAAATCCGCTAACATGCGCAATCCTTACTACTAATTATATACTTAGTAGTTTATAGCTGACATAGCTATAGAGTAGGGCTAAGAGAGGTCCCCATGACCCTTATGTGTAGGGCTGCCGTTGTGCTGCGAAGAACTCAACAATATGATGCAACGCCGTGAGGCTGAGCTAATCACCAAATGAGTTCACACGGATTGTAGCCTGCAATCGGCTACATGAAATAGGAATTGCGAGTAATCGTGTAGTAGTGCGACACGGTGAAAATACCACTCGGAATGTACTAATTACTCGTCACATCTGGAAAGAAAATAGATGGCGAAACCTGGTTAAATCTATTAGGACTTCTATGCTAATACTAATCAAACCCTTGATTATTATACTTAGTTGATCAGAGTAGACAAAACTTTGTGACCTATCTACTTCGATTTGGATGAAGTCGAAATATAGGAGTGGTACGGGAACGTGCTGCTGAAAAATATAACAATTAAATCCCCCTTCTTACATAAATATAAGAGACTTACTTGTATTATATGTATATATGTATATCCTTTTTCCTTATCTTGTTTGAAAGCCGGGGGGGTGGGCCTGGAGCTGGAGTCGGAATTTGATAGCTTACATGTTTATATATAAGAGATGTACATGTTTATCATTAAATGAGAGTAATAAGAATCGATAACAATGTGGAATATATCATCAAGTGACTAAAGGGATTGTTAAGGATGACTAGCAAGCATATCAGAAAAGAAGTGGAAACACTAAAGGCGCTAGTATTTTATGACTAGTGCGATCTTAAGGGAAACCATAAACCTGGTTGGTATTTATATCAATCAAGGTGATTAATACTACGGACTGAACCGAAACATCGTAGTAAGTCTAGGAAAGGAAATCAACCGAGACCCTGTTAGTAGCGGCGAGCGAACGCAGGATAGCCTAGTAATATAGTTAGTGAATCTAATACTCTGGAATGGGTACTACCATAGAAGGTAATAGTCCTGTGGATCTTACTACTTATTACATCTAGCTTAAATTTAAGTATTTAAGTGAGTAGAGCGGCATCAAACCTGCTCGAATAAGGGGGTACCATCCTCCAAGGCTAAGTATGATATGTTTAGCGATAGTGAAGAGTACTGTGAAGGAAAGTTTAAAAGCAAGTCGATGACTGGTGAAATAGAGCCTGAATTAGCAATCCTATAAGCAGACAGAGTATTTAGTTATGATGTCGTACCTTTTGCATAATGGGTCAGCAACTTAATAGTGTAGGCAAGATTAATAAGTCCAAGCGAAAGCGACTATCTTAGTATATATACTGGGATGGGATAAGTCTGCATTATTAGACCCGAAACGACGTGATCTAGCCATGGGCAGGATTATAGGTCCGAACAGATGTACGTTGCATAGTGCTCTGATGATCTGTGGTTAGGAGTGAAATGCTAATCTAACGTCGTGATAGCTGGTTCTCTGCGAAATGCATTGCAGTGCAGCGTCAATATAGAGCTTATAGTAGGTACAGCACTGATTGACATGCCCGCTATACTTATTTAACGATAAGATATAAACGGCCGACTAGGGGGGTGTGAAAGCCCTATCTAGGTCAGTTAACCTCGGAATGATTATAAGTATTCATTGGCAGTGAGTCGTAGGGTGATAAGGTCTTATGACGAGAGGGAAACAGCCCAAACAATGTGTTAAAGTCCCTAAGCTATTGACAAGTGAAATTAAGGAAGTGTGTAACCTGATACAGCCATGATGTGGGATTGGAAGCGTCCATCATTTAAAGAAAGCGTAACAGCTCAGTGGTCTAGGTCGCATGCGCCGAAGATATACCGGGTCTTAATCAATACACTAATACCATTGTATAAGTCCAACTTCTGTAACCTAATATGGAGCGGGAGTTGGGTTTAATAAGTAGCAGAGCGTCCAGTACTAATGAAGAGCAGTATTTTATTGTTTGGAGGTAACTGGAGTGAGGATGCTGGCATGAGTAGCATAAATGAATGTTAAATCATTCACACCGAAAGAGAAAGGTTTCTGAGGGCAAGTTAGACTTCCTCAGGTTATCATTCCATCTATTATTTAGATGGTTTGGCGGTATCTAAGGGATTAGCCAATGCGACATCTCGATGATTATATTGCAAAACGGCCTATTATGTAGGTCCAGGAAAAAATGCAATCTAGCTACCGTACCTTAAACCGACACAGGTTCTCGGGTAGAGTATACTAAGGTGACGGAATAATCAAATTTAAGGAACTCGGCAAAATGATCTCGTACGTTCGACAAGAAGAGATGCCCTCTATATCTTTATATAGCGGGGTGGCACAGAATCGGGGGGTGCGACTGTTTACCTAAAACACAGCAGCCTGCTAACACTAACAGTGGTCGTATAGGTTGTGATTCCTGTCCGGTGTCTCGTGATATAGTGATTGAAGCTGTATTTTTCTAGCAATAGGAAGTATGGCTTTGAAACTTGAAGACGAGATAAACGACGGTCTTAACTATAAGGATCCTAAGGTAGTTAAATAAAGCTGCCCTTTCTAAATACTATTTAGATCGAATTCTACTGTATACGTGAACCGCTTATATTATTGAGGCCATATTATGGACACATTTCAATAATTTTTGCTTTAATTAAACAAAGTAAAATAAGCGGAATATGTAAGTATTAATTTACTTCAGAGACTACATGTAGACCACTTATTTTATAATAATAGGTGTAAGATATAGTCCGCCCATTTAGGATAAATAGACATAAAGTCCTGAATGGTAGAGCGAAATTCCTTGGCCGCTAATTACGGTCCTGCATGAAAGGAACAGCGATGCCCCCACTGTCTTAAATTTGAGTCCGGTGAAATTGAACTAGCCGTGCAGATGCGGTTTACCACCAGTTAGACGGGAAGACCCTATGCAACTTTACTATAGTCAGATATTGTGTTAATCTAACGTTTGTCACAGGTATGAGGTAGCTGATAAGGCGTAAGTGAGAGACCTCAACAAATCTTAGATGCACTAACCTGTAAATAACAGGGAAAGTGTCTGATGGGTAGTTTTACTGGGACGGTACCCTCCAAGAAAGCATCGGAGGGGTCCAATAGGTACACATAGCTTAGACGGGGACTAAGTGATCATGTAAGATCAATAACAGCATAATGGCAAAAGTGTGCTAAACTGAGAGACTGACAGGTCAATCAGGTACGTAAGTAGGGCATAGTGAACCGATAGTATATTATGGTATAGCTATCGTTCAACGGATAAGTTACGCTAGGGATAGAATAGTTGTCCCTGTTTAGATACTCTTGGTAGCGCGAGACAACTCAGATTTTCCTCACCTCCGGTGAGGACAGAGTTAATTCTAAACAAACCGGGTGAATTGCAAGAACAACTCTAGATAGTAGAGTCAATTTGCAGCGAAGTCTTTCACTATGCGATATATAAATATCTGTGGAAGGAACGTTCAACGACTAAGGAGTGAGTAGCATTAACAATAACCTCCACACGAGCGCCCGGCAATATAGACAATTGTGTTTATATTGATGACATAGTCTAAACAGTATTGTGAAATACTGATCTTCAGGGTTAAATACCTGTAGGATAATATATATTTGAACAGGCTAATAGCGCGAAAGAGTTCATATCGTAAGCGCTGTTTGGCACCTCGATGTCGACTCATCACATCCTCCTGGTGTACAAGCTGGGAAGGGTTCGACTGTTCGTCGATTAAAGTGGTACGTGAGTTGGGTTCAATACGACGTGTTAAATACAAATTCATGACTCGCGTCGTCAAAGATTTCTATATGCAAAGACACTCATTATTTATAGCGCCTATAGTTAGGAAACAATGCATAAACTAGAGTAATTTGCAGCAATAATGCTCAGAGACTACTTGAAGTCGCCTTTTGTTTTAGCGATCAAAAGGTGTGATATAGTCCGATAACCACCAGAAAAATACAATGGAGTCAGTATGGTCCCTATCTTCTGGTGGGACATATAGAATAAGAAGAACATCTGGTTAGTACGAAAGGACCATCAGGTGCACATCTCTGGTGTATCTGCTATTAGTTGCGTTTTGCCCCCAGCTCCGCTGGGGGAGACGTTAATGGTATCGCAGAGTAGCTACATGTGTTAAGGATAAGATCTGAAAGCATATAAGATCGAAGCTGTTCTTTGGAAGCTAGCAAGCGACAGGATGTAGACCACGTCCTTGATAGGTCACATGTGTAAGCGCTGCAAGGCGTCAGCTGAGTGATACTAATGAGTCGCTAGACTTGATGATACCACATTGTTCCCCCCCATTCTCTTCCTCACCTCCGGTGAGGACGAATGGTAAATATATATAAGTATCCGGAGGAAAGCCTAATGGCCGGGCGCTTCATTTGGGTTGAAGAACGTTTGGGTTCGATTCCCAATTCTCCGATTTATTATAAGAGACAAACAAGAATACCATACTAGATAGATAAACAATAATACCATACTAAAGAGATAAACTCGTACTATAAACAACGAATAAGAAGTATACAACTAATATAAACATAGGTTATATATATATATACACGCCCATACAATTAATATAAGAGACGAACAAGTCTTAGCAATGAAAAGGGGGATTATAATACTATTCGTATAGTAATGTTGATACTATTCGTATAGTAATGTTGATACTGAGTAGTGTAGATCAGTAAGAATGATGTTAGGGAATAGTCCGAATAGGAACATAGTGAACAGTAATGGTAATAATACCATGAACTCACGTCGAGTCACATCAATAGCGTAACCAAGGAAAGGAGACCAAGAACCGTTACATAGTCGTGCGTATAACCAAATTGAGTATGCCGCAGAGAATACGATACCGGAACTCATAGCTAGACCAATTAAAGGACTTCGTTGAATTGAGCCCATCAGGGCCATTAATTCTCCTGCCCAGTTAACAGTTAGTGGCGTAGACATGTTTCCTAAGATGAATAGGAAGAATAGTAATGAGAACATTGGCATGTACTGAGTAAGTCCTCGGTAATATCGGATTACTCGCGTATGGTATCGATCATACAAGATTCCACCTACACACATGAACATAGCTGGTGACACAATACCGTGAGCGATTCCTAGTAGGATAGCACCCTCGATACCTTGTAATGTGTTAGAGAATAGACCAATAACAACTACTGACATGTGGGCAATTGATGAGTAAGCAACAAGAACTTTAAAGTCAGTTTGTCGTAGTGTAGTTAATGAACTGTACACTAATGTAACAACAGCAATAGTTTGTACTAATGGTGAGAAGTATGATGTAGCCTCAGGTAAGAATGGAATTAAAACTCGTAGGAAACCATACGTAGCCAGTTTAAGAATTAGACCTGCTAGTACCATCGAAGCTGCAACTGGGGCTTCTACGTGCGCTCGACTTAACCAAATGTGAACAGGTAATAATGGCGTTTTAATAGCTAAACTTAAGAAGATTGCTAACCATAACCATCGTTGACTCTCGAAACTAATGTCCGCTAGTGATAACACTTCGAAGTCAGTACTTCCAACGTGGTAGAAGATAACTAAGAAGGCTAATAACATGAATAATGATCCGAATAATGTGTATAGGAACAGTAGGAATGAAGCACGGATACGATCTGCACTTGCTCCCCAAACTCCAACAATAATAAATAGTGGAATTAATACTGACTCGAAGAATACGTAGAATAGTAATAGATCTAATACTACGAATACTGCAATTAGAAGACTCTCTAGTACTAAGAAAGCAATCATGTATGATTTAATGTTGTGTTTAACATTCTCCCAACTTGCTAATACACAAATTGGCATTGTAAATGTTGTAAGTAATACAAAGTAAAGTGAAAGACCGTCAACTCCCATGTGCATGTGCAGATAGCTAAGTTGGTTGTACTCTACAGTAAACTGGTACTGGCTTGAGCTTGAGTCAAATTCACCCCACATAACCATTGATAAGATGAAAGTTACTACAGTTGTAAGTAAAGCTACTCGCTTAACTTGTGAAATTTGTAGTGGTGTAGTTTCCGACATAGGAGCTAAGATTAACGCTCCTAGTAATGGAATAAGAATAAGTGCTGTAATCATAATAATAATAATAAATTTACCTCCTATCCTTAATATCATCCAGTTCCCCTCGACCGACTTCTAGGAGGGAGAGGGGGATCAGGAAGGTTCCGTCTCGGGAACCTGTCCCCCCCTACGGGGGGGGCCTGGCCTTATAAACTGGACGTATAATTAAGCAATATAATGCTGTGAACTAGTAATAATTTGTATTAGCTAGCCCATCCTTAGCTAGAAGCTAGGTAGAGCAATCACAATAGAAACGTGCAAACTTGCGTTTACAAGGTGGTCAAGTAATAATCTCGACGTTGTCTATTAAGAAGTCACATAACTATAAGAGATGTACATGCATAATTGATATAAAGGGGATTGTATTGCCTAACTACTCTAGGTAAGAAAGGATAATAAGATTAAGAGTTATGAACCCCACCAGTAAATTGAGATGTAAAGGAATAACCAAACTACATCAACAAAGTGCCAGTACAGGATTGAAGCCTCAAAACCTAAGTGGTGGTGGTCTGTTAAGTGGTATGATAGGATTCGGAAGAATGCTACTGCAATGAATGCTGTACCAATAATAACGTGAATACCGTGGAATCCTGTAGCAAAGAAGAATGTTGAACCGTATGCTCCGTCCGCGATTGTGAAAGGTGCCTCGTAGTACTCTAATCCTTGTAGACCTGTGAAGATCACAGCTAATACTACAGTAATGATAATTCCTAATAGTGTACCTCGTCGGTTACCCTCGATTAATGAGTGGTGCGCGTATGTAACACTAGCTCCTGATGACAGAAGCAGAATTGTGTTTAGTAATGGGATCTCGAATGGGTTTAATGGGTCGATTCCGGCTGGAGGCCAAGCGTTTCCTAACTCTACAGTAGGTGCTAAGGCTGAGTGGAAGTCTATTTATAGTCGTGATGTTGATTATGTCAGTACTATAATCAGACTATATCTTACGAGAGTATCTCGCTTAAACATGTAGTCTTTGAGTTAGTTATAACTGCTAGTCAGGGCTTTAGGTTTATAGAATAGAATTGTCACTATAATATTTAATAGTACCTATATCTAGAAGCACATTTCTGGCATATAGTTTAATTTAAAGGGCCCACTTCTAGTGTTTGAAGGCCCAGAAGATTGAGATGAAGAAGAAGATTTCACTGATAATGAACAATGCTACACCAAGGTTAAGACCTTTTTGTACAGCAAATGTGTGGTTTCCTAATAATGTACCCTCAGCTACTACGTCTCGGAACCATAGAATCATTGAACTTAGAGTTGTAATGAATCCAATAGCTACTAGAATACCTCCGTTAGCAAACCCGTTAAAGTACATTGCTGCGGCGATAGTTAAAATTAGTAATGAGAATGAAGTAAGAAGAGGCCATGGTGAAGGAGTCACAAGGTGGAACGGGTGTCCTTGGAATTGAGCTCGTGATAATTGCATATTTAAATAGTTATAGAATCAGACACCAATTAGTTGTCTTTGTTTCCTTATTAAAAGGTGAACGTATAATCTGCGACCTACCTTAAATAAATAAAGTCAGCAAATATCGACATAATAATTGATACTTAGAGGTTTGACTCTTACTCGTCTTTCTTTAGGGAAAAATTAGAGATTTAGAGTACGGATAAAATAGGATTCGAACCTATGGTACCGGAAAGGCACATCATATTTCAAGTATGACACATTCGACCACTCTGTCATTTATCCTAAGCGCTATATAGTATCAGTTTATAGGTCTTTTGCCTCCCCCTCGCTATTCTTATAAAATACTGTTTAAGTAGTATGTTTCTTATATTTAATTATTCTCTTGTCTTTAATCTAGGATTACGGAAGTCTATATAAGAGTAATTTAATATTGTTCCTCTCTCTTACTTGGCATAAAAGGAGCAGAGAGTTAAGGGACAAGTAAAAGCAAGTATGCTGGAACTGGTAGACAGGTGGTTCTTAAGCAACCATGACGTTATGTTGTATGGGTTCAAGTCCCATTACTTGTATTTATTTTATTCACCTATGTTCTTATAAGAGAAGTACTTGTTCCCCTGAAAGGAAGAAACAGGAATGGCTTGATTCGAACAAGCTCCGCGAGACTTTGGAGATCTGCATGCTACCATTGACACCACATTCCTAGTTATTAGTTTATGTTACTTCTTACTGTCCAAAACAAGGATAGCACGATTCGAACATGCATTGACGAATTTGAAGTTCGCTATTCTACCATTGAACTATACCCTTATACCATATACCATATACAGGGTTAAGAGGGAATCGAACCCTAAATCAACAGATTTGCAATCCGTGTGTAGTACCATACTACCGCCTTAGCCCTAACACTAAAAGAGTCGAACTTATATACATAAATTAGGAATTTATTGCTTTACCTTCCTCACCTCCGGTGAGGACAAAGCTAAGCGTTATTATACTTATCATTCCCTTATACCAAGTCTTTGTTCAAAGATTAAAGCAAAAGGGGGATTATGATTTGTTTGCAGGAGCAGGGCTCATACATAACACGATAGGACCTACCATTGCTAGTAAGAAAATTACACTTGCTACCACTAACCATAGTGATGCGTATGTGTATAGTCCTTGACCAATACTCTCAATTTGAGTAAAGGTTGTTAAAGTGTTATCTGCAATAACTGGGTTGAACGCTGCGTGCACTCCTTCTCCCGCAGAATCAAGAGATGCGTCAGTGTTAGAAATACCTAGTAAAGTAGTATTTAACCAGTTAAAGATACTTAATGATACGTGTAGTGATCCACCGTCGTGGTAGCTCACTGGTAAGATTGATAGTAACTCGAAGAAGAATAGTGATCCTAAGAATGCTCCCATAGGTAAGCTCTTAGTGTACTCTTGTCCAGTATCAACTAACTCAACCAGTCGTAGGTTAAGCATCATGATAACGAATAAGAATAAGATGGCGATAGCACCAACATAGACAATTAAGTATACTAGTCCTAAGTAGGCTACACCTAATAGAACTAAGTAACCTGCAACGTTAAGGAATACAGCAATTAAGAATAATACTGAAATTACAGGGTTTTTAGCAGTGATAACCATGATACCTGATAAAATGGCACCTAAAGCTAGTAAGTCTAATAATACGTTGTTCATATAAATGAAAAATACTCTATTATCACCTTCTTGTATCCACAAAGTATTAGTGTAGGATAAGAAGAATGCTAAAATAAAGAGTCATAGACTATATTGACCACCTAGGTGGCTACATAATAGTAGGATAAACCAGAAACAAACTCGGATTAAAAACTCCGAGGAGCGCGTTCCCTCCCTGTCTTACTCTCTTAAAGAGGTAGGGGAAGAGGAAGTCCTCAACTGGAGTCGAACCAGCTATCTAAGAATTAACAGTTCTTCGCTGCACCGTATAGCCCTGAAGACTATTATTATGCGCATTTGATTCTATTCCCTGTCCATTCTCCATACTAATTTATTAGTGAAACAACATGACTTATATTCGTATAAATAATATCTAATTATATAACAATACGTTTCTTATATCAATAGAATAGATGCGTTACGGCAGTGTATTGCACATTGATTACCATGTTCATGTATTATAACCAATAGATTAGTACAATCATTGTCTATTTAGCCCCCAGCGGAGCTGGGGGAGACAAATCCAATAAACAGCTACTTCTATAATAACGCTCTTCCCTGGACACTTCAGGAAGATTAATATGTAAGGGAAGAGCTATAAAAATAGTAGTAATATTATAGGGTTTCTGTCTGCCCCTCACTGAAGGCTATTAAATGTTAGTAATAACACGTTGTAAGCTGTACTAACTACTAACTATATTTAATATAGGTGTATATTAGATACCCCAGTGCCAATAAGGATATTATCGACGCACCCTGAATGAAGTGGTACTTGAATCGACGAGTATCGTGGGGTATCATGAGAACATTAAGTTATTGTCTAAATGTATATTACAATAGTAATGCTATTGTTCTATAGGGTTTCTGCCATTATTAATTATCGCCTTACGGCCTTCTTTTATAGCATCTATAAAATGTTTTACTCTTATATTCTGTAAAATCAATAATAAATATAGCTATGTTACCGGGCAACAGGTTATAGGCTGTACTAATTACTATCTACGATAAGCTTAAAGATATTAAATATTTGTACCCTAAGAGGCTGGAAAAAGGGGGGATTATACACTTGAATACTAATACTCAAGTGATAGAAAAACGTATGTTCTTCTAGAAGGCTACAATTAGTGTAAGTCGATTGCATCCCGTAGGTAAACACAAGTAAGAACTACGAATACGTAAGCTTGGATGAAACTTACCGCGATCTCTAGTCCTACAAGAGCTAAGAAGATAGCCATTGGAAGTAATGCTACGATGAACATTAGAATTCCTGATGTTAAGATAGGCCATAGCATTCCACTTAAGATTTTAAGTAGAGTGTGTCCGGCAACCATGTTTGCGACGCCCATATAATTTATGGGTGGACTATATAATAACAATTATGTCTTTCGTGTATAGTCTCTGAAGTTATAAACTTGCTGATTAAACTTTGTTAATGATGTCTTACCTTTTATAAGGTCCCATTAACGGCTTATATTTAACATAAAATAAGTAGTTATCCTAGCATATAGCGAAATTTAGTGACTGCTCTAATTTAACAGTCGTACTCCTAGACTGAAGGCTCGGGCTAGGTATGAGATTAGCTCAATAAGTACTAATAATGGAACCATTCCTAATGGTGTTCCAGCAGGTACGAAGTATGAGAAGAAGTGTACACCGTGTCGGTAAAGTCCTAAGATTGTAACTCCAAAGAAGATAGTGAAACTAAGACCGATTGAAACGATAATTGATGTAGTCAATGTATATCCGTAAGGAACGTTTCCGTTAAGGTTAGCTAAGATGATGAAGAAGAATAGGGCGTAGATAAATGGAAGGAACATTTCGTTCGCTGATCCAATTTGCTCTTTAACCATACCGTGTAATGAAGCGTATGATGACTCTAGTCCGATAGACCATCGGCTAGGTACAAGTCGTCGGTCGTTTGATGCAAGCACGTGCACACCGATTGATAATACTAGAACTACTAATGAGTAGAATCCTAGGTTAGTTAGTGATAAGTTTAACCCTCCAAGTAATGGAGCGTTAAGAGCAACGAAAGAAGTAACTTCGAATTGCTCTAATGGTGATGTAAAGATTGTCATAATTTAATAATTAATTGTTACTAGATTAACTTTCTACTTGTATGATCCTCCAGGCCCCCCGGCTGCATAGCCGGGGGGACAGGTTCCTCGAGCCGGAACCTTCCTGGTCCCTCTCTCCCTCCTAAAGTCGGTCGAGAGGAACTGTGTACCTTTAGAAGGTAAGAGTGTTAGTAAATAGAATAGTGACTACGGTCTCTTATATTTATATTGATATAATGTATTACTCTTATATTTTACCCATGGGTGAGGGAAAATTATTTATACAAGTAGTGGGACTTGAACCCACATGGCTGGAGGCCACAGTTTCCTAAGAACTGCCCGGCTACCAATTACGGCATACTTGCATGTTTTATTAATTTAGCGCGTGATTAAAAAGGGGGGTTAAATAATTTAATGTTATCAAGAAAATACTATGAGTATAGTAGTAAGAATGACATCATTAGCGCGAATAGTCCTGTTGCCTCTGATAGGGCGAATCCTAGGATTGCGTATGAGAATAATTGCCAAATATACTTATTAAGTTCCTTTTAATCCTAAGGAATAGAAATAAGTATAATGAGATCATATCTTATGATAATATCAAGGTCATTTGAGCCTTATCATTTTAACATCTGATCGTTGAAGATTTATCTTGCTGGTTAGTATGTACATAGAATTCTGTAACCATATTGTTGGTGATTTATGCTTATACTGTTCCAGCATACAGTTAATTATAACGGCCCCATTAAGGTCGTAGAGCAGGGTTTCGAGCTGTAGCTGTAATTAGTCCAGAGAATACTACTCCGATCCCAACTCCGGCTCCGGCTAGTCCAATAGTAGCCAGTCCTGATCCAATGTATTTTGCAGCTTGTAGCATGATTAAGTAAGTTAATTAGCCTCGTCACACCCTACAGCGCCTATATCACAAGAATAGTAGGTTAGGTGCAAGGCAGACGTAGCTCTAAGTTGCAGCAGTGGTCTAGGGTCACCGCCCTATACATGCCGTTCTTATATTAATATTGACTTAAGGTACTTTATATAAGAGACGAATTTTATATATATTTCACGATCTATTTGTTCTGTTCTTATATTTTACAATATACAGCATTTAAATAAAAGAGTTCATTTTATATATATAAGGGACCTAATAACAAAGGTTGGCTTAGTTCAACGGTAGAACATTAGTTTGTGGATCTAATGATTCCAGTTCGATTCTGGGAGTTGACCCTTATATTAGCATAATTATCTTACTATACCGGGTAGAGAGGGATTATTGGGCTGGTGGCTATGCAAGTAATAGCCTCAGGAAAGTCCTAGACGATATTGTATATCTTGTCCAAAAAGAACAGTTAGAACTGTAGAGAGTTATAGAAATAATCTATTAAAAAGTCCAGTAGTTTTTAATAGCGCACGTAATACTTATACACGTCTTCCCTATTGTTAGGGAGTACAGCTTGTACATCAGATAACGTAGTAATTTATCAGCCCTTAAACAGAATTAGGCTTATAATAATCCCTTTTATTCTTAAGGCTAATATAGTTCAACGGTTAGAACATATCCCTCATGTGGATATAATGTAAGTTCGATTCTTACTATTAGCTTCCTCCTGTCCATGTACCCTGTCCCCCTTGTCCTAGGAAGAAAGGGATATCTAAAGTGAATATAGTTTAATGGTAAAATTCCTCAGTGTCATTGAGGCAGCTGCGGGTTCGAATCCCGTTGTTCACGTATATCTAGCATTATTCGCTCAGCGCTATAATCCTAATAAAGAGCAAGTCTAACGTTAACTTAATTAACAGTCTAGTTAAACAGTTTATTGAATCATTTTCAATATATTGAAGGCATTAAAAGTTTAAAAAACTTTGTTACTAGTTCCCTTAAATCTGGACCCCTTAGCTACTAAGGTGTGGTTTACAGAACTTGGGTATCCCAAGGTAAAAGGGTGCTTACTCGTCCTTCTTGGTGCCTAATTTTATTAGAAACACAGAGACGTTATATTATAAAGGAAACCAATAGGAACTATTACAAGATGCATGACATTATCATTAGTGTTATTCCTTGTAGGTATTTTAGGATTCGTTCTAAACCGTAAAAACATTATTTTAATGCTAATCAGTATTGAGATGATGTTACTAGCGGTGACTCTACTAGTTATTGTTAGCTCATTCAGCTTCGATGACATTGTAGGTCAAACTTACAGCATCTACATCATTGCCATTGCTGGTGCAGAGTCAGCTATTGGTCTTGGTATTCTAGTTGCATTCTACCGATTACGAGGATCTATTACCTTACGTTAGTTATGTACCTATCTATTCTTGCATTACCTTTACTAGGTGCTGCTACTTCTGGTCTACTTGGACGTAAATTAGGAGTTACTGGTGCACACCTTATCACATGTGTTTGTATGAGCACTGCAGCAATCTTATCTATTGTTGCTTTCTACGAAGTTGCATTATGTGGTTCACCTGTATCAATTCACTTAACTAGTTGGATTGACTCAGGAATGATGTCTGTAGACTGGGCATTCATGTTCGATAGTCTTACAGTATCAATGTTACTACCTGTTACAGTAGTTTCATCAATGGTACACATTTACTCAATTAGTTACATGGCTGGAGACCCACACAACCAACGGTTCTTCTCATACCTTTCAATGTTCACATTCTTCATGCTAATTCTAGTAGCTGGAGACAACTACTTAATCTTATTCGTAGGATGGGAGGGTATTGGAGTATCTTCATACTTACTAATTAACTTCTGGTTCACACGAATCCAAGCTAACAAATCAGCTATTAAAGCGATGGTAGTTAACCGTGTAGGTGATACTTTCTTAAGTGTTGCCTTCTTCGGAGTATTCTGGGCATTCGGTAACTTAGATTACGCTACAGTTTACAGTCTGTCACCTTACATGAACGAGACAGTTCTAACTATTATTGGACTACTATTCCTATTCGCTGCAATGGGTAAATCTGCTCAATTAGGATTACACACTTGGCTGCCTGACGCTATGGAGGGACCAACTCCTGTTTCTGCGTTAATCCACGCCGCTACTCTAGTTACAGCCGGTGTTTACTTACTACTTCGATCATCACCTTTACTTGAGTTCGCTCCAACTACTCTTGTTGTAATTACTTGGGTAGGAGCTATTACAGCATTCTTCGCTGCTACAACAGGTCTACTACAAAATGACATTAAACGTGTTATTGCGTACTCAACTTGTTCACAAATGGGTTACCTATTTATGGCGGTGGGAATCTCACAATACTCAGTAGCTCTATTCCATCTGGTTAACCACGCCTTCTTTAAAGCGGTATTATTCTTAGCTGCTGGAGGTGTATTACACTCAATGGCTGACCAACAGGACATGCGACGACTTGGAGGTTTAATCAACTTACTTCCATTCACTTACACGATTATCTTAATCGGTTCACTTAGTCTGATGGCGATTCCTTTCATGACTGGATTCTACAGTAAGGATCTTATTCTTGAGTCAGGATATGCACAGTACACTATGAGTGGACACATTGTATACTGGTTAGGAACACTAACGGCTATGATTACAGCATTCTACTCATTCCGTCTAATTAGTATGACGTTCTTAACTACACCTAACGCACCTAAAGGTGACTACGAGCACACACACGAGCAACCATTAATTATTGTGGTTCCTTTAGTGATTCTAGCATTAATGTCTATCTTCTTTGGATACATTGCTAAAGATGCATTCGTAGGTATGGGAAGTGATATGCTTGCAACATCACTATTCGTACACCCATCTCACGTAACATTAGTTGAGGCTGAGTTCTCAATTCCAACATTCTACAAACTTCTTCCTGCGATCGGGACTATTGGAGGTGCCTCACTAGCTTTATTAATGTACCACCGACTTGCTAACTTCACTGTAGACTTAGCTCTAAGTGATTTAGGTAAACGGCTATACACATTCTTAAACGCTAAATGGTTCTTTGATGCAGTAATTAACCACTACGTAATTAACAAGGCTCTAGGTCTTGGAATGATTACAGCTAAAGTGTTAGATCGAGGAGCTATCGAGCTATTAGGACCATTCGGACTAACTAACTCACTATACGGAGGTAGCCAACAAATCTCACGACTAGATACTGGAATTGTAACACAATACGCTCTATACATCATGATTGGTTTAATCTCAATCACATTACTACTATTTGTACCAATCTTATCAGGTATCTCACTAGATAACATTGGTGACTTACGACTTGTATTAATCTATGTTGCTGGACTTCTGTTCATCACAGGATTCTCTTTCCCCACCGAAGGTGGGGAACATGCTAAGTCTTCATAATAGTTCGCTTATTTTAGCTAACTAATATAATCCCCCTTTTTTCCTCTGCGGTCTAGGTGACAATAAGGGGAGTACTTAGATGTACATATAACATATAAGGAGGGTACTTAGAATATAACATATAAGGAAGGTACTTAGAATATAATATATATAAGAATATTTGTTACAGCTTTTCAAAGGATTTTATTAACTTGTTTCTACACCAGCTTGTTCTATACGGCCGATCACAGGGACGAATGAGTGAAGATAAAGAACAAAATTATGCGAGATTGGTTCAACGGTTAGAACGCTTACTTTACACGTAAGAGACAGTAGTTCGACTCTACTATCTTGTATTATGTTAACTGTATATGATAACAAAATAAACACAAAGAGACTAATATACTTGAGTGGATTAGTTAAACGGTATAATCACCGACTCATGATCGGTAGTTCTGGGTTCGATTCCCGGGTCCGCGTATATTAATTTATCATGTCCCAAAGGGAGGGTAAGCTTACCCCCAAAGAGGGGGAAGAACAGGATTGGTCATCTAGTGGTAGGATAACAGCTCTTCATGCTGTGCACGCAGGTTCGATTCCTGTCCAGTCTACAGCCAGATTAGTTTAGTGGTAAAACGATTACCTTGTAAGTAATAGTCCTGTGTTCAATTCACGGATTTGGTATACTATAAGTAACAAAGACAAATCAATAATAAAGATAAGGTGGTGAATCCTAATTGGGTTATGGTCTAATGGCATGACGGGATTTTTTGGGAGTCCACGATACTTGTTCGATTCAAGTTAACCCAATCGTTTATTTCGCACCCTTTCTCCCTATGAACCAATTATAGTATTAGGGTGCTTAGCTCAGTTGGTAGAGCGTCTAGCTTTTAACTAGATGGTCAACAGTTCAAATCTGTTAGCACCTGATAGTGTTATTTCATGTTTTACTTATGATAAGTAGGAAATAGGAAGAAACAATGCCTCTTTATTCTTTCTTTTCGCCCCCAGCGTAGCTGGGGGAAAGACATATCTGGATTATAAAAAGAATAGGGCAAGTATAAATACCAAAGGATAAGTCGCCTATTGGAAGGGGTAAACTGATTGCTATTCAGTATACGGCATAACCGTATTGTAGGTTCGAATCCTATCTTGTCTGAACTAATTGTCTGCTCTTGCTTTAGAGTGGTTAGACTCTTATAGTCAAAGAGGTATATATAAGTATATATAGGGGATATAGTATAATGGCATTACACGGTGTTTGCATCATTGTGACGCAAGTTCGATTCTTGCTATCTCCATAATAATCCTGGGCCCTTCGCCTAGCGTATTAAACCTAAACCCAAAGCCAAAGTAGCATAGTTGGTAATGCACTTGACTGAAGATCTCGTTAGTGATCGGTTCGAATCCGTCCTTTGGCAGTCCTAATTATGAACATTATATGGGTAGTTTTCCTAGTTGGTTAAGGAGACTTACTGTAAATAAGTTAGCTATGCTACCGCATGTTCGAGTCATGCCTACCCAATATTATTTATAAGAAATAAACAAGTCTCCTAAGGCTAGTAAGTTATAAATAATGATAATACATTAACTTCGGTGCAACTTATATTAACTAGCTTATGCTTAGTAACATATGATTTATTCTAGGTCACAACTAGAAGCGCATCTTATACACAGTCTTGATCAACAAATGAACAAGGCCTAGTAGAATACCCTACTAAATATATAAATATGACAACAACATACATGTTTGATAAATCTAATCGAACTAACATTATGTCAATGCAACGTCAAGCCATTTCAATTATTCAGTCATTCTTTGCTGCATTACCTTCTAAATTAGGTCAAAAATCTACTAACACTGGTTCTCCAGCCCTAGTAGGTAAGCCTGTATTTACGGTAAACGCTGATAAAGTTATCGTGCAGTTATTCTACTACGCACCTACTGATACTATTAACAACCAAAGTATTGCTACACTAGGAGATGCTTTAACACGATCATGGGGTCGAACAGTTGAGTTACGATTAATTCGTCTTAACCATTCAGCTCTAGATAGTTCAATCTTCGCACAATACTTAACTGCTAACGCTGGTAAATACTCATTCAACCGTATCTTAGATATGCTGAAAGCTAGCTTACCAACAGTTGTTTCTGAAGGATCAGTAGACGATAGCGTTACTCCTACATCACATATTACTGGTGTAAAAGTGAAACTATCAGGACGACTGACAACACAACGATCTGGACCACGACAAACAGTACAAGCAGGACGACTAGGTTCATCAGCTAAAGGCCAATTCGGTACAGTTGATTACAGCCAACACACTGCTAAGAACAAGTTAGGTGCATTCACAATGAAAGTTTGGATTAGCCAACAAAGTCGATAAATTATTTATCGCATACAACCCCCCTTTCCCCCGTCTAACTGTTGGAAGGGGCAAGAGTAAGTTTCTTATATTTAACTGACTCTGTATAAGGATGATTAATTTTATTGCCTAGAAGTAAATAAGCAAGTAAAGGGATCATAGCTCAACGGTAGAGCATACAGCCGATAATTGTAGTATGGTGGTTCGATTCCCCCTGGTCCTAATTTATATTTACCTTTGCCTTAGCAATAAGAAGAAGAAAGTAAACCGATATAAGTAACAAACAAATTAATTAATTGCTAACAGCCAATCTGTTACATAATTAGTAAAGTTCGTCTCTTATAAATGGATTAAAATAATAAGAAGACATCATAACTTTAATATCTTTTAGCACTCAGAGTCTATCAAAAGATAGAATCAACTCAGTATGCACCTTTACTCTTGCCTTCCTATGTAGAAACACTGGACAATAGGTGAGTAACAAACAGTTAAGGACAAAAGTACGTTATGTATTTAAACGTGAATAGAACAACAACATATCTTATTTAAATATGACTCGATGACTTTTTAGTACCAACGCCAAGGATATCGGTACACTGTACCTTATCTTCGCCGTATTCAGTGGAATGTTAGGGACAGCCTTCAGTGTGTTAATTCGAATGGAGTTATCATCACCTGGAGTGCAATACTTACAAGGTAACCACCAACTTTACAACGTTATTATTACAGCTCACGCTTTACTAATGATCTTCTTCATGGTAATGCCAGCCCTTGTCGGGGGATTTGGTAACTACCTAGTGCCAGTTCAAATCGGAGCTCCAGATATGGCGTTCCCTCGATTAAACAACATTAGTTTCTGGTTACTACCTCCTTCATTAATCTTATTACTTGCTAGTGCTCTTGTAGAGCAAGGAGCTGGAACAGGATGGACAATCTACCCTCCATTATCAGGAATTCAAAGCCACTCAGGTGGTTCAGTTGACCTGGCAATTTTCAGCCTTCACCTATCAGGTATTAGTTCAATGCTTGGTGCCATGAACTTTATTACTACAATCCTAAACATGCGACACCCAGGAATGTCAATGCACAAACTACCACTATTCTGTTGGGCTATCTTCATTACAGCTATCTTACTTCTACTATCACTTCCTGTGCTAGCTGGAGGTATTACAATGCTGCTAACTGATCGTAACTTCAACACATCGTTCTACGACCCAGCCGGAGGAGGAGACCCAATCCTATTCCAACACTTATTCTGGTTCTTCGGACACCCTGAGGTTTACATCTTAATTATCCCTGCATTCGGTATCGTATCACACGTAGTTGCTACATTCTCTGGTAAACCAGTATTCGGTTACTTAGGAATGGTTTACGCTATGTTTAGTATTGGAATCTTAGGATTCATCGTTTGGTCTCACCACATGTTCGCTGTAGGTCTTGATGTTGATACACGAGCTTACTTCACAGCTGCTACGATGATTATTGCAGTTCCGACCGGAATTAAAATCTTCTCATGGTTAGCTACATGTTACGGAGGATCACTACGATACACAGCTCCAATGGTATTCGCTTTAGGATTCATTGCGCTATTCACTATTGGAGGTCTTACAGGAGTTATCCTTGCTAACGCTTCATTAGACGTTGCAATTCACGACACATACTATGTTGTGGCTCACTTCCACTACGTTCTTTCAATGGGAGCGGTATTCGGAATGTTTGCTGGATTCTACTTCTGGGGACCTAAGATTATTGGTAAATCATACAACGAGCAATTAGCACACATCCACTTCTGGACAATGTTCGTTGGGGTTAACCTTACATTCTTCCCACAACACTTCCTTGGATTGGCGGGAATGCCACGGCGAATCGCTGACTACCCTGACGCATTTGCAGCATGGAACCTTATCTCAAGTTTCGGTTCAATTATCTCAGTAGTAGCTACAGCTATCTTCCTTTACATCATTTGGGACCAATTTGTACACGGTAAAGCCGTTTCAAACAACCCATGGGCTGTACCACAGTTCTTCACAAGCACACCAGAGTTCTTAAGCGGACCACAGTACGCACACTCATTAGAGTGGACTCTAGCTAGCCCAGTACCATTCCACTCATACAACACTCTACCAGTACAATCATAACTGCTAGTATTATTTATGAGTAAATAAATCCCCCTTTTCTTAGCTCGGGCCCCCCCGGCTGCATAGCCGGGGGGGACAGATTCCTCGACCGGAATCCTCCCGATACCTCTCTCCCTCCTAATAGTCGGTCGAGAGGAATAAAAATTATAAACCCAACACCAAGCCTATAGTCCATCTATTACTAATATGGACGCAAGGCACGCTTATAAACTCTTTCACCCAGTTCATTTACACTATTTTGTGATAAATATGGGTGCGTATTTTTATACCTTCCTTCATTTTAAGTTTGGTTTAGTCGTCCAGTTATTAGGTGCTAACAACATAAAATAGGAACAGAGTAAAGCCTATAATAATATTAATTATGCCACAACTATTACCATTCTACTTCGTTAACCAATTATCATTTGCATTCTTAGTGTTAATCACTATGGTTTACGTATTCGGTACTTACATCCTACCAGCATTCGCTGAGCTATTTGTAACACGAATGTACATCACTAAACTATAATTATTATGCGCCCAGCTACGCTGGGCGATTGTATATGTCTCCAGTTATACTGGGAACATAATCCCCCTTTCTCCCCAGCGCTACCTTAATCTAGTTTATCTAGTTTATCTAGTTTATTTGTTCATCTCTTATACCTATATTATTATTTAATTATAAGAGACATACAAGAATTGTCGTAAAAAGGGGGATTGAATTATGATGCTGTTGCTGTTGCTGTTTTAGGCTCAGTAGCGATATCAAGTAGAGTGTTCTCTACAATACCAATTACTGGTACAACAATTAGGAACCATCCAAAGTAGAATGCTGTTGAAATAGCACCTACAGTAATAAATGGCTCTTCAACGTGTTGGCTTCCAATGTACATTAATACAAAGAAGTTAGATACGAATAGCCAGAAGGCCCATCGCATTAATGGTCGGAATTGTGATCCTCGTACTCGTGATGTATCCACAATTGGCATTGCAAGTAAGATTAGTAGTGACATGAACATGGCTAATACTCCAAGTAATTTGTTTGGGATAGATCGTAAGATAGCGTAGAATGGAAGAAGGTACCACTCAGGAACAATCGATGCAGGTGTTTGCATTGGGTTAGCTGGGATGTAGTTATCACTGTGACCTAGGTAGTTAGGTGCGTAGAATACCATTACTCCAAGAACTAGTAAGAATAAGAATACTGTTACAAGATCTTTGAATACGAAGTATGGGTGGAATGGTAATCGATCAGTGTTACCAGAGATACCTAATGGGTTACTACTTCCGTGCTCGTGTAGTGCTAGTAGGTGCATTGCAGCTAAAGCAGCTAAGATGAACGGTAGTAAGTAGTGTAATGAGAAGAATCGGTTAAGAGTAGCGTTGTTTACACTGAACCCTCCCCATACGAATTGTACGAAGTCTGTTCCAATCCAAGGGATAGCTGATAGAAGGTTAGTAATAACAGTAGCTCCCCATAGTGACATTTGCCCGTAAGGTAGTACGTACCCTAAGAATGCAGTAGCCATCATTAGAACTAGAATAATAACTCCGATAGACCATAGTAGTACTCGTGGTGATCGGTATGATCCGTAGTACAGTCCTCGACCAATGTGTAGGTAAACGAAGATGAAGAAGAATGAAGCAACGTTAGCGTGAAGGTATCGGATTAACCATCCGTAGTGAACATCTCGCATAATGTGCTCTACACTAACGAATGCAAGATCGATGTTAGGCGTATAGTGCATTGCTAATGTGATACCTGTGATAATTTGGATTACTAGACAAGCACCTAGTAGTGAACCAAAGTTCCACATGTATGTTAGGCTAGCAGGTTGAGGTGAATCAACCATGTAGCTGTTTACAAGTCCTAAAATAGGATGTGATTTAAGTAATCGCATGGATGTAAATAATTCTTAATCCATTAGTTGCTTTGCTAATAGACTAATCTTAAAATTATGATAAGTGATTAATCATAACATAAGAGTAGGTCAGACACCTACGTGTTTGTGATAGTGTGAAATATTAAGATGAATAATGATAATAGAACCCAATACTTTAATAATGACTGAGAGGGTAAAGCTTATCTTCAGTCTAAAGTATAATAGGTGTTTAGTCAGGCAAAAGCGTGATTAAATAAACAGCAATAACTGTTCAATGTGGCCAAGATTATTTACTTATATTAGTTATCTAAATATAAGAGACATACGCGTTAATGGGATATAAAGGGGGATATAAAGGGGGATTGTAAACTACTAGTAAGGTGCAATATCAAATGCTACTAATAGTGATGGTACTAAGATAATTAGTGCAATAACAACTGGAAGGATTCCTGTCCAACATGCTTGCATTAATTGATCATATCGTAACCGTGGAAGTGTAGCTCGGAACCATACGAAGATGAAACAGAAGATACATGTTTTAAGTGCTAATACTACACTTTGTACATTAATAAATGTATCGTTAGGAATAATTTCAGGCATAATGTACCCTCCCATGAATAGGATGGCAGTAAATGCTGACATTAGAACAATACTACAGTACTCGGCTAGGAAGAAGAAAACGAAGATCATTCCTGAGTGCTCAGTAAAGAATCCAGCTACCAGCTCCGACTCCGCTTCTGGCAGGTCAAATGGAGTCCGGTTAGTTTCAGCTAGTACTGAGATGAAGAAGATGATGAATAATGGGAATAATGGGATTAAGAACCAAACACTTTGTTGGCTCTCAATAATAGTTGTGTAATGGAATGTTCCTGTTAATAGAATTACAGCTAGAACAGCAGAGCTAAGAATTAACTCGTAACTAATCATTTGAGCTGTACTTCGAAGAGATCCAAGGAACGCATACTTAGAGTTAGCAGACCAACCCGCGAATAGTACTCCGTAAACTCCGATTGATGAAATCGCTAATGAGTACAGAATACCAAGGCTAAAGTCAGATAAAGCTAGACCACTTCCGAAAGGAATTACGGCCCAACCTAATAAGCTAAACACTAGACTGATAACAGGGGCTAAGAAGAATAGACTTCGTGTAGCGTGTTGTGGTACTACAGTTTCTTTAACCACTAACTTTAAGGCGTCGGCAAAGGGTTGCAGAACTCCTAAGTATCCTACTGTGTTAGGCCCAACTCGTCGTTGCATACTAGCAAGAACTTTACGCTCGATGATAGTCATGAAAGCAACTGACAGTAAAATTGGAACTAATACAATAACAATTTCTAATAAACTGTATAGTGCAGATAGCATAATTTAAATATTTAATAAACTATAGAATGAAACTTAATCCATTCTATACATAAAGAGGTTACTCTTGCGCCCCCAGCGGAGCTGGGGGAAAGTAAGCAAGGTTGAAAAAAAGGGGGATTTGTTTACTATTACCACTTATGATGCGCATTTTAGAACAGAATGAGTGATAAACAGTTAACTATTAAACTTGGCTGTCTAACCAGCTTAAGTATTTCTCTAGAGAAACAGCTTCTACAACGATTGGCATGAATGCATGGTATACACCACAAATCTCACTACATTGTCCGTAGTAAGTTCCCTCACGTTGAATGATAACTGAAGTTTGGTTTAAACGACCTGGTACGGCATCCATTTTAATTCCTAATGAAGGCACGGCCCAATCGTGGATAACATCTTGTCCTGTAACGATAAATCGAATGTGTGTGTCTACTGGCACTACTACACGGTTGTCAACCTCAAGAAGTCGTAATTGTCCTAACTCAAGATCTGACTCAGGAACCATGTATGAGTCAAACTCAATTGACTCTCCGTCTGCGCTAACGAAATCACTGTACTCGTAAGACCAGTACCATTGGTGACCGGCTACTTTAACTGTCATTGTTGGTGAGATAACCTCATCCATTAGGTAAAGTAATTTGAAACTAGGGAATGCGATAGCGATAAGGATTAGAGCTGGAGTAATAGTCCATACTAGCTCGATTAAAGTTCCGTGGTTGTGGTATTTGTGTACGATACCTACTTTGCTGCTACTGAATTTAACCATGATAACAGACATCATCCAGAATACTAAGAAACTGATAACAACCAGGTAGAAGAAGATAGTGTCGTGTAACTCAACAATTCCCTCGAATGTTGGAGTAGCTCCGTCTTGGAATCCAATTTGCCAAGGGTAAGGTGCGTCACAGTGCACTGGTAATACAAATGATAATAAGCTTGTAAAGATAGCCATATTTTAAATTGTTTATACGCTCAATAGTTTAATCTTTTGTGTTTAATTTTTTTGCTCCCATGCGCCCAATCAAGGATTGGGCGACTACTGGGGGAGACTAAGGATTATAACCCTAACCCAAATTATGTGTCCAGTATTCTATAATCAATGATTAAGGAAGGACGATAAACAACTCTAGTATACATAATGTTTGACACCCCCTTTACTCTAAACATAGACATAAGGGTAAGTCCTCTTATGAATATTTGTTAAATATAAGAAAGGTACGTTTAATAAATATAAAATAGGGTAAATCTGTTATATCATTGTTAACTTAACTTAATGCTTTGTTAAATACTTCAAGCGTTAATTAGTATTTAATGTTTATGCATTCAAGGTCTTAATACTATCAATAAGTATCGCTCCTCCCTTTTCATTTTTACAGTTGAATAGTATGATAGGGAGAAGCTCATTAATTAATAATACTTTTATTCTATGGCCTTTTTTATCTATGTGTCAATAGGGGCCTTTGGCCTTCTTTCGGGCCCCCCGGCACGCATGTGACGGGGGGACGGATTCCTCGACCGGTATCCTCCCGATACCTCTCTCCCTCCTGATAGTCGGTCGAGAGGAATTAATAGGTAGCCAACTTATAAGATACATATAAACTTACTTCCTAGCTAACTTAATATAAGAGATATACGCATATTTATAAATTTAGTGGACATAAGTATGTTAAATATATTATATAACCTATTTTTTGCACTGCTAGGTTAATTGGTAGACTACCTTACTTCGGATAAGATGATGGAGGTTCGAGTCCTTCGCGGTGTAAGTATTAATAACGCCCGGACTACCCGCCAGCTTATATGGCGCATGTGATGTAGTGGTAACATAGCTCACTTCCAATGAGTTCTCATCGGTTCGATCCCGATCTTGCGTATAAAATGCACTAATATATATATATATATTTTTTAAAGTTCTGTAGATTTGGTTATTTTGTTTTTCGTCTTCCTTGACCCTCTTAGTTAGAAAAAAGGTAAGTAAATGGAATCAATGCATCAAAAAGCAATGCTAGTTATTACACTATTATCTCTGTTAATTGCGGTACCGCTTTCTTCTTCTCGTCCTGCTGGTCAGGCCGCTATTTCGCCCGTACAGCTAACACGTGCGACTTCTGTAACATTCTTCTTCGCTGCAGCCTTATCGTTCAACGCTTACTACGTTGCAACTTTAGGTTCGGGAGTAAGTCTTTACAGTGGATTATTCCATGTTAGCACAGTTTCAATGGCAATCGAGTGCTTTATCTTCGTTGTCGGAGGACTAATTCTTCTACCATGAGCATCATCAGCTAATACTGTTAACCCTATTCAAGGTGAGTCAGTACGTCCAACAATCGCTGAGTACCCTATGATCATTGTATTCACTACAATTGGTGCCTCATTCTTAGTATCTAGTACTGATCTTGTATCACTGTACTTAGCTATTGAGTTACAAAGTTTCGCTGTGTACATTCTTGCTGCTCTTTACCGGAACAACGAGTCTGCTACAGCTGCCGGACTTAAATACTTCTTACTTGGAGCATTATCTTCAGCCTTAATTCTTCTAGGATCAAGCCTAATCTACGGATACACAGGTCTAACTAACCTTGACGCTATCAGTAGCCTACTATCTGTATCATCTGCAGACAGTGTAACACAAGGTGTAGTTCTAGGTCTTGTAATTATGACTGTTGGATTCTTATTCAAGATTGCCTCAGCTCCATTCCACAACTGGGCTCCTGACGTATACGACGGAGTACCTACAATTGTAACAACTTGGCTTGCTGTAATGCCTAAGATCTCAATCTTCGTATTACTATTAACAGTAAGTTCATGTGTTGCACCATGTGTGACAACTGACGGTTTAGGATTATCATTCGGTGATGTTACAGTGAACGTATGGCAAGCTTTATTACTAGTTTGTTCATTACTATCATTAATCACCGGTACTGTTGTAGGATTAGCTCAATTCCGAATCAAACGGCTATTAGCTTACAGTACAATTTCACACGTTGGGTTCATGTTACTAGCACTTGCTGTTAGCGGACAAGAGTCAATCGACGGGTTCTTATTCTACTTAATCCAATACAGTGTAACAAGTCTAAACGGATTCTTAATCCTATTAGCATTCGGGTACTTAATTTACTCGCCCACTTTAGTGGGCGCAAAATCAAGTGCTTCTGCTAACACTGACGTTCAGTTTATTTCACAATTAGCTGGACAGTTCCGACAAAACCCTATTCTTGCCTTAAGTATGATTATCTGTCTATTCTCTATGGCTGGTTAAAGAGGAGTGCCAGCCTAATAAACTCCAATATGCTGGAAATATCATAGTGGCGGTTTCATCTCATTGAGGTAAAAGTGAATCGCCCAGATACATCAGCAGCTATCAATAGCCCAGAGACTATTAGAGTTAGCCTTACTTTTGCCCCCACCGAAGGTGGGGGAGAGAGTAAAGGTGAAGATATAGTCCACTACTTTATAAGTATTATTAAAGTAACTGCCTCTAGATATGACAATCATGGGTATTACGGATCATTCCATTTTAGAGCTTGCTG
>Ga0265780_10001742_pt1 | contig 30183 bp, 27 predicted proteins | sample P1T30metagenome_FD_192432 | JGI IMG/M metagenome (GOLD analysis project Ga0265780, IMG submission 192432) | Plant litter microbial communities from East Loma Ridge, Irvine, California - P1 T30 | ecosystem: Environmental > Terrestrial > Plant litter > Unclassified | place: USA: California... | reverse complement strand
CGACGCTCCCCAGTAAACAAAGCGTTCGCGTCACCTGCGCGGCGGGTCTGCCCGCACGCGCACATCGTCGGTCCTGCCATTACGGTTCGTGCCAGCCGAATCTTCAACCGCATGGTTGGGACCTGGGCCTCTTAGAATAAGCGAAATAATGATGTCAAAGGTATGGCTCGCATTGGGCAAGCTCGTGTTCCTGTTACTGTTGACGACCGTGCTGGGCTACGGCATCGCTGCCTGGAGAGTCGCGCAGTTTGGCAATGAGAGTTCAGAAGAATCGGCCGATGCGGCAGTGGTACTCGGCGCCGCCGCCTGGGGCGACCAGCCATCTCCCGTGTACCGCGAGCGCCTCAATGCGGCACTGATCCTCTACCAGACGGGGCGGGTGCGTCGGATCATCTTCACCGGCGGCACACCGAAGCCTGGCTATCCGACTGAGGCGGAAGTAGGCCAGAAATTCGCTCTGGCCAACGGAATCCCTGCCAAGGCTATCCTGCTCGACACCGAATCGCGCAGCACGTGGCAAAACCTGACCAATGCAAAAAAATTGGTGACGGCCGCGAAGCTGGACACGGTGCTCCTGGTGAGCGACCCGCTCCACATGCGCAGAGCCATGCGCATGGCGACCGATATCGGGTTGCACGCAAAACCGGCGCCCACAACGTCGAGCCGCTTCCAGTCATGGCGTTATTGGAGCAGCTTCTTGTGGCGCGAAACCTCGCTCTATCTTGCGTATATCGTGTTCAAAAAGCTGACGTAGCATTGACTGCTAAGGCGATCGCCTCCATAGCCTGACCAGAATCATCGGATCACAGCCATCGTTTGAGTTGAAGCCCCACATACAAAAACGCCGGCGCGACGTACATCGCGGCCGGCGTTTTTCATAGGGCAGGGCTTAGAACGCAGCAATCCCCGTCTGCGCACGACCCAGAATCAGCGCATGGATATCGTGCGTACCTTCGTAGGTATTCACCACTTCCAGGTTCACCATGTGGCGAATGATCCCGAACTCGTCCGAAATACCATTCCCGCCCAGCATGTCACGCGCGGTACGGGCAATGTCCAGCGACTTGCCGCAGGAATTGCGCTTCATGATCGACGTGATCTCGACCGCCGCCGTGCCTTCATCCTTCATGCGGCCCAGGCGCAGGCAGCCTTGCAGGCCGAGCGTGATCTCGGTCTGCATGTCGGCCAGCTTCTTCTGCACCAGCTGGTTCGCCGCCAGCGGCTTGCCGAACTGGTTGCGGTCCATCGTGTACTGGCGCGCCGTGTGCCAGCAGGCTTCCGCGGCGCCGAGCGCGCCCCAGGCGATGCCGTAGCGTGCCGAGTTCAGGCAGGTGAACGGACCTTTCAGGCCACGCACGTCCGGGAAGGCGTTTTCTTCCGGGCAGAACACGTTGTCCATCACGATCTCGCCGGTGATCGAGGAACGCAGGCCGAACTTGCCGTGGATCGCAGGCGCCGACAGACCTTCCATGCCTTTTTCCAGCACGAAGCCGCGGATCGCGCCTTCGTCGTCCTTGGCCCAGACCACGAACACGTCCGCCACCGGCGAATTCGTGATCCACATCTTCGAGCCGGTCAGGGCGTAGCCGCCGTCGACCTTGCGCGCACGGGTCACCATCGAACCAGGGTCCGAACCGTGGTTCGGTTCCGTCAAGCCGAAGCAGCCGATCCATTCGCCGGTCGCCAGCTTCGGCAGGTATTTCTGCTTGGTCGCTTCGTTACCGAACTCGTAGATCGGCACCATGACGAGCGAGGACTGCACGCTCATCATCGAGCGGTAGCCCGAATCCACGCGCTCGACTTCACGCGCGATCAAGCCGTAGGCGACGTAGTTCATGCCCGGCCCGCCGTATTGTTCCGGAATGGTCGGGCCGAGCAGGCCGAGTTCACCCATCTCGTGGAAGATCGAGGTGTCCATGGTCTCGTGGCGGAAGGCTTCGAGGATGCGCGGCTGCAGCTTGTCGTGGCAGTAGGCGGCGGCCGCGTCGCGCACCATGCGCTCTTCATCGGTCAGTTGCTGGTCGAGCAGCAGGGGATCGTCCCAGTGGAAAGCCGTTTTGGTCATGATGGTCTCTTTTTCAAAAATGGTTTACATGTTCGGGTAGTTCGGGCCGCCGCCGCCTTCCGGCGTCACCCAGACGATGTTCTGGGTCGGGTCCTTGATGTCGCAGGTCTTGCAGTGTACGCAGTTCTGCGCGTTGATCTGCAGGCGGTCCTGGCCGGCATCCGTCTTCACGTACTCGTAGACGCCCGCAGGGCAGTAGCGGCCCTCCGGTCCCGCATACTTGGCGAGGTTGATCTGCACCGGCACATCAGGATTCTTCAGCGTCAGGTGCACCGGCTGGTCTTCGGCGTGGTTCGTGTTCGAGATGAACACCGACGACAGCTTGTCGAAGGTGAGCTTGCCGTCCGGCTTCGGATACGCGATGGGCGTGAACTCGGAAGCAGGGCGCAGGCACTCGTGGTCCGCGTGCTTGTGGCGCAGGGTCCAGGGCGCCTTGCCCTTGAAGACCATCTGGTCGATGCCGGTCATGACGGTGCCGATGTACAGGCCCTTGCTCATCCACGGCTTGAAGTTGCGCGCCACGTGCAGTTCTTCGTGCAGCCAGGACTGCTTGAATGCGGCCGGGTAGCTGGCCAGTTCATCGTGCCGGCGTCCCGCGCCCAGCGCCGCAAACGCCGATTCCGCCGCCAGCATGCCGGTCTTGATCGCGCCATGGCTGCCCTTGATGCGGCTGGTGTTCAGGAAGCCGGCGTCGCAACCGACCAGGCAGCCGCCCGGGAACACGGTTTTAGGCAGCGACTGCAGCCCGCCCGCCGTGATCGCGCGCGCACCATACGAGATGCGCTTGCCGCCCTCGAAGAAGTGGCGGATCGCCGGATGCGTTTTATAACGCTGGAATTCCTCGTACGGCGACAAATACGGGTTCTGGTAAGCCAGCCCCACCACGAAGCCCACCGCCACCTGGTTGTTCTCCAGATGGTACAGGAAGGAGCCGCCGTAGGTGTCGTTATCGAGCGGCCAGCCGGCCGTGTGGATCACCAGGCCCGGCTTGTGTTTCGCCGGGTCGATCTCCCACAATTCCTTGATGCCGATGCCGTAGGTCTGCGGATCGGCGTCCTTGTCCAGCGCATACTTGGCGATGAGCTGCTTGCCGAGATGGCCGCGCGAACCTTCGGCGAAGAAGGTGTACTTCGCGTGCAGCTCCATGCCGAGCTGGAAGTCCGGCCCCGGTTCGCCATCGCGCTTCACGCCCATGTTCCCGGTGGCGACGCCTTTGACGGAGCCATCCTCGTTGTACAGGATCTCGGCGGCAGGGAAGCCAGGGAAGATCTCGACGCCCAGGCTTTCCGCCTGCTGGCCGAGCCAGCGCGTCACATTCGCCAGCGAGATCACGTAGTTGCCGTGATTGGTCAGCATCTTCGGCACCATGAAGCCGGGCGTCCGATACGACTTGGTCGCGGTCAGGAACAGCACCTGGTCTTCGGTCACCGGGGTATGCAACGGCGCCCCGAGCTCTTTCCAGTTCGGGAAGAGTTCATTGAGCGCGATCGGGTCCATCACCGCGCCCGACAGGATGTGGGCGCCGATTTCGCCGCCTTTTTCCAGCACGCAGACCGACACTTCCTGCCCCTTGTCCGCTGCGAGCTGCTTCAGGCGGATCGCCGCCGACAAGCCCGCAGGCCCGCCGCCAACGATCACCACGTCGTATTCCATCGACTCGCGCGGACCGTATTCTTCGATAAGACTCATCTCAACAGCCTCCGGTCAGCGCGCGAAATACAGGTCGTGCAGGTGGTCCAGGCTGACCTCGGACGCGGCCTGCGACAGCACCACTTTACCGCTCTGCATCAGGTACACGTGGTCGGCCACGCCCACCGCGCGGTGGGTGTTCTGCTCGACCAGGATGATGGTGCGGCCATCCTGCTTCAGGCGTCCCAAAATCTCGAACAGTTCGTTCACCATCACCGGCGCCAGGCCGAGCGAGGGCTCGTCGATGATCAGCACCTTCGGGTCGCTCATCAGGCCGCGCGCCATGGCCAGCATCTGCGCTTCGCCGCCCGAGAGCGACCCGGCCAGCTGCTTGCGCCGTTCGCGCAGGCGCGGGAACATGAGGTACGACTTTTCCAGGTTCGCGGCAGCACCTGCGCGGTGCTGGGGCGAGAAGGCGCCCATCATCAGGTTCTCTTCGACCGTCATGTCGCGGAAGACCATGCGGCCTTCCGGGATCATGGCCATCGAGACCAGGTTCATGTCCCAGGTCGGCGTGCCGTTGAGCGGCTTGCCGTCCAGGGTGATGGTGCCTTGCGAGACCGGGATCAGGCCCATGATGGCGCGCAGCAGGGTGGTCTTGCCGGCGCCGTTCTGGCCGATGATGGTGGTCAGCTTGCCCGGGGCGACGCTGAGCGACAGGTCCCACAGCACGTTGATGTTGCCATAGCCCGCGCGTACGTTTTGAATATCGAGCATCTCAGCCTCCCGTATAACTCTTGATGACGGCCGGGTCGTTGAACACCTGGGCCGGCGTGCCCTCGGCGATCAGGCCGCCGAAGTTCAGCACTGCCACGCGTTCGCATAGATTGCTGATGGTCTCGATGTCGTGCTCGATGATCACGATCCCGACCGAGAACTCGCGGTGCAGGTCCTTCAGCATGTTCATGAAGGCGCGCTTGCCGGTGGTCTCCAGGCCGGCCAGCACTTCGTCCAGCAGCAGCAGCTTCGGATTGGTCGACAGGGCTTTCGCCACTTCCAGGGCTTTGAGCTCCGTCAGCGCCAGGCCGGTGGACGCGTCGCGTTCCGACTTGGCCGCCAGGTTGGTAAAGGCCAGGATCTCGTCGATGCGCTTCTGGTCGATCTTGCCGGTGCCGAAGCGCTGCGCCACTTCCAGGTTCTGGCGCACCGTCAGCTCGTGCATCGGCTGCGGGATCTGGAAGGTGCGGCCGATACCCATGCGGGCGCGCTGGTACATCGGGGCCTTCAGCACATCGGTGCCGTTGAAGACGATGCGGCCGGCGGTCGGGCGCACCAGGCCCGAAATGGCATTGAACAGGGTGGTCTTGCCGGCGCCGTTGGCGCCGACCAGGCCGACGACGTCGCCGGTGCCCACCGACAGGGTCACGTCATTGACCGCCGTGAGGCCGCCGAAGCGGACGGTGACGTTTTCAAGCTGCAGCATCTTTTTTCCTCATGAACTTGCGGAACAGGCCAAGCAGGCCATCCGGGCTGGCGATGATCATCACCACCAGGACCAGGCCGAGCACCAGCTGGTGGCCGGTCGGCATGATGTTCTTCACGAACAGCTGGTCGACCAGGTAGACCACCACGGCGCCGACCAGCGGACCGGTGATCGTGCGGTAGCCGCCGAAGATGGCCGCCACGATCGGGATCGTCACCCACAGCGCGCTGAAGGCGTAGTCCGGCTCGAGGAAGTTGATGTAGTGGGCGTTGAAGGCGCCGACCACGCCGCACATGAAGGCCGATACCAGCAGCATCAGCGCTTTGAGCAGGGTGTTGTTCACGCCGACCACGCGGGTGGCGTCTTCGCTGTCGTGCATGGCGCGCAGGGCCAGGCCGTGCGGGCTGCGGCGGATGCGGTCGTAGATCCAGGCGAATACCAGCACGATGGTCAGGATCACCAGGTAGTTGCCGGTCTTGCTGGCGAAGTCGTAGCCGAACACGGTCGGCAGCTGCGGAATGCTGGCGATGCCGGCTGAGCCGCCCGTGACCGATTCCCACTCGGTGGCGAGGATGCGGAAGATGTGGGCGTAGGCCAGGATGGCGAGCGCGAAGTAGGGGCCGCGCAGGCGCAGCACCGGCAGCATCAGCACCGCGGAGAGCACGGCGCCGACGCCGCCCATCAGCAGTCCGAGGAAGATCGGCAGGCCATACTGCATGCTCAGCACTGCCGACGTATAGGCGCCCACGCCGAAGAAGGCCGCGTGGCCGAAGCTCACCATGCCGCCCAGGTTACCGAGCAGGGCCCAGGACAGGGCGATGCCGCCGATGATGAGCGAGGCGATCACCAGCGACATGACGTAGGCGTCGCCGCCCAGCAGCACCGGGACCAGGATGTACACCGCCAGCAGGGCGGCGATCAGAAGCTTGTTAATTTTCATCCGCGCCTCCGGGCAGCGCCAAACAGACCGTTCGGCATGACGAACAACACCAGCAGGAACAGACCCATGCCGGCCAGCTCTTGCAGTGCCGAGCTGGCGAGCGTGACGGTCAGCGACTCGGCAATACCCAGCAACACAGCGCCAATCAGCACGCCCGGGATCGAGCCGATACCGGCCAGCACGGTGATGATGAAGGCTTTCACGGTCAGCACGCCGCCGTAGGCAGGTGTGATCACACCGTACGAGAACAGGGCCACGCCGGCGAAGGCGGCCAGGATGCCGGCCACGATGAAGGAGACCAGTTCAGTCTTGCCCGGGTTGATGCCCATGAGTTTGGCGGCGTCGCGGTTGCTCGAGACGGCGCGCACGGCGCGGCCATACCAGGAGCGCGACAGCCACCACCAGAGGGCGACGATCAGCACGATGCTCACGCCGAAGAACAGCACTTCGGAACGCATCGAGTACAGCTCGCCGACCACGAAGGCTTCCTGCATCCAGCTCGAGCTGGTGGCGCGCACATCGGCGCTCCAGATCATCAGCACGAGATTGGTCAGGATCACGCCGACGCCGTAGGTCAGGGTGAGCGAATTGATTTCGCGGTTGGTCTTGATTTTGCCGACCACGAAGTAAAGGAGGGCGGAGGTGATCGTCACGATGATCACCGCGGCCGGGATGGCCATGATGGGGTTCCATCCGAGTTTCGATTCGACCGTGTAGGCGATGTACGCCGCCAGCAGTACCAGTTCGCCGTGTGCCAGGTTGATCACTTTCATGGCGCCGAAGACCAGCGCCAGGCCAAGTGCGATCAGGGCGTACGACCCGCCCTGCAACAGCCCGGAATACACGGCTTGTAAGATCAAGTCCGTCATTTCTGCATTCCCATCGAATTCATGTGGGCAGGGAGTCCTGCCCACTTCATGCTACCGACTGCAAGCGCCCTCCATATGGAGAGGCGCTCACGAGAAACTGCTTACCAAGGCACGCCAGGGAATTTCGGCTTGGCGGTTGCCGATTCCTTCGGCCACACCAGTTCGACCTTCTTGCCCTGGTGCTGGCCCATGCGCTGGGTGAAGTTCTTGTTGTCGCCGTTGGCGTCGAACTGCACGCGGCCGATCAGGGTCTGCTTGTCGGTCTTGCGCATCTCTTCGATCACGCCGCCCTTCTTGATGGTGCCCTTGTCGGCGGCGCGTGCGATCGCGTCGAACAGCAGCATCGACTGCACGTAGCCGAACTGGCCCAGGTAGTCAGGCTCCTTGTTCAGCAGCGCCTTGTAGGCGTCGCCGAAGGCCTTGCCGTCCGGCGAGGTGAAGGTGACAGGGAAGGGCAGCACGGCGGTGCCGTACACGTTCGGCATCAGGTCCGGGAAGTCTGCGGCCATTTTCGGGGTGGCCAGCGACCACACGCCGGCAATCGCCTTGACGTTCGGTTTCAGCACGCGCGCGGCGCGCAGGATGCCGACGTATTCGTTTTCATAGCCGACCATGGCGATGAATTCCGATTTGTCGCGCAGCTTGACCTTGTTCAGGATCGGCTTGAAGTCGGTGATGGCCGGATCAAAAGCGTGCATGCCGACCTTGATGCCCTTGGCGCCCAGGGTCTTTTCCACGTCGGCCGCCAGGCCGTGGGTCGCATCCTTGGTCGAGTAGATGATCGAGACCGACTTCACGCCCAGGTCCGAGATCAAACCGACCAGGGCCTTCTGGTAGCCCTCGGTGTTATTAATGCGGAAGAAGTTCTTGCGGCCGGCTTTCACCAGGCCGTCGTCGACGCCGCCCGAGGTAATGTAGGCCAGGCCCAGTTTATTCGCCGCGTCCGACGCAGGCGAGATGTTGTTCGAGCCGTAGCCGCCGGTGACGGCCACCACGCCCTGGCTGGCCAGCTTCTCGACCGCTGCCACGGCTTTTGCAGGGGCCGACTCGTCGTCGACGGTGACCAGCTTGATGGTGTGCTTGCCGTTGGTCTTGTTGAAGACTTCGGCGGCGACGCGGATGCCTTCCTGCGTGCCCATGCCGACGCGGGCCAGCGGGCCGGTCAACGGGATCTGCACGCCGACCAGGAATTCCTCGGCGCTTGCCGACCCTGCGCTCAGTGCTGCCAGTACTGCCAGGTTCGCTGCGAGGGCGATTGTTTTAGCCTTGCTCATTGTCTCCACCTATTCAGATTGTTGCCATGAATCGGATCCCGTTGCCAGGACCGGGTTTGTCTGCGATGGCCCGGCGTGCCGAGCTGTCACATGCTCTTGTCATCAGCCGATGTTGCGGCCCATGCTCATTTCTACGTTACGTACGAGTTGCACCAGGCGTGGACCGAGGTCCTCGATCAGCTTCTCCTGCGGCAGCAGGAAGGCAGGGCCGCCGCAATTGAAAGCCATCGACTTGGCCGTGTCGGGGTCGACCAGCGGCACGCCGACCGCGCTGATGTTGGCGTCCCAGTAGCCCGAGGACAGCACGAAGCCGCGGTCCTGGAAGTCCTTGAAGCCTTGTTCGATGTCGGCCTTGATCTTCGGCCAGTTGTTTTCCGCGTGCAGGCGGATGTGGTCCATCAGGAAGTCGCGGTCGGCCTGGGGCAGGCCGCAAAGATAGGCTTTGCCCATCGCGGTGGTCGCCAGCGGGATGCGCGAACCGGCGTCTCGGCGCAGGGTGACGGCGGCACTGCCGCGGCAGGCCTCCACGTACACCATGTGCAGGCGGTCGCGGATGCCGATCGCCACCGAGCACTGGGCATATTCGGCCAGTTCCTGCATGCCGGGGCGGGCGAGCTTGCGCACATCCAGATTCGCCAGCAGCGTATAGCCGAGCGCCAGCACGGGGGCGCCGAGCTGGTAGCGGCCCTGTTCGGGCGAATAATTCAGGTAGCCGAGTTTGGTCAGCGTATAGGTCAGGCGGGAGATCGTCGGCTTCGGCATGGCCGTGCGCTTGGCCATCTCGCTGTTGCTGAGGTAAGCCTCGCCTGGACGGAAGCAGCGCAGGATCTCGAGCCCACGCGCAAGGGCCGTCACGAACTGACGGTCCTTGGCATTCTCTTCCTCAGTGTATGACTGGATTTCTTCCATCTCATTGTCTCCGTTGCCCAGCATCTTTGGCTGAGTCTGGAAATGATCATCACATATCAAAAACCGGGGTGTCAACAGTTTTGTGAAATGGTCGTTCGCACAGCGAAATACAGAATATTGACGTTCCTATGACAAGCGGGTAGATGCTCTCGAAAACGATTTTTCGATCAAGAAATCGTCGCTGCGAGGACGTTTACATCGGTGCCAAAAATGGAGTATCGTTGAATTCGCTGCAAGCTGCAAAACACAATTTCGCAGAGCGAACCAATTAAAACAAGGAGACAGGACACATGAATTCCGGCGCAAACGCTCAGGTCGCATCCCAGGTCACCCGTGAACAGCATGGCGACATCCTTCTGGTCAGCATCGACAATCCGCCCGTGAACGCCCTCGGCGTCGACGTGCGCCGCGGCCTGCTCGAGGCCATCGAGGCCGCCGACGCCGACCCTGCGGTGAAAACCGTGCTGATCGTCGGCGCGGGCCGCAACTTCATCGGCGGTGCCGACATCCGCGAATTCGGCAAGCCGCCGATGGCGCCGGCCCTGCCCGACGTCTGCAACCGCATCGAAGCCGCGACCAAGCCGGTGATCGCCGCCATCAATGGCGTCGCCCTCGGCGGCGGCCTGGAAGTGGCCCTGTCCGCACATTACCGCGTGGCCCTGCCGACCGCCAAATTCGGCCTGCCGGAAGTGGCCCTCGGCCTGCTGCCAGGCGCCGGCGGCACCCAGCGTACTCCGCGCCTGATCGGCGCGCAAGCCGCGCTCGACTTGATGCTCACCGGCCGCCACGCCAGCGCCAAGGAAGCCGAGAAGCTCGGCCTGGTCGACCGCATCGTCGAAGGCGACGACCCGGTGGCCGTCGGCCTCGCCTATGCCCGGGAACTGCTGGATGCGAACGCGCCGGTGCGCCGTACCCGCGACGCCGAAGCGCTGCTTGATCGCGCAGCGCAAAGCGCCGTGGTCGACGCCGCCCGTGCCGACACGGCCAAGAAATCGCGCGGCCTGTTCTCGCCACTGAAGATCGTCGAGGCCGTGCAAGGCGCCATCGACCTGCCGTTCGACGACGGCCTGGCCCTGGAGCGCAAGCTCTTCGTCGAATGCCTGGACAGCCCGCAGCGCGCCGGCCTGGTGCACGCCTTCTTCGCCGAGCGCGAAACGGCCAAGTCGCCTGAAACCCGCGACGCGAAACCGCGCGCGATCGCCAGCGTCGGCATCGTCGGTGGCGGCACCATGGGCGCCGGCATCGCCGTCGCCGCCCTCGACGCCGGCCTGCCGGTCACCATGATCGAGCGCGACGACGAAGCCCTGGCGCGCGGCCGCAAGAACGTGGAAAAAGTCTACGATGGCCTGATCAAGAAGGGCCGCATGACGGAGGAGGGCAAGAGCGCCGTCATGGCGCGCTGGACCGGCAGCACCGCCTACGATGCGCTGGCCGATGTCGATCTCGTGATCGAAGCCGTGTTCGAAGAGATGGGCGTGAAAAAGGCCGTCTTCGCTGAACTCGACCGCGTCTGCAAGCAGGGCGCCGTGCTGGCCACGAACACCTCTTACCTCGACATCAACGAGATCGCCGACAGCGTCTCGCGCCCGCAGGATGTGATCGGCCTGCACTTCTTCTCGCCGGCCAACATCATGAAGCTGCTCGAGATCGTGGTGCCGGCCAAGGTGGCGAACGACGTCGTCGCCACCGCCTTCGAGCTGGCGAAGAAGCTGAAAAAGACACCGGTACGTGCCGGCGTGTGCGATGGCTTCATCGGCAACCGCATCCTCGCCGTGTATGGCCAGGCCGCGCACTACATGATGGAAGACGGCGCCTCCCCGTACCAGATCGACAAGGCGCTGCGCGATTTCGGCTATCCGATGGGGCCATTCCAGGTGTCCGACCTGGCCGGCGGCGACATCGGCTGGGCCACGCGCAAGCGCCGCGCCGCCACCCGCAATCCGGACGCGCGCTACGTGCAGATCGCCGACCGCATCGCGGAGCGCGGCTGGTTCGGCCAGAAGACCGGCCGCGGCTACTACCTGTATCCGGAAGGCGCCCGCATCGGCACGCCGGACCCGGAAGTCGAAGCCATCATCGGCGCCGAACGCGAACGCGCCGGCGTCACCCCGCGTGAATTCACCGACGAGGAAATCGTGCGCCGCTACCTGGCCGCGATGATCAACGAAGGCGCGAACGTGGTGCACCAGGGGATCGCACTGCGTCCGCTCGATGTGGACGTCACCTTTGTGCACGGCTACGGCTTCCCGCGCTACCGTGGCGGCCCGATGAAGTATGCAGACAGCGTCGGCCTGCCGAAGATTCTCGCCGACATCCAGGAATTCGCGAAGGAAGACCCGATCTTCTGGCAGCCGTCGCCGCTGCTGGTGGAGCTGGTCGAGAAGGGCCAGGACTTCAGCAGCCTCAATCAAATCAAATAACAGACACACCAGGAGACTCGCCATGCGCGAAGCAGTCATCGTTTCAACCGCCCGCACCCCGCTGACCAAGGCGCACCGCGGCGAATTCAACATCACCTCCGGCCCGCAATTGGCCGCCTACGCCGTGCGCGCCGCCGTCGACCGCTCGGGCATCGACCCGGCCCTGATCGAGGACGCCATCCTCGGCTGCGGCTACCCGGAAGGCACCACCGGCCGCAACGTCGCGCGCCAGACGGTCATCCGCGCCGGCCTGCCGATCAGCATCGCCGGCACCACCGTGAACCGCTTCTGCGCCTCGGGCCTGCAGGCGATTGCCATCGGCGCCGGCCGCATCGTGGTCGACGGCGCACCGGCCGTGATTGCCGGCGGCGTGGAAAGCATCTCGCAGATCCGCACCCGTGAAAAGGGCGACTCGGGCATGGACCCGTGGATCCTCGAGAACAAGCCGGAACTGTACCTGCCGATGATCGACACCGCCGACATCGTCGCGGCCCGCTACGGCATCAGCCGCGAAGCGCAGGACCGCTTCTCGGCCGAGTCGCAGCGCAAGACCGAGGAAGCCCAGCTGGCTGGCCGCTACAAGGAGGAGATCGTCGCCTGCACCACGACCATGTCGGTCACCGACAAGGAAACCGGCGCCGTCTCGCAACGCGAAGTCACCGTCGACCAGGACACCTGCAACCGCCGCGGCACCACCTACGAGGGTCTGGCCAAGCTGGCGCCGGTCATGGGCGAAGGCAAATTCGTCACCGCCGGTAACGCCTCGCAGCTGTCGGACGGCGCATCGGCCTGCGTGATGATGGAAGCGAAAGAAGCCGAGCGCCTCGGCCTGCAGCCGCTGGGCGCCTTCCGTGGCCTGGCCGTCGCCGGCTGCGAGCCGGACGAAATGGGTATCGGTCCGGTATTCGCCGTGCCGAAGCTCTTGAGCCGTTTCGGTCTCACCGTCGACGACATCGGCCTGTGGGAACTGAATGAAGCCTTTGCTTCGCAAGCCATCTACTGCCAGCAGCGCCTCGGCATTCCCGACGAGCGCCTGAACGTGAACGGCGGCGCCATCTCGATTGGCCACCCGTTCGGCATGACCGGTGCGCGCCTGGCCGGCCACGTCCTGTTGGAAGGCAGGCGCCGCGGCGTGAAGTACGCCGTGGTCACGATGTGCATCGCCGGCGGCATGGGTGCGGCTGGCCTGTTCGAGATTTTCTGAGGATCGTCATGGATTTGAATTTCACCCCTGAAGAAGAAGCATTCCGCGCAGAGGTGCGCGCCTTCCTGGCCGAGAAGCTGCCGAAGCGTTTATCAAGCAAAGTCGCCAACGGCAAGCACCTGAGCAAGGCCGACATGGAAGAGTGGCACGCCATCCTGAATGAGCGCGGCTGGCTGGCCAACCACTGGCCGGAGCAGTACGGCGGCCCGGGCTGGACCGCCATCGAAAAATTCATCTTCGAGAACGAGTGCGCGCTGGCGAGCTCGCCGCGCATCGTTCCCTTCGGCGTCAACATGCTGGGACCTGTGCTCATCAAGTACGGCAACGAAGCGCAGAAGGCATACTGGCTGCCGCGCATCCTGAGCGGCGCCGACTGGTGGTGCCAGGGTTACTCGGAACCGGGCGCCGGCTCCGACCTGGCGGCAGTCAAGACCACCGCCGTGCGCGGTAGCGACGCCGACGGCGAGCATTACATCGTGAACGGCCAGAAGACCTGGACCACGCTCGGCCAGCATGCCAACATGATCTTCTGCCTGGTGCGCACGAACCGCGAAGCCAAGAAACAGGAAGGCATCAGCTTCCTGCTGGTGGACATGAACAGCCCGGGTGTGGAAGTACGTCCTATCATCACGCTCGACGGCGAGCATGAAGTGAACGAGGTCTTCTTCACCGACGTGCGCGTGCCGGCAGAGAACCTGGTGGGCGAAGAGAACCGCGGCTGGACCTGCGCCAAGTACCTGCTGACCTACGAGCGCACGAATATCGCCGGCGTCGGCTTCTCGGTCGCCGCCCTGGCGCGCCTGAAGCGCATCGCCGCCGAGCAGACCCGCAACGGCAAGCCGCTGCTGGACGACCCGAGCTTCGCCTCGCGCCTGGCGCGCGTGGAGATCGACCTGGAAAACATGAAGACCACGAACATGCGCGTGATCGCCGCGGTGGCCGGCGGCGGCGTGCCGGGTGCGGAAAGTTCGATGCTCAAGATTCGCGGCACCGAGATCCGCCAGGAGATCCTGTCGCTGACGCGCCGTGCGATGGGCGTGTATGCGCGTCCGTTCACACAGGACATGCTGGATGCCGATTTCGCGGCCGAGCCATTCGGACCGGACTTCGCGGCAGCCGCCACGGCGCAGTACTTCAACAATCGCAAGCTGTCGATCTTCGGCGGCTCCAACGAGATCCAGAAAAATATCATCTCCAAGATGATCCTCGGCCTGTAAGAGGGAGACAGACATGAACTTCGAACACACTGAAGAACGGCGCATGCTCGCCGATAGCCTGAACCGCTTCATCGCCGAGCAGTATCACATTGAAACGCGCAACCGCACCGCCGCGACCGAGCAGGGCTACTCGACCGAGATGTGGGAAAAATTCGCGGAGCTGGGCGTGATCGGCGCACTGCTGCGCGAGGAAGACGGCGGCTTCGGCGGCGGCGGCTTCGACATCGCCGTGGTCTTCGAAGCCCTGGGCCGTGGCCTGGTGCTCGAACCCGTGCTGGGCAGCGCCGTGCTGGCCGCCGAGGCGATTGCGTTCGCCGGCAACGACGAACAGAAAGCCGCGCTGGGCGACATCGCTTCCGGTGAAGTCATCGCAGCCTTTGCCCACGACGAGCCGAACACCCACTATGAACTGGCGCGTGTGCAGACCACGGCCCGCCGCGAAGGCGATGCCTGGGTGCTGGACGGCGTGAAGGCCGTGGTGCAGGCCGCCGAAACGGCGAACGTCCTCGTGGTGTCGGCCCGTACGGCGGGCGCGGTCGATGCCGAAGACGGCATCTCGCTGTTCCTGGTGCCGAAGGATGCACCAGGCGTGTCGCTGCGCGGCACCGCGACCATGGATGGCGGCCGCGTTGCCGACGTCACCTTTGCCAACGTGCAGCTGACGGATGCGGCCCTGCTGGGCGCCGAAGGCAAGGGTTTCGCCGCCCTCGAACGCGCGGTCGGCCGCGGCATCCTGGCGCTGTGCGCGGAAGCCGTCGGCGCAATGGAAGCGGCCAAGGAAGCGACCCTCGACTACCTGCGTACCCGCAAGCAGTTCGGCGTGCCGATCGGCTCCTTCCAGGCGCTGCAGCACCGCATGGCCGACCTGCTGCTGGAAATCGAGCAGGCCCGCTCCACCGTCATCAATGCCGCCGCCGCGCTGGATGCGGACCGCATCACGCGCGAACGCGCCCTGTCGGCCGCCAAGATGAGCATCGGCCGCATCGGCACCCTGGTCGCGGAGGAATGCATCCAGCTGCACGGCGGTATCGGCATGACCTGGGAACTGCCGATGGCCCACTTCGCCAAGCGCCTGGTCCTGATCGACCACCAACTGGGCGACGAAGACCACCATCTGGAGCGTTACATCGCGCTGGGCCGCGAAGTTCAGCAAGACCTGGCCGCCGCATGAGCGACGCACTGATCGTGCGGACCGAGGGCGCGGTGCGCGTCCTCGTCAACAGCAATCCGGCGGCGCGGAATGCGATCCGTCCGGAGCTGTACGACGCGCTGCAATCAGCCCTGGCCGATGCCGCGGCTGATCCGTCCATCGGCGCGATCGTGCTGGTCGGCGACGGCGCGTTCTTCTGCGCCGGAGGCGACCTGCGTGCGCTGGCGACGCGGCGCGAGCTGGCGCCAGCAGAACGGCGCGTGAAGATCGAGCGCCTGCACGAGACCATTCGCGCCATCCGCGCCTGCCCGAAACCCGTCATCGCGGCGGTGGAGGGCGGGGCGGCCGGCGCCGGCTTGTCGCTGGCGCTGGCCTGCGACATGCTGGTGTCGGCGCGCGATGCCTTCTTTGCGATGGCCTATGTGAAGGTGGGCCTGAGCCCGGATGGCGGTGCGACGGCTTTCCTGTCGCAGTTCCTGTCGCGCCAGCTGATGACCGAATTGTGCCTGCTGGGCGAGCGCCTCACGGCCGAGCGCCTGCACGCATTGGGCGCCGTGAACCGGCTGACCGAACGCGGCGCGGCCCTGGCGGAAGCGGTGGCGCTGGCGGCGCGCATCGCCGCCGGTCCCGCCAATGCCAACGCACGCATCAAGACGCTGTGCGCGAACGCGGGCGCGAACAGCCTGCACGAGCAGCTCGACCTGGAAGCGCAGCTGATGGTCGAGTCGCAGGGCGACGATGAAGCGCAGGAAGGCATTGCCGCCTTCTTCGGCAAGCGCGCCCCGGATTACGTGGCGTTGCGGCTGAAGCAGAATCAAGAATAGCGTGACCGGCGCCAGCATCCACGGTGCCGGCTTGCACAGAAACATGGAGACGAAGTTGACTACCAAATCCAATCTGCCATTGGCAGGCGTGCGCGTGCTGGACCTGTCGCGCGTGCTGGCCGGCCCCTGGTGCGCGATGGTCCTCGGCGACCTGGGCGCCGAAGTGATCAAGGTCGAGCATCCCGAGCGCGGCGACGATACCCGCGACTGGGGCATGCGCGTCGGGTCCACCGAGACCGCCTATTTCAACAGCGTGAACCGCAACAAGCGGTCCGTCTGCCTCGACCTGAAAACCCCGGAAGGCCAGGAAATCGCGCGCGAGCTGGTACGCAAGAGCGACGTCGTGATCCAGAACTTCAAGTTCGGCGACGTCGAGCGCATGGGCCTGGGCTACGATGAACTGAGCAAAGAGCAGCCTGGCCTGATCTACTGCTCGATCACCGGCTACGACCGCACCGGACCGGAAGCCGCGCGTCCCGGCTACGACCTGGTGATCCAGGGCGAGGCCGGCCTGATGGCGCTGAACGGCGAACCGACCCAGCCGCCGCTGAAATTCGGCGTGGCGGCGGTCGACATGATGACCGGTATGTATGCGGCGCAAGGCGTGCTGGCCGCGCTGTACGAGCGCGAGAAAAGTGGACAGGGCCGCCACGTCGGCATGGCCCTGTTCGACTGCGGCCTGATGATCACCGCCTACTACGGCCTGGAAGCGCTCTTGCGCGGCAACGACCCGCCGCGCTTCGGCAACGGCCATCCGTCGATCATGCCTTACGGCGTGTACGAAGCGGCCGACGGCCCGCTGGTGATCGCGGTCGGGAACAATAGCCAGTTCCTGCGCTTCTGCACGGACGTGATCGACCGCCCTGACATCGCGACCGATGAACGCTTCAAGACCAACCTCACGCGCACCCAGCACCGCGAGGAGCTGATGCCGATGATCCGCAGCGAACTGGCCAGGCGCGGGCGCCGCGAGCTGCTCGATGCGATGAGCCGCGTTGGCATTCCGTGTGGCGAAGTGGCGGGCCTGCACGAGGCCCTGACCTCGCAGCGCGCGGTCGACGGCGGCCTGGTGCAGCAGATGGCGCATGAGGAAGTCGGCAGTGTTGCGGTACTGGCGTCGCCCTACCGCTTCAATGGCGAACGCCTGCCGATCCGCAGCGCGCCGCCACGGCTGGGCGAAGGCACGAGCGAAGTGCTGGCCGAGCTGCTCGGCATGTCGGAAGAGAAGATCGCCAGCCTCAAGGAGCGCGGCGTCTCGCGCTGATTTGCTGGGCTGTTGGAATGCGGTCCAGCGCGTCGTTCGACGATTCGCTGGACGGTATGGAACCTGCTTCCAAATCCGTACTCCAACGCCTTTGCCGGCAATCGACTGCGTGCGCCGGCAGGGAGGATTACGTCATGAAATACTTTGTCAGTGCGGCCCTGGCCTCGACCCTGGCTGTTTCATTGAGCGCCTGCGCCCCGATCACGCCACGCCAGGACCTGGTTGGCACGCCCGTGCCGGCCGGCGCCGCTGGCCACACCGTTCACATCACGTCCGACACCCGCTACGTCAACGTCATCGGCGGCGATGTCGTGCGCTTCGAGTCCGCAGGCCAGGCCTTTGCCTGGAACTTCAACGCCAGCCCGCTGGTCTCCGTGTTTCCCCTGAACGGGGTGGCGCCGGGCGGCATGCTGGACCACGAAGTGCTGGTCTACCTGATGCCCGATCCGCTCTACAACGAAGGAAGCGAACTGTATGCGCGCAGCCGGCTAGCCGGCCCCAGGCAGCTCGTCCGCTGAGTCAGCCCGGGTCCGACGACATGCCCGCGGCGTCGCCCGCCGCGGCACGGGGCTCGCGCATGCGCAGCATTGCCGCCAGCGAGACCGCTTTCACGCCGATCGCGATCCAGAACACCAGCGTGAAGCCGAAGTGGTGGGCCAGCACGCCGCCCAGCAGCGGTCCCACGGCCATCATCAAGTGGGACGCCGTGTCCGATACCGCGATCAGCATCGGCAGCTCGTGCTGGGCGCCGAACTCCAGCACGAAGTTCTGCGAGGCGATCTGGTAGCCGCCCAGGCCGGCGCCCAGGCCGCAGAAGGCCAGGATGAAAAGCGGCAGGCTGGCCGAGACCATCAGCGCCAGCGTCGAGACCAGCCACAGGCCGACGCTGAGCAGGAAGACCAGGCGGTAGCCGCGCCTGTCGGCGATGCGGCCCCAGGCCAGGTTGCTCACGGTCTGGGCCAGCAGGAAGGCCAGCGACAGATAGCCGAGCGTGGCGCCGGACAAGTCGACGTACTTGCCGGCGTGGATGGCATAGAAGGGCGCCGCCGTCATGCCGAGCGCCGCCAGCGCGCGGGCGATGAAGAAGCGCGTGAACTGGCGGTCACGGCGCAGGATGGCGGGGATGTCGCGCAATCTCTGCATCAGGCTCGACGCGGCGCGCACGGCCAGCGATTCCGGTTCGCGCAGGAAGCTCAGTGCCGAGATGCCGACGCTGGTAAGGATGAAGGCGACCATGAAGGTCGATGCATAGCCATTGCCGAAGGCGTTCGCTTCGACCAGGTGCTTGCCGCCAAAGTAAGCCACGACCGACGCCGACAAGCCGCCGAGGAAGTTGCGCATGCCGGCCAGCTGGCCGCGCCGGTTGGCGGGAATCACCTTCGCCATCACGAAGTTGAAGCTGACCGCCTGCATGCCCCAGAAGAAGCCGAACAGCGCCAGGAACACGCATACGGCCACCAGCGCGGCGTCGCCGGCCAGCAGGAAGCCGGACAGCGCCAGGCCCAGCACCTGCGCCCGCATCAGCCAGCCGACGCCGAAGACCACCGGCATCACCCGGCGCCGGTGCTCGATGAGCGTGGCGCTCCAGATCGAAGACAGGGCCATGCCGAGCGCCTGGCCGGCCAGGGCCAGGCCGACCGTCAGGTTCGACTGCGAGAGCAGGTAGATGTAGGCGGGGACGAAGGTCGGCGCCGTGACCAGGCGGAAGCCGGTCACGCCGAGGAAGCCGTGCACCAGGTTGGCGGCGTAGTTGCGCGGGAGGTCGCGCGCGACCTGCTGGTCGTAGGCTTGCTGGCTGGCGCCTGGCGCTGCGTCCGGCACGGGCGCCGCGTGGTCGCGCATGGCTTCGTTGACCCTTACTTGCTCTGGAAGCGCGGGCGGGCGCCAGAGAGGTCGCTGATGCGTTCCCATTGCGCGGCCACGTCGTCGGCGCTGGACGCGGGACCGAGATCGACCCAGGGGCTTTCGACGATGGTCGCGACGCTGAAGTTGCCGCCGGCCGCCTGCAGGATCACACCGGTCGGCGCATCAGTGCTGGCCAGGTAGACCACGCCTGGCACGATGTGTTCGGGGCCCAGCTTGTCGAACTGCTCCTGCGGCAGCAAGCCTTCGGTCATGCGGGTGGCGGCTACCGGCGAGATGGCATTGATGCGGATGTCGCGCTTGGCGCCTTCGATCTTCAGGGTATTCATCAGGCCTACCAGGCCCATTTTCGCCGCGCCATAGTTGGCCTGGCCGAAGTTCCCGTACAGGCCGGACGGCGAGGTCGTCATCACGATGCGGCCATAGCCCTGTTCGGCCATGATCGCCCACACCGCCCTGGTGCAGTTGAAGGCGCCGCTCAGGTGGACGTCGAGCACGGCCTGGGCGTCGTCGAGCGCCATTTTGATGAAGCTCTTGTCGCGCAGGATGCCGGCGTTGTTGACGAGGATGTCGATGCGCCCGAACGCATCCATCGCCTGCTGCACCATGGCGGCCACGCCTGCACGGTCGGTGACGCTGGCGCGGTTGGCAATCGCTGCGCCGCCCAGCGCCTCGATCTCCGCCACGACCGCGTCGGCCGCGCCGCCGGCGCCGCGTCCATCGGTTGCGCCGCCCAGGTCGTTGACGACCACGCGCGCGCCGCGGCGGGCCAGTTCGAGTGCGTAGCAGCGGCCAAGGCCGCCGCCGGCGCCGGTGACGATGGCGGTCTTTCCTGCGAAGCTGATCATGTGTCTCGCCTTTTAGGGGTATTGGTATGTGGATACAAAAATCATAGCACGCTGTCGGTGGCTTGTAGTCGTTCCGGCTTCAAGTTTTAGAAAAATGGGTCTGGACATGCATGACGCTGGCGAAGGTCGCCACTTGTATTTTTGGCCACGCTATAATGCGCGCTGCCCAACTGCCCAGGTACCGCCATGGAAGACCCCGTCAACGCCAGCCGCATGACGCCGCGCTACCTGCAGAAGCGCGAGGCCATCCTGCACGAGGCGGCGCGGCTGTTCAATGCACGCGGCATGAAGGGCGCCACCTTGTCGGACGTGGCGGCAAGCGTCGGCCTGAGCACCAACAGCATCACCTATTACTACAAGAAGAAGGAAGACCTGGTCGTCGCATGCCTGCTGCGCTCGATCGAGACGGTCAGCGGCATCATTGCCCAGGCGGCGCAGGAGCCGGCGCCGGAAGGGCGAGTGCGCAGCTTTGTGCGCCTGTTCCTGGCGCGCCTGGCCGACATCGCCAGCGGCCAGGCCAGCGAGATGATGACCTTCCGCGACGTGCACGTGCTGGGCAGTCCGCACAGTGAGGTCGTCTTCGCGGCCTACATCGAAATGTTCCGCGGCTGCCGGCGCCTGCTGCTGGTCGGGCCGATCAAGCCGGCGAAGCGCCTGTCGCTGAACGCGCGCACCCACTTGCTGCTGACGCTCACGCTGTGGGCCATGTCATGGAGCGGCCGCTACGATCCGGAGGATGTCGGCGTCGCGGCCGAGCGCATGGGCGACATCCTCATCAAGGGTATCCGCTCGGGCAAATCGGTATGGCGCCTCGGCGCGCTGGACACCGCGTTGACGGCGCCGCCGCAGGAAGGCGACAGCGCCCAGGACGCCTTCCTGCGCGCGGCCACGGCGCTGATCAACGAACAGGGCTACCGCGGCGCCTCGGTCGAACGCATCTCGGCGCGCCTGAACCTGACCAAGGGCGCCTTCTACCACCACAACCCGAACAAGGAAGACCTGATCGCGGCCTGCTTCGAGCGCAAGTTCGCGGTGATCCGCGGAATGCAGCGCATCGCCATGGCGAGCGGCGGCTCCGGCTGGGAGAAGCTTTGCGCGGTGTCGCGGGCGCTGGTGCGCTACCACTTTTCCGAGCACGGCCCCTTGCTGCGCACCTCGGCCTGGAGCGAGCTGCCCGACGACATCCGCGACGCCAAGCTCACCGCCACCGCGCAGCTGGACCAGCGTTTCGTGCGCTTGCTGGTGGACGGCATGCAGGATGGGTCGATCCGGCCGCTGGACCAGGCGATTGCCGGGGCGCTGGTGAGCGGGATGGTGAATGCGGCGGTGCTGCTGGACCGGTGGGTGGAGGATGTGAATGGCGAGAATGCGGTGGAGCTGTTCGTGCGGCCCCTGTTCGAGGGCTTGCTGGCCGAGCCCTGAGAGCGTTTTAGTGGGGCCGGTATCGAATCGATCGCGCGCCCGAGAGACTCGTCTGGATTTTTTCGCAAGAGGGGTATTGCGCAGCATGGCAGAGCGCGATAACGTAGGGTGGGCGCAGGGCGCCCACCCTACAATGGCACGCTTCGCCGTGCTGAACACAATGGAGGAGACCCCCATGTCACTGTTCGACCTGAGCGGTAAAGTCGCCATCATCACCGGTTCCTCGCGCGGCATCGGCCGGGCGATCGCGGTGCGGATGGCGGAGCAGGGAGCCAAGGTAGTCATCTCGTCGCGCAAGGAAGCCGCCTGCCTTGACGTCGTCGCCGAGATCGACGCCGCCCACGGCGAAGGCCGCGCCATCGCCATCCCCGCCAACATCTCGTCGAAGGAAGACCTGCAGCGCCTGGTCGACGAGACGAATAAAGCCTTCGGCCAGGTCGACATCCTGGTCTGCAACGCCGCCTCGAACCCGTATTACGGCCCGATGGCCGGCATCGCCGACGACCAGTTCCGCAAGATCCTCGAGAACAACGTCCTCGCCAACCACTGGCTGATCAACATGGTCGCGCCCCAAATGATCGAACGGAAGGACGGCGCCATCATCATCGTGTCCTCGATCGGCGGCCTGCGCGGCTCGCCCGTCATCGGCGCCTACAACGTCTCGAAGGCGGCCGACATGCAGCTGGCGCGTAACCTGGCCGTCGAATTCGGTCCGCACAATGTGCGCGTGAACTGCATCGCGCCGGGCCTGATCAAGACCGACTTCGCGCGCGCCTTGTGGGAAGACCCGGCGCGCCTGAAGGAAGTCAACGAGCGCGCACCGCTGCGCCGCATCGGCGACCCCGACGAAATCGCCGGCACCGCGATCTACCTGGCCTCGCGCGCAGGCAGCTTCGTCACCGGCCAGAGCATCGTGGTCGATGGCGGCGTGACCATTTAAGGAGACCAGCATGGATGAACTCTTAGCCTTCCGCCAGGAAGTCCGCGCCTGGCTCGACGCCTACTGCCCACCGGAGATGCGCGTGCCGATGTCCGGCGACGATGAAATCACCTGGGGCGGCCGCGGGATGCAATTCAGCTCCGAGGCCCAGCGCACCTGGCTGGCGCGCATGGCCGACAAGGGCTGGACCGTCCCGGAATGGCCGGTTGAATACGGCGGTGGCGGCCTCTCGCGCGAGCAGGCCAAGGTGCTGCGCCAGGAGATGGCATCGCTCGGCTGCCGCGTGCCGCTGCAAAGCTTCGGCATCTGGATGCTGGGGCCGGCCCTGCTGAAGTACGGGACCGAGGAACAGAAGCGCGAACACCTGCCGCCGATCGCGCGCGGCGAAATCCGCTGGTGCCAGGGCTACTCGGAACCGAATGCCGGCTCCGACCTCGCCTCGCTGCAAACCCGCGCCGAAGACCGCGGCGACCATTTTGTCGTGAATGGCCAGAAGGTCTGGACCTCGTACGCCGACAAGGCCGACTGGATCTTCTGCCTGGTACGTACCGACCCCACGGCCAGCAAGCACACCGGCATCAGCTTCGTGCTGTTCGACATGGCGAGCGAGGGCGTCTCGACGCGGCCGATCACCCTCATCTCGGGCAAGTCGCCGTTCTGCGAAACCTTTTTCGACGACGTGCGCGTGGAGAAGCGCAACCTGGTCGGCGAACTGAATGGCGGCTGGACGATTGCCAAGTACCTGCTGACCCACGAGCGCGACATGATCGGCGCCATGGGGGAGGTAGCAGCGCCGCCCAGGCTAGGGCAATTCGCTGTGCAGGCGATCGGCCTGGACGTCAGCGGCAAGCTCGACGAACCCGTGCTGCGCACCGACATCGCGCGCTTCGAGATCGACGAGATCGCCTTCCGCCTGCTGCTGGAGCGCAGCGGCGACCTGGCGCGCCAGGGCAAGGTGCATCCGGCCTTTTCGTCGGTGCTGAAGTACTACGGCGCGGAACTGAACAAGCGGCGCTACGAGCTGTTGATGGCGGCCGGCGGCAGCGCGGCGCTGGAGTGGGAGGGCGAGCGTAGCCATGGGGGCGAAGTCGCGCGCGAATGGCTGCGCGCCAAAGCGAATTCCATCGAGGGCGGCACCAGCGAGGTGCAGCTGAACGTCATCTCGAAACGCATCCTCGGCCTGCCGGGCGCATGACAACGGAGCACAACATGGCATTGGTACTGAACCAGGAACAGGACATGCTGCGCGAGAGTGCGCTGCAGTTCATGAAGGAACGCGCGCCGGTGGCGCAGCTGCGCAGCCTGCGCGACAGCCGCAATGAGGACGGTTTTGCGCGCGAGACGTGGGCGCGCTTCGCCGAGATGGGGTTTACGGGCGTGCTGGTGCCGGAAGAATTCGGCGGGCTCGGATTGGGTGCGGTGGAAGCGGGCGCGATCATGGAAGCCATCGGACGCAACCTGACGGCCGTGCCGTTCTTCTCGACGGCGGTGCTGGGCGCATCAACGCTGGCGCGCCATGGCAGCGCTGCGCACAAGGAGCGCTGGCTGCCGGCGATTGCCGCTGGCGAGCTGCTGGTGGCGCTGGCGGCCGACGAGTCGGTCAAGCACCGGCCCGAGAAGGTGGCCTTGCGCGCCGAGCAGGATGGCGGCGGCCATGTGCTGCGCGGTGAAAAGCTGTTCGTGGTCGATGGTCACGTGGCTGACCTGCTGGTCGTGTCGGCCCGCACCGGGGAAGGCGTGACGCTGTTCATGGTCGATGCTCATGCTGCCGGTGTACGGCGTGAGCGCAGCATCATGGTCGACGCGCATAACGCGGCGCGCGTCGTGTTCGACGGCGTGCGCGTGGATGTCGGCGCGATGATCGGCGAGGCCGGGCAGGGCGCTGCGCTGCTGGACGGCGTGTTTGACATCGGGCGCGCAGCGCTGGCGGCTGAACTGCTGGGCATTGCCGAGGAAGCCTTCGAGCGCACCGTGGGCTACCTGAAGGAACGCCGCCAGTTCGGCCAGATCATCGGCGAATTCCAGGCGCTGCAGCACCGCGCGTCGACACTCTACACCGACATCGAGATCACGCGTGCGCTGGTGCTGGGCGCGCAACAGGCGCTCGACGAAGGTGCGCCGAATGCGGCGGCGCTGGTGTCGGCGGCCAAGGCACGTGCCGGCACGACCGCCGCCACTGCGGTGCAGGAAGGCGTGCAGATGCACGGCGGGATCGGCATGACCGACGAGTTCGAGATCGGCTTCTTCATGAAGCGCGCGCGGGTGCTGGAGGAATTGCTGGGCGATGCGCGCTTTCATGCGGACCGCTGGGCGCGATTGGCGGGCTATTGACGCCAGCGCGCCGTCCTGAGCCTGGAGATTCGGGATGACGAGTCTGCCCGCATGCCGCATCGTGCTCGCCGGGACGACAAACTGCTTACGGCGCCAGCGCTTCCCAGACATAGGTCCCGGCATCGGCCGGCAAGTGCATGTACAGGCGGCCGTCCTGCAAGCGATAGCTGCTGACCGCGTCGAGGTCTTGCGGCAGGCGCGCACCGATCGGATCGGGCGGGCACATGGCGCGCGTCGTGGCGAGCGGCCCGATACGCAGGCTGCCGCCCTGCGCATTCGCCTTTGTGACCTGCCACGGGCCGGTGCCGCGGTTGCAGTCGAGTTTTGCCGCGACGCGGCCATCGCTTCCGAAGTTCAGGGTGTACCGGGCCGTATCGCCTGACTGGATCGACGCGCCCGCATCGCGCGGCTCGAAACGCACCAGGCGCCAGGTGCTGCCTTCCAGCCCCGGGGCTTGCGGTACGGTCGCGCAGGCGCTCAGGCCAAGGCAGAGGGAAAGGAAGTATGGTGCCAGGCGCATGTTGTCCTCGTTCAGGTATAAGGGGGCCGGCACGCCGGATGCCCAGCAAAAAACCGCTGGATTCATCATCAGGATAAAGCCATTCAGCAGTGCCGTCCACGCAGCACGCCGGATGCGCCAATGGCGGCTCGCTCCTGGTGGGTGCCTGCCGGCGTGCGCCGCCTGTATTGACATTCCGTATAATCGGCTCGACGGCAAGCGCCGCACAGCGAGGCGCGAGGCGCGACCGGCCGGCTTGCATGACTTTTCTTCTCAAGGACAGTGATGAAATTACTACCGGTAGTTCTCCTGGCACTCGCCGCTTCGGCCACTGCCCAGCAATACGAGCGCGAGGATCGCCCGCGGACCGACGACCGGCGCCAGGCCGACGATCGGCGCGGCGGCTGGCGCGAAGACGAGCGCGGTGGGGACGACATCCAGCTGGTGTGCTTCGGCCAGGCCGAGAACACGCGCCTCGAGAACCGCTCCGGCGCCGAATGGAATCCGCAGAAGCACCGGTATGAGGAGAAATCCGAGCTGGTGACCGCGCCGAACGACTTCGACACCGCGGTGAACGTCTCGATCCATGGCGAAGGAGGGCGGATCCGCATTCCCAAAAGGCTGATCCCGCCCTTGCATTCCGGCGGCAGCGACGGCTGGTGGAACATCGATGATTTGCTGGTCGGGCACAACGAGATCCGCGGCCGTTTCCGCCTGAACGGCCTGAACCGGCCGACGATCAGCATCGACCGCCGCAGCGGTACGATCACGGTCGATGGGATGATCAAGTTCTACGGCCGCTGCGAGCAGGACAGCGGGCACCGCCGCTTCTAGCATGATACCGCCCGTGCGGAGCGGCGCGCGATGCCGTCAGCGTATGCCGCTGAGCACCGTCAGGCTGCCGCTGCCCGCACTCAGCGGCGCGCCGGTCACAAGCAGGGTCGAGCCGGGGGTCAGGATCGCCATCACCCGGTCATGGAAGCCCTGGGGAATCCGCACGCGGTTGCGCGTCGCTTCGTCGACGGCGCGGCCTTCCTCGCTGCTATGTCCGGCCACGCCCGCGAAGATCCAGACTGGCTGGCCGTCCTTGCCCGTGCCCAGCGTCAGCACGTGGGTCGCATCGTCGTCGAAGTCGCTGAGCGCCGAGGAGCGTCCGATCTCGACGCCATTGCGCAATACCGAAACCGCCTGGTCGCTGCGCGACATGACCACCGTCACCGGCCCGCTGGGGGAACGTTCGGGCTGCCAGAATTCGCCCTCCGGCGACGCCGCATCCGACGGCAGGAGCACCTGTCCGCGCCCGGTTTCGACCGGATGCGAGGCGTCGCCGGCGATCACCACCGTGGTCGAGCGCGCGGTGGTGTCGAACAGCGCCTTGGCAAAGGCGAAGGGCAGGTGTACGCAGCCGTGGCTCTCGGGGTAGCCGGGCAGGCCGCCGGCATGCAGGGCGACGCCGTCCCAGGTCAGGCGCTGCTGGTAGGGCATGGGTGCGTCGTGGTAGAGGCTGGAGCGGTGCTTCGCGTCCTTCTGCAGGATGGTGAAGACCCCGGTCGGGGTTTCGTGTCCGGGCTTGCCGGTCGAGACGGTGCTGACGCCGATCCGGACGCCATTGCGGTAGACGGTGGCGAGCTGCTTCGACAAATCGACGAAGACAAGCACCGGCCCTTGGGGTGCGATGCGCGGCGCCCATACCCACTGGCCGGGTTTGAGCCGTTCGGCCTGTCGTGCGAGTTCGACCGGCGACGAGACCTTCGCCCCCTGCGCCTGTACCGCGAGTGGCAGGGTGGCGGCTGCGCACAGCAGCCAGTGCGCGCACCTGGATTTGTTCAAGCCAACCTCCCTGTTTGATTTCCGCCAAGCATACCAAGAAAAGGAAGCGCTAGGGCAGGCCGAGGAACAGGTAGACCGCATCGCGCGCGTGCCGCGCGCGTCCATAGCCGAAGTAGAGCGGCCCGAGGAGCGTGTCGGCGCCGACGAACACGGCATTGCTGCGCAGGGTCGCGCGCGCGGCGGGATTGTCCAGGATGTCCCTGATGCGTCCGAACTCCGAGGAAACGCCGACCTGGGCGCCATCGAACAGCCCGGGACCTGCCACACGGTAGGTATAGACAACGCGCGCCAGGCGCTCCTCCGTCCCCACGAATTCCCCGTTGCGGTAGCCCGACAGCCGCAGGAAGCCCCCGAGCTGGCCGAGTTCATAGGCAGGGGGGCGTTCCGTGCTGTCGAGATGGCTGGCCGTCAGCGCGCCTCGCAGGGTGTGCTTGCCGCGCGAAACGGCGGCCTGTGCCGACAGGTCGAACCGGGTGTAGGCCGGCGTGGCGCCGCCGACCGCCTTGAACACCCGCAGCTCGAGCGCCTGGCCGGCGCGCGGGAAGCGCAGGCTGTCGAGCGTGTCGTAGCGCAGCAGCGCGGTTGCGCCGTTGACGTCGCTCGGCGGCAGGATCGCGCTGCCCGGCACGATCCCGGTCTCGGTTGCCATGCGCGCGTGCCCACGGCTCAGGCCGATTCGCAGTTCCGCGTCCGCGCCGAGACGCAGGCCCAGCGCCGCCGCCAGGCTGCTGCGGATGCGCCGGTAGCGTCCGACGCGCCGCTCGTCGACGTACAGGTCGAAGGGATCGCGCACCGTTTCCGCTTCCAGCATGCCGAAGCTGCGCTGCGCCAGGTCGAAGGGCTGGTACAGCTCGCTCAGCAGGCGGTCGGTACGCCCGGTCTGCAGCAGGTTGCGCCATTCGCCCCCAAAGGCGTTGATGGTGCCCATGCGATGCGCGAGCAGCAGGTCGAACTGGGCGTCGCCGCGGAAGTCGCTGGACAGGCCGAAGCCGGCGCGCAGGGTATGCTGGCCCCAACTCTTTTCCGTCACGTCGGCATGCAGGAACTGGCGGCCTCCCGCATCGCGGTCAAGGAAGTAGTTGACGCGTTCGAAATCGCCATGCGCGTACAGCCGGCGCACGCCGGCATCGGCCCTGGCGGGATCGAAGGGCGCGCCGGGACGCAGGCCGAAGGCGGCGCGGACGGTGTCGGGGTGGACCCGCTGCGTACCGCTGACCCGGATGCCGTCGACCGTGCCCGGCGCCACCGGGCCGGCCTCGCGCCGCGCCGTGTACGCGGCATACGCATCGGGCGAGACCTGGAGCGGCGCCAGCGCCCGCGCCATTGCGCGCGCCGCCCGCTCGCCGGCGCCTGCCGCTTCGAGCAGGCGGTCGAAGGCGCCGGTCGGCAGGTCGCCGAGCTCGGGAGCGATCAGGATGTCGCGGCTGCCCAGTTCGCGCAGCGACTGTGCGGTGTTCGTCGTGATCAGCATGCGCACCATCTGTTCCGACACGCGCAGCAGGGAAGTGAGTTCCTCGCGCGACTGCAGGGGCGTGCCGATATTGACGGCGATGATGATATCGGCCCCCATGGCGCGCGCGACATCGACCGGCAAATTGCGCGCCAGCCCGCCGTCGGCCAGCAGGCGGCCGTCGCGCTCGACCGGTGCGACCAGGCCCGGAATCGCCATGCTGGCACGGATCGCGCCGGCCAGGCTGCCACTGTCGATCACGACCGGCTGTGCGTTCGCCAGATCGGTGGCAAGCGCGCGAAAAGGAATCGGCAAGCGGTCGAAGGCGTCGTCGCGCTGGCGGACGGTCAGGCGGCGCAGCACCGCCTCGAGCGCCACGCCGGCGACCACTCCCTTTGGCAATTGCAGGCCGTGTGCACCGATCCCGACCTCCGGCCCCAGCAGCTTGAGGCGCTGGTCGGCTTTCTGGCGCGGTGACAAATCGGCGCGTTCGACGTCGTGCACCAGCAATGCGGTATGCAGCCCTGCTGCTTCGCGCTCGATGTCGTGCACCGGCATGCCGCTGGCGTAGGCGGCGCCCACGATGGCGCCGGCGCTGGTCCCGACCACGACATCGACCGGCACCCGCATCTCCTCGAGCACCCGCAGCACCCCGATATGGGCGCCGCCGCGGGCCCCGCCGCCGGAGAGCACCAGGCCGATCTTCGGCCGATGGGCCGGGTCCGGCTGTGCGGTGGCCGGGCCCGCTTTCCAGAGTGTGGCCAGGAGCAACAGGAGAATCAGTGTTTTCATGGGACGGGGTCACAGGACTGCCGAGCCGGTCGGCTCTGAGTATGCATCTTGGCAAGTTATAGGCAAACGAGCAAGGCGTTTCCCGGCGCCATGCTATGCTCGGCCGGCCTGACATGCACCGGTATCCCGCCGGGTGGCCGGCTCGACAAGGACTTCCGGATGAAGAAACTGGTGCTTGCGTGTACCCTGGGCTGGCTGCTTCACATGCCTTCTGCGTATGCGGACGACGGCGTCCGTGCCGAAGTCGCGACGCTCGCGGCTTCCGGCAGCGCGACCCTGAAAGGCCGGATCCAGGGCGAGCAAACGGTGCGCTACGTGCTGCGTGCGCCCGTCGCGGGCCAGTATGCCGTCGAGCTCACCCCTTCGAACCGCTCGGCCTACTTCAACATCAGCCAGGCCGGCAAGGATGAGGCCCTGTACATTGGTTCGATCAACGGTAATCGCTATGCTGGGCGCTTGCCTGAAGCAGGCGAGTACACAATCACGGTGTACCTGATGCGCAATGCGGCGCGCCGCAACGCGGCGGCGAGCTACACGCTGCGTATCGTGCACACGCGCTGACAAGATTTGCTCAGGGTCCCTTCGGGTTTGGAAATGCCGACTGGGTCGCCTTGAAAAAGGCGATGAAACGGGGTGACCGAATCGTCGGGCGCCGGTCGAGCCAGCACGCATGGGAGCACCTGGCCGGAGAGGCTGGCATTGACCTGCTGCGCTGCGGCTGCATCGTCAAGAAAACGACAACGATGGTGGACTGAGCGGGCAGACGGGCGCGCGCTGGACAACCCGACGTGCAGGATCAGCGGCCCGTCTCGCGATATTCGCTGAACACTTGTCCCACAAAATCCACCACCGCCCTGATGCGCGCGCTCGCGCGCAGGCCGCTGTGCATCGACAGCCAGATATCCTGGTCCAGTTCGGGAATGCGGGGCATCGCCGCGACCAGGTCTTGCTGGTCACCGG
>Ga0265780_10001741_pt1 | contig 30187 bp, 35 predicted proteins | sample P1T30metagenome_FD_192432 | JGI IMG/M metagenome (GOLD analysis project Ga0265780, IMG submission 192432) | Plant litter microbial communities from East Loma Ridge, Irvine, California - P1 T30 | ecosystem: Environmental > Terrestrial > Plant litter > Unclassified | place: USA: California... | reverse complement strand
AATCACAAATGGAGTTGTGACGGTTACATTTGAGCTTCTCACCGCCGCCACTTGAGCTCGTAGCTTTCCTCATTACCAAGTCGTAGTCCGTGCCCACCCCTAATCAACTTCACAGCAAGCTCCTCCGCCGTCTCATCGATCGACTCTTGGTCATTGAGAAGGCAGACTTTAGCCAGCAAGTCGCGATCCATGCCGTGAAATAACGCAGCCACAAGATCGTTCTTCCCATACATTGACTTTTACATCCCCGATGTCGACTTCAAGGTAGTAGTTGAACCAGTCGACACTATTTGTGAATGGTGGCGCCACAGCCCTCGATATAACGAGAGATACACGGATTCCGATGAGCTCAAAGATACATGTATGCAACCTTCGAGTGACGGTGCTCGCAACACGATCCTAGTGGTTACTTAGGCGATAAGTAGGATGCTTCCAAGTCCGGAGGCGTAGCTTGAGCATAACGAGCCGCAGAGGGTGTGCAAAGGTACGAGCGCGTACGACTGAATCGATATAATGGAGAAGAGATATGCACGTAAACTGTGCAACTGATATGTACGTGTGTTGTGGATTGTACAGAGCACAGAGGTCTAGTCCTCAGGTCATGGTCGGAGGTCGGGACAAGACGGGGTGACTGCGTGCCGGCCCGCGATGCCGCCGCCGCGAGGAGAGAGAGAGAGAGATGCTGGCGCGAGGTGCCGACTTCACTATTGATACCAGCAGCATCTTCGACGTCAATCTCATCCGCCAAACACAATCTCAATCACACATTTCAACCGCAAATATGGTCGTCTACTACCAACTCCCCATGCTCGGCAAGGTCGGCTCGCACTACGTACGTCAACTCTCCCGGACACCAGGACCCTTTGGCGCGGAAACGAGGAACAGAAGGAGATGGAGTAGCGCGCTGAGCGGACATCGTCGCATACAATAGCATGGAAGGATTGGAACAGGCGCTGACTTATAACGTACAACAGCTCGCCATCGGTGTCCTCAGCACCATGTTCGGCGGCATTGCCCTCCTCAGCGGCGGCAGCTCCAAGGCTGTCCAGCAGTCTCCTCCCATCAAGGCCTCCAGCAGAGGCGAGGAGGACTTCATTCAGTACGTTTCGATTGCAGTCGCGACTCACTGTGACGCGACTTGTCAGGCAGTCTGGAAAATCGGACAAAGAGCTAATACATCCGCAAAGGAAATTCCTCAAGGACGCAGAGGGCGAGAAAAAGCACTGAGCTGGATACCATTGTGTTGTTTCGATAAGGTGGCTGGTGGACTGAAGGAGATGGCCCTGTTGTAGAGCTTCGAACGGCCGGACGATGATGTGGGAGCTCCTTAGATGAGAGTATCTCGACAGCCGGCAAGCCGAGCTCACGTGTAAATATACCTTTAAGCGACAGCATCTGCTTTCAGCAAGTTCAGGAGACTGCTACTTCCAGACCGTTACATGCTAGTTGAGTCGAGCGCCTTCCATCTATACTTGGCGAGTATATTGGAAATGGCTAACACAGCTCCGCCCTGCTCTCACTCTCAGACTCAGAGCATGGTCACTTTCGATTGTGCGACTACACTAACATGCAGCACTGTCTCCTCAATGCCTGGAGCTCCGTGCAACACAAGAATCATAATCTCTTCTCCGACCCACACGACGATCCGACTGGCGGGAAACAGTCACCAGACGGTGTCGCCCTGAATCCAATTCTCACCGACATGATGTTGACCATCTGTGCTCGTTGACTCAAGCTCCATTTACACCGCCCAGGATTCCATCGACACTGCCGAAAACGGCACCGAGGAGCCCAGTCGACTTGACTTCGGCACATTCCGTGACAGGCGCGCCGTTACCACCTTTGAACGTCCCACAACAGTACGCCTTTCGCTCTTTCGTGGCACGACAGGTGTCAACGAAGTTTCTTGGGGTTTCTGGGCTGTCCGGTACTATTGCAAGCCCTTGTTCAGCACGCGTAAGATCCGACATGACGAGGAAACCGCAATCCGGACTCTCTTCCGCCGGGTACACTCACCAGAAACGCAATCGACACTCTGACTGCTGCAGCAACCATAACTGTATTCTTGGAATCTCGGCTGCTTGAAGTTTTTGTACGGTGAAGGCGGCTGTGCCTCTTCCGAGTCCTGACGTGGAACAACGCGAGCCATGGCGGATGCAACGAAAGCCAAGGTCGATGCTGTGGTGAGCTGCATGTTGTGCGAAGTGGTGGTTGGCTCTCTAAGATTTGTATTCGAACTAGGCTGATGGAATTCTATCCCTTGGAACGGTGAAGGAACGAGAAGGCACGTAGAATCTTTGCCTTAATACCTTGTCCAGACTATGGCCGGTCACTCTAACATCTGGGTCTTTACACCTCCCTACCTACGACACGAAAGACCGAATCCATCCAATCTCTACCTTTCATACGCCGAAACCAGGACAAGACGGGACGGTTGGCTAGCTGTCTTTGTCTTTCCGACAGAATCCTCGGCTAGGCTAGAGCACCATTGGGTCTCTCTGGTAACTTCAAACCCCGCGCAACTCTATCTCAAATCGGCAGCTACCAGACAAAGGACTCTATATACGTTTCCGGCGCCACGGCTTGATGCGCCGATCAACTCCGAGGAAGTCATCATCCACGAGGTTTCGCTAAAGTATACACTCGGTAGGTCGCGACCACACAACCGTTACCATATCATCCATTCCGGAAGGGCGATAGTGGTGGCGGGTAAAGCAAAGACTGTCATTGTGGTGGATTGCGTAACGCCTGGAGCTATACTGACTGGGGACGCTCATATCTCTGCAAATCCACTCGGTGGGTGAAAGAACCATATGGCATCTCTGCACCTTGCCCGAATTCAAACCGAGTAATGGGTCGCTGGTAGCGATTCGTTACTGCTCTCCACGACGCGAAAGATCGAGGCCAATCTCGCGATCATCGCTGATCGGCACCCTGTGCCTGGTTTGGCGTGACCCCCAAGCCGCCCTCGGTTTTTTCAGTGTAGGAACAGGTCCAACGAGCATCTCAGGGCTGTGCTCTCTCTTTAGTATCGTTGGAAGTTCCCTTGCCGAATCGCGAGATCTACCTTGCAACAAATGCGGCAAGACTGTGGCAATTTCCGGCTTCGGCAACCACAGGGTATTCCATTGACCAACAAAATTGCAATGCTTCCCTTCCTCCAATTTTCTTTTCGGCACAAGCGGCCGCAGCCCGAGTAGTTGCCAGTGCAGCATCAGCTTCTTCTGCAGTTTGCGAAGGCAAGGCCCTGGTTCAAGCTCACTTTCCAAACCCGAAGCATCGATTACTACCATCCCTTCTGCTCTCCATCCTTTCGACGCTCTGGCAACTTTGACCATAAGTATGTCCACTGCAAGGAGACTGAAACCGTAGCCGCGATACCTGGGCTCCAGGCGGATGTTCTCAATCAACAGGATGTCACCCGTCCATCGTCGGACCCCAGTATTGTGTCGTCAGCTTTTCCCTCTTTAACCGTCTGGTTCAGCATCCTGAGCGACTCCGAGTATTCATTCCTGATCTTGCTATCGGCACCTATCAGCGGCTCTGTTACGCGTCGAACAATTTGCTGACAGATACTCACTCGAGACTGTCTGCTCCTTCGTGTTTTTCCTCTGTGTGGCGAGCCATATTTTCTTTGAAGAATACCGCTTTAATGTAGCCAATGGCAACCGGCTTCCGCGACGCACTCTCAACATCGGTGATTTTGGCCGTAGTGGTCCTTAGATACTTCCCGTCGCACAAATCGCGAGCGGGTTGATAAGTTCGCTGTTCCAGGATGGATACATCGACATAGGCGAGAGGAAGAAGCATGGCCCTTCCGGATCTCCCACCGCAATCGCGATTGTCAATGTCAGTTTGCTCCTGCATTGATGTCCAGACTCAGCTTGTTCGATAATTGGTACCTATACTTCGCTCCTGGTAGTTTCCCATCGAGATTTATGATTGCTCCAGTAATCTAGCGAAAGAAGTACTACACTTTCTCGGTGCCATGGCTCGCTAGGCCGGTCGGACCCGATTGGAGTGTTCTCAACCTGATCGAGGCGAGTGATTCAAGTATCCATTGCTAGGTATCTATATAAATGGTGTATACCCTTTCCAACCCAATCCTCCCAGATTTTCCATATACCCGTCAGTCCCATCCCAAAAACTCCATCCCAGCATCCCGTTCCAAACCGATGACAAAACGCATCAAGCCAAAGCAGCAGTCTCCTCCTCCTTCTTCTCTTTCATAGCGCTCGCCTCCCTTGCAGCCTTTCCTTCACTCGTCGAATCCTGACCCGGGTTCGCCATCTCATACTCCAACATCTTGATAAAATTGTAGAAACCGACAGCAGCGATCGCACCGCATCCAGGCCCAACCCAGTAAATCCAGTGCTCCTTGTCCCAAATACCAGTAACGACGCAGGGCCCAAGCGAGCGAGCAGGGTTTAGAGATCCACCCGTGTAGTAAACGCCGACGAGTTCGGCGACGAACATCGCGACACCAATGCCGATCGGAGCGAGGTAAGTCGCGCGGTGCTTCTCCTTGGCCAGCATGAAGATTGCAAAGACAAGCTCAGCAGTGAGGAGACCCTCGATGAAAACTCCCTGCACCAGACTCGTGCCAGGCGAAAGCGTAGTGCGGACGTTGAAGTCTACGGGGAAAAGGGCTTTGACGATGAGGGAAGTGACGATCGATCCCAAGATCTGCGCGCACACGAGCAGGAAGCCGCGCGTGTAAGTGAGGGATTTGACCATTACCATTCCGAGGGTGACGGCGGGATTGAATAGACCGCCGGAGATGCGGTAGAAGATCCAGACATTCACCATCAGGCTGAAGCCGAACGATAAGGCGATGTAGGTCAAGACGATCGGGGAGAAACCGGTGGAGCCACCCGTCGTCGAAGCGGCGGCTTCAGTAGGGTTGTCCGCGTTGATGTTGGCGACTTGTGTTCCGGCAAAGGCGAAGAAGAGGAACATTACTGTTCCGACGAATTCGGCCAGGGCTGAGACCATGTCTGTGGTTCTTGTTAGAGCATATCAATATGAGTGAGGATATTGCAAGAACTTACGAGCTCGGAGACCACTGTTCATCCAATCGCTGAATGGAAGGCGCATGATGACTTCTTGTGCTTGCGGCATTTGCGGCATGGCTGTCACCTGACTCATATCATCGTAACCCCAAGTCAAAGGTCGCTGCTGTTGCGCCCTCATCTGTTGAGGCAGTTGTTGTTGTTGCTGCGGTTGTTCATCTTCGCTGTCACTCTCGGACGGGTCCTCGACACGACTCGGCCCACGACTACCGGCACGACTGTTGCTGGCGACACTCACAGCTTTCATCGGCACTCGTGATGTTCGCGAAGGTGGCGGAGCAGCTGTGGCACTCGATCTCCAGCTGGCGCGTGGGGGACCATTGCGTATCGAGCCGGCTTGTGGTGGGGGTGGACCGCTGTGTGGCGGAGGTAGGCCATGATAAGGGTAGTTGTAGTATGGGTGATCGTAGTATGAGAAGCGGTGATCATAGGAGGGATCCGTGTACTCTTTTGATTGCGCGAATCTGCCAGGAGGGGCGAAGTCGTGCGAGTTGATGGCGCGATAACTTTTCGCAATGTTCTTGCTGCGATCGTCGTTGTCTTCAACGCCCCAGCTTTGCGTACGTCCGGATCGCCATGAAGAACGATTGCGGTTCAGAGATGGTCTCTCAAGCTGGTCATGATCTGGCTCTTCCTGTTCCGCGTTCGCTAAGTTTTGTGATCGATTACTGCTTTGGTGGTCGACTGACTGAGCAACAGGAGACAACGGGGTGGGTGCAGGGAGGTTAGGGTGAACGCTCTCGAAGGAGGGTCGTACGCCTGTGCCGGGCGTCGCGGACTGTCCGCGTTGGGGCGTCTCGAAAGACATAGCAAAGTGATGTCGAACAAAGGAGTGGGGTTCAACAATCGATGGGGAATGTGGTCGCGGTTCGGTATTGATACGGCGAGAAACTTACAGTTGCCAGACGAGAGGGTGACGCGACTGATATAAGAACACGCGAATGCATTACCCGCCACTTCTCGGCCCGTTGACGTGGAAACATTCGTCGATCAGAAATAAAAGGAACGTGATGCGAAGTGACCTACCTCCAGCCCTGTAACCCTCAACTGGGAGGAGTGAACGTGCGTCCAACTTGGACACATCAAGACTTCAATCGCGCGGTTGCTTCAAGATCGCAACGCGTCTTGGTAGTTTGAGGCCGGGCTGACCATGCCCACGGATAGCGAATACCGGCCGCGGGGAGCAACGCAGGCACTGAGAACCAGTTTGGGTACGCCACGCCTTAGGGAGCGCCTCGTGGGTGCAGTGAGCAAAGCGCAGCCATTGCGTATGCAAGTGTAGATGAACCAGGGATAATCCAGGAGCTAGAGCGTGCGGATTCCGCGTTATAGGGATAAGGCCAGACCAGAGTAGGTGCTGCACGAGTGGCTGGTAGACTTCCACCAGCGTAAGAGGGCAGAAGTTTTTGCGCAAGGCGGTATTGCGGCAGGATGCATGGTGAGAGAGGTAGATCTTCGGTGCCGTTTCGGTGTCGAAGGAAAGAGAGATATAGGAGACAGAAGGGAGGGGTTTGTTGCAAAACGCGTTAGAGAAGCCAGCCGTTTCACCCTTCAATCCAGCTGACCCTCCTGTTTGATCCTTCGGCTTCGACTGCCGTCCAGAACGCTGGGGAGGGAGTAGTTAATCATCATGTTCGTTGTTGTCGATGTCGTTGTCGGAGAAGATTCGTTCGGAATCGATGATCGAGTTTGATATTGGACAGCGTGTGGGCGGTAGTGCCAGGATATGCATGTAAAGTAGATGTAGTTGAGTCTAGGAAAGACGGAAGATGACGGAATCGAACTAAGTGAAGTCCCAGCCGCCGCTAAAAGCTTAGCACGGGAATGCCGCGTTAGGGTTAGGTTATCGGACTTGGACAATGTCAGTGTTCTTCCAGAAGCCTTCTACGATAGCCCGACGTAAGAACACGTTCGAGGCACTTTGATAGCAGACCGTCGTGGCAGAAGAGCGGAGTCGGTTGTGACAAGACTGCAGCGAAAGACTTCTACCAAGGTCTGTAGATGAAGTGAGGTATAGCGGCCTTGTGAGCAAGACCTTGTCTTTTCGTATAGCTTCGCCTCCAAAACCGACATTGATTTCGCACGAGCCGCGACGTAGCAACCCGCCCACCAACCATAAACCACACCCACAATGGCCGATGACGACTGGACATTCGTGCCTAGAAAGAAGCAAGGCAAGGCCACGCCCAGATCAACCATCTCCCACACCCCGCTCTCGATCAAGGATGCGACGCTGGAAGACATAGCCCGCGAGTACGGAGTGAAGAGCCGGATCTGGAAACGCAGTGAAGCGCGACAAAAACTGCACCGCACTCTGTCGCACCTCAAACCCGATTCAGGATGGCAGATCCAAACAGCCGTGTGCCTAGGAACAGGCAGTTTCACACGCGACAACTTCGACTGCAGGAAGAGAACCATGGAGCAGTTCGCCATGTTTACCGATACAATCGACTATTTGCGAGACACGGGAGAGGATATCAAGGATATTTACGTTCAAGAGGGGTGGTACAATGAGCTTGACAAGACCTTTCTGGCGACCTTGGGCATGAGTGTGCCGGAAATGAAGCCTGGGAACTACCCTATACCTGACTGTGGGCCGGCGACGAAGTATTTCGGACCGAACACATTCGTGTGTGAACTTTATATTGAGCATAGTGAGGGCACTATCCGGACACTCACGCAGAGTCAAGTTCCGCTGCTCATGAGTACATCGAGGAGGATGTGCACGCGAGGCTACTATACTGGAGAGGCTTTCGCCGAGGGCGACTTGAAGAGACTGTTGGGAGCGATGGACAAGACTTACAAGGCCATGCGCTTCCCGTACTTTGATGAGGATCCGAACGTCTTCGAAGGTATGGATGTGCTGGCGCCGGTGCCGGAGGAGGAGGACGATTGAGGAGCTTGGAAGGATGTAATTCATTCTTTCACAGCCTACTTGATTTCGCTGCTCTGGACGATCGTCGCAAAAGCATCCGCAAGCTCGTGCATCACGATTTTGGTCAGATCATCTCCACTGATCCCCGGGATATCACGATCACCCACGCAGTCCTCTGCGACGAGCACATCGTAGCCCAATCTTGCGGCATCTCTTGCAGTAGTCGAAACGCAAACGTGTGCCTGCGATTTACGGGTCAGCTGTTCGACCACCAGCAGTGCGACAGAGCACACGGCCCACTCCAAAACTCACCATATACCCCGTCAACACAACCTTCGCCCCAGTCTCATCCCCAAGGAACTCCTGCAAATCCGTATCCGCGAACGAACTCGGGTGGTTCTTCCCAATCACCTTCTCCCCATCCTTCGGCTTCAGCTCATCAAACTCCTCCGCCAGCTTCGAGTCCGGCGTGAAAACCGGAGCACCATTCGGCGTCTGGTGGACGACGTGTACGATCTTGCCGCGGGCGTCGCGGTACCTTTGCAGCAGGCTGGCGATCGCCTTGCGCGACGAAGCAGCGTTCGTGACTTTCAGCTTGCCTTCGGCGTACTCGTTTTGTGCGTCGATGATGATCAGGGTGCTATTGACGGGGGAGGCTGAGGAAGGTGAGGTGCCCACGATTTGGCGGAAGGATTGGACGGCCATTGCTGTGGTGGTAGTCCAGTTCGTAAGTGGGAAACGATACAAAGAAGTGACAACGAAACGATCAGACACTCTTTACACTCAAGAACCCCTCACTATCAAGGTGCTGTTTATCGATGTCGATCAATTGATCAAACCCCGCAACGCAGTGGGTCTGGACTCTGTAGACTGAGGTTTTGACTTTGTCTGTCGGACCTCACATCTTATGATAGTACAGATACTGACGTAGTGTATCTCGAGGTCCCAAGTATTTGTCCGCCTTGTGAAATTTGGTACGAGCACCGTCAGTCGGTACGTACCAACCCTCTTTCGACCGCACCTTACCCGAAAACACCAAATGTCAATTACTAGGTCAACCAGCGACATATACTTCGATTTACCGGCAGCTTTACAGTCCAGTCATCAGCACTTCAAAGCAATCAAGTACTCCGTACTATGCTCAAGTTTCTGAGATGACCAGGAAACACCTCAAGAACGTCCGCATCAACGCTCGCCGCGCTGAAGATTCGCCACCCATTACCAACAATTACTTCACTCAGAATCTTGACTTCGAGGCGATGTAGCAGCCCATGGCCCAAATCACAACTGATCTTGCTAACGAGTGGCGCTTCTGATGTGGGTCGTCTATGCACCATACCAAATAACGCAGCATCCGCAATTCCGCATCAAGCAGCCTTGTACCAAGCAGCCTCGCACTGCTTAGCAAGACAACAACACCCGACCGGACCTAACAAATGTGCGGTTCTCGATGGCCGACACCCGAGTAGAGTAGGCTGTCTGGCAATGCGCTTGGCAGTCTGCTGCCGCTGATATGAGCATTCAAGTTAGGCGATTCTCACACACATCATCGGATCGAATTTGTCCTAAGTAGGATACTTCTAGTAAGTTACACACGTTTACTGTTACATGCAAGAGATGTATGCGCGGCAATGAAACGCTCCCTATGGCCTACCATCAGTGCGAATCGATCAGCGCCGATGGTACGACCAAAGTCATCGATGGTAAAGAACGCACATATCCCCAAGGCACTTACATACAAAACTGTACACGGAGTCGTCGGCGTAAGATCATTTCACAGTCACGGGAGTCTTGACGGAGGCACAAATCTGTCTGAATGTATATTTCGGGCATGCTGTCTACTCGGAAAAGCTTTCTCGTCATTAGTAAAGGACCCTCTGCGATGCGCCGTGGTTCCATGGCTTTGAGCGTCTATCACAGTCTTTGCGAAGAACACGGTAATCACCAAAGCGGAAAAAACGTTTCGCAGGCTGCAATCTCAAGTGTGGGCAGCTCTGTCTGCTCCTACACTACTTCATTCTATCGAGTACCTGCGGAAAGCAGTCCACTCATCTCCAATCCACCATGGTCAAGCCGAGAGTCTCACCGAAATTCTTCTCTGCCACAAATTTTGTCTCGCGCTGTGGCGTTTCCGCACAGGAACATGACGACCTCAAAACTGAGTGAAATCCGTCATCTCGAGCCCGTGCTCCTTTTGCATTGCGCGGATTTCATCCTTGTCCTTGCTGCACAATGAGCGTAAGTCGTGCACATCGATCCACCCCTTGAGACGACCTTCCAGCGTGGGGTGCTTGACGGCCTTGTAAAACGACGTGGGTGCGAACGGCAAGCATGTAGCTGCACACTGATCGAGCGGCAAATGTTCCGCCGTCATCACGGCATTTTGATGTGGATGATGCGCGAGAACCTTGCCGTCGTGGGTTTGATACGGTCCAGTGTCTTCTGAGTAGAGAAATTCCCTGGCGACGTCTGCCACGGAATACTCAGGCCAGACGGAAAATCCTGTAGATGCGTAAAGACACAGATACACCAGACTGCATCTGCGTTGATCGAGGACGCCGCCCGTCAAAGCCATAGACTTGTGATCGGGTCGGGCTTGGGGTCTTGTAATGGCTTGTACCTCGTCACAAGCATCGCGGAAACTCTCCACTCGACCCAGCTTGAGCTCAACAAAGGCAAGGTTTAGCTGAAACTCAACAGCGAACAAGTCGATCGCCTCGTAAATCTCCGTAAAAGTGGGCAATTCCTCCAACATCTCCCGGTGCCCCCTCATGACTCCCAGTTTCTTGGCTAGCCTGCGCGAGATGTGCCTATACAGGCAGACGACGAACTCGAAGTCTTCGTGCTCGAGGGCAGCATCGGCAACGTCTTTCGCCATCGCGCACTCCTTGTATGCAGACCAGTACATAGCGTTTACACAGACAACGCTGGGTCCCATCATCTTCCTCAGATGCTCAGCCTGTTTTGAGTCGCAAACAGCGCCAGTGAAAGATACCTTCTGGCCCATGTCGACAACCGAAGCAAGTGGTGAGAGTAAGTCATCCTGAAGGGTGTGGTTCATCTTACGGTGCCTGGTATCCCGAAGTTGGAACTTCATTCGCGACGGATCACGCAACTCGTCCTCGATTTGGAGACCTTCAAGGCGGAGTCTAGCTCCCCTACCTGGATACCGGGCGAGTGAGACGGCATGGCCATTATGGCTCTTCTCCGGGATCTGCAAAGAAACTGCAAAGGCTTTCATATCACCAGCGAGAATCAGGTAAGACTCAATGGGGACTTTGGCCTGATAGTTGAGCTCGGCAGCTTGGAGCGTAATCGGGCCAGGGCTCATGTGAATTCGAAGTGAGTGAAGTGCCATTCTAGCGACGTGCTTGTTCGACACAATTGGCGTCCAGATGAGGCTACCTCTTTCCGCCTGATCTGCAGGCCACTGGTAGCTGATCACCACAAAGACGTTTCTTTTGTACAACAGCTCTTCGGTCTCGTCGTGGATCTGACGGTTGACGGCGAGAATGTTGGTGTGGAAGTGGTATGCCTTTGGACCACTCCGATTGGGCTTCGCCTCCTGATCTGGGACTTGGTCGCACCTTCTCGAAATTCGAGTATACTCACTGTCGAGCAAGTAGCCGTAAATCTGGTCTCGGAGTTCGCGTGGGATTGGAAAGTTTGGGAGTGGTGCGTTGATGTTGATGGAGGAGAGATCCGCCGCGAGTCGATCTGCCACCATGCTTGATGGGCGTGCGCTCTTGATCGAGGTCGCGTTGACGAGGTCCGCGTCGATCCCGTCGGCCATACTGGAGGTGGGACGAGGGTGAAAGAGGGTGTGCGAAGGATGTGCTGTGGGAGTCGTTGCGAAAAACGGATGCTGACAGCCGGGTGGTAATGCGACGGGAGCTGCGGGGATTTTGTTTGTCATGCAAACGGAGACAACGGCCTAGGCAACGGCGACATCAGTGACTGCAGGTGCTGCTTTGACCATGAGATTGCAAGTGAGTGAACGTCATGTTGTCAATTCGCGGCGTCGCCCGTTCACGGCAACGTGAGGGTTGCTAGACCTGACTCTTCAGAAGGATGCCAGAGAACATCAGATTGCGGTATCAACCAGAAGCTAGCCGCTAAGATTATCAGTGCGCGATTGGCAAGATATCGAACGAAGAAATCATTTCGTTTAGCCATGATCTTGTTGGAAGTATCCGTGTCTCTCTCAACGGCGTTACAGGAGAGTCAGCGTACAAGCGTGATGTCCTAGCGAGATGAAGTGAAGTGTGCTGTCAGTAACCTTTCTTCACATGCAGGTCGCGTGCCGGTGATGTAACGCGACACTTCACATGTGACAATTAGTTGTTTCGATCCGCGAGCTTCCACTTGATCAAAACCTCGTGCCACAACCACCCACAAACAAGAGCGTACCAACGCGCCATGGTTGATCAAGAGGGCCAAAGTGGATCCATCCCAGACACGCCGCATGACGAGCCGCAACCCAATACCCTCGATAGACGCGATGGCACTCTTTCACCCCAATCAAGCACCTGCATCCACAGCACCAGCAGCGAAGATCCGGTCCTCAGCCGAGGAGAACTCATCGACATCATGGACCACATGTAAGTAAGCCCTTGATTCCTCCCCAGTAGAGCGGCTACTGACGAAGGGAAGTTCCGCCTTCGCTCAGCACTACGGCGCTGCCTACCACGGCATCGGCTGTAGCTACCACGAGCTGCCGTACTCTGCTCGCGTAACCAGATGGATCGTCTCGGAGATGCGCGAGGGGGCCACGCAAGCACTCACAGCCTTGCACTTCAACCAGCTGCCAGACCTGGTGTCCATCTTCGGCGAAGTGAGCCTCCGCCTCAAGGAGTCTCAAGACTTGCTTTGCCATCCCGATAAAGACTGGCAAGCAGCGGAAGCGGAACTCAGACGCTGCGACGCGTTGCTCCAGGAAGCCGAGGCTCGCATGTGTTTCTTGCAAGCTGCAGTGTGGAACATGTGGTTTGCTGTGGATTATGACAAGTCGGTGACCTGGGATGAGGGCGAGGCTCTGGCGGAGGGGAGAGCTGTGCTGAAGAACGGATGGCTGAGCGTTCTCCCAAAGATTTGCTTCATCGATGAAAGCATGAGTGGGGCTTAGGGGGGGCATGGAAGTCACTCCTGAAGAGAGACTGAAGCTGGATACCATGGCTCGGAGTTGTTACTGTGCAGGCTGCTGGAATTGCATTGCAGCAGGTGGAAAAAACTGAGACTCTTGGATACGAGCTCAACATACCCTCCTGGACGCAGGAATCCCCCGGAGAACAAGATGTTGATCAAGCCCGAGGCCGTCTCAACGGCAATGTTTTTAAGGCACTTCCAGGATATGGAACCGACAACACGAGTTCGTAGCAGAACTTGCAGTTTGCATGCTATCTTGACGGACTGGCCATGCTTCGCATCGAGTGATTTGGGCTCTTTCAGTTACACTTGAGAGTAGCAGAAAAACAATGAAATACAGGAATTGTACACTACCTGAAGACATGAGGCTCGACATGGCGGTGATTGCTAAGACGAAATCGAGCCAGCTGACAAAGCCAGGTTCGTTCAAGCAATTTCAGCATCCGTATCCACGTCGTGTGTGGTGAATAGACTTGTGTAGTATATGAGAGATGGTAGAAGTTCATGTACCAGAAGAGGTGAGATGGACATGCAGATGGAGATGGAGTCGGAGTCGGGCGTGAAAGCCAATCAAAGTTCAGACAGATGTTCGGCACGGACGTTCTGCGGGTTGGCGGGTTCGCAGCACACATCTTGAGTCGGGCACACTTCCCTGCTAACTAATCAATCCACCCATCACCGGGAAACTTATTGAACGTACGTATCCTCTCGCCGCTGCTGGACGACACTCTTGCATGCTTCAGCGAAATCCGGCGATCAGAAATGGCTTGCTAACACTCCCCGCAGTCTGTTTGAATCGACCGAGCCACATTGAGGCATATTGGACAGTTGCCCTTGTTTTAGGGGCTAAGAGTTGGATAGGTTCGAGCAGAGATACCCAGGAGGGAGAGCAGAGATGGCGACAGCTACGGGTACGTCGACCATGCACTATGAAACACCGGGGCGGACACGGCGAGAGGCCTCGGTTTCGGTTACAACCGTGGCCTTCTTCTTGAAGAGTCATAGTTATATTCAGCATCAGGATATCCACTGACCTTTGTCTTCTCCAACAGAAGGCTATGCCTACTCTCGCTCTTCATCCTTTTCCGTCGCCCGATCGCCCGACACAGCATCTCCCATATATCCCGAGCGAGCGATCCGTCCTCTACCAAACCGTCGCCTCAAATCCAGACTGTCTCCCGAGCAGCAGAGCTCGATCATATATCCACCAGACCCGCCGCCGATGAGTCCGACGCTGAACTTCCACGCCCAGGATCATGGAGGACGAGGAATGATGAACGGGGATTCCGAGCTGGATCACGACCACGACCATGACCATGACCACCACCACGATCACGATCATGATCACCACCACCACCATCACCACCATGAGGCTATTCCAGTTCACGACCATTGTACATGCAACCATGATGAGGCGGACAGTGGCGATGAGGAGGTGGAATTCGACCATCCGGATCACCGGTACGCAACAATGGGACCGATCGCAGCCAACATGAAAGCACCACTCGATTCTGTACAGCGGCGTTTGATGGAGGCATCGCGGGGTGGGAAGCCGGTGGGCGGTCCGGGCTCGGTGACATCAAGTGCAGATGGATACGAGAGCTTCGAAAATACCAGCAACAAGAAAAAGAGGAAGATACCGTTGTCGAGCGCGTCATCGATGCACCAGAGCAGCTTGAGCGCGGAGATGGCCAGCATGGGCATTGGCAACATGGACGGCGCAGCAGACGAGTACAGCCATGCGCAACGACCGCACCACGCGGCGCCAGGTTCCTCGCCCTCGGGTACTGGGATTAGTGGTGCCGGCCGTGGCAGGTACGGGCGACAGAATGGAAGGGACAGCAGAAGGCCGCTTGGTAACAACAACACGAATGCAAACGGATACGGTCCGAGAGCACCTGCCCGCTCGGTCAGTGGCGGCGAGGTCAGGAGCATTGGTAAGTCACGATTATGCTGCTCTCTCTGCAGAAAACACTCAAACATGAACAAACACTGACAGTCATCTGTTTTACCATCAGACATCGTTCCCGAGCATACTGGCGGCATCATATCACAGGCAATTAAGACCGCGGCGGAACAAGGGCCTCTTACCCCTCAGAAGGGCAAGGAGAACGTCAGTCTCCTGCAGCAGTCCGCATCACACTCCGTCACCCCCAAAACTCAATTCACCTTCACTTGCGAATCGGACAGTGCAAGTAAGATGGTTGACCAGCAGCAGGCGATGGCAGATGCAGCATACCGAGCAGGGTACGGCACGCCCACCCCAGGCCACCACCGCGGCGTCAACGGACAGCCGGTGGGTCCTGGAAACCGCATGCACGCCCAAGGCACGCAGACGACACCCTCACGCAACGGCCAAGCACCTCGTGCGCCCACCCATCCCAACTCGATTCCTCCGAACCAGCAACCTCCAGCCGGCCAGCAGCCTCCAGCTCAAGCGCCCAAGCCCAAACCACGTCGCCCCGCCAGCAAAGAGTATGCCCTTGCTGCTCGACAGCGCAAGCTTCAACAAGAGTACACAAATTACCACCACCGTCCGACCGGCGACAATCTCTGGATCTGCGAGTTCTGCGAGTACGAAGACATATTTGGTGTTCCTCCGTACGCTATGATTCGTTGGTATGAGGAGAAGGATCGTGCAGAGCGCAAGAAGGCTGCCGAAAAGCGTCGTTTGCTGGAGAAGGCCAAGATGAAGGGCCGCAAAGGCAAGAAAGGCACTAAGGGTGGCAAGAACAACAACGCCGCTGCGGCACCTCCTGTTCCCAACGACGGCAACGGCGCGTACGACCCAAACCTTCCACAGCAAGAAGGCGAATATTACGACGATGAAGATGAAGAGTACGGTGCCGACGAGTATGACCCTACTGGCCCGGAAGAGCCATACCCAGCGGATTACTATCCACCGCCACCAGCTCCGGCCGGTACGCAAGCCGTGCGTCCTCCGGAGCCAGACGGCGGCGATAATCCGCTGAGCTAGGTGCTCGCGGCACTGAAAGGTGCCGTGCCATTTTGGGCTCACGAAAATCCGCGGTGAATTTCCTTTTACATTCTATTGAGCGTTCTTGTACCCTGCGTTGCACGTCTGTTTTTTATTGGGTGTTGGAAGAGTTTTGGCGCCTGCGGTCTGCTTTCTTTGCATATTTCCTGGGATCCTCGTCTTTTTCTGCTTTTTTGTGCATAAGATGCTACTGTTTTTGTGTGGCATTTCACTGGCGCGCTATTACCCTTGTTGCATCAACTCATGAGTGTTCGTTGCCGCTTGGGCTCGTTCGCTCCGTTCCCCACTCAACTTGTATTGCATTCAGAAAATCATACTTTGGACGGTGGAGGCGGTCGTTTGGATCGACAGAGGGTTGTTGGGAAGGTCTGGCTATTGGAAAGGTACGACGCTGTTGGAAATGATAAGGAACATGTCGAATTGGGCATGATGATGAGGATGTCGACAAGAGATCACATACTTGGTTAATGAAGGCATCTCAGCCCTAGGCCTGCGCTCAGGCTGTCACTTTCCATCGTTGTCGTGATGGGTTCGTCGAAACTGCTGACATGCATTTAGGCAATTGTATCGTGGTGAGGCCGTAGACTGCTTTGATTGTCACTTCTCGTTGGCGGCGGCTTTGTTGCCAGTGCGATAATGTTCTGGCCAGCGAGAAGGGGTGCCCGCCAGGTTCCTGAATACTCGTTGGCATCGAGGAATTATCTCTTCCATCAGATCTCTGCCTGTAACAACTTCACTACCGAACCTCAAACTCGCTATTCGTTGCTCGGAACATTCGGTAGCGACCATCACTATCACATTACATCACTTTGCCACGACACCTCACGACTTCGCACAAACAGGCTCTGCTTTTTTGCGACCACGCGAATAATTCGCACCGCACCGCAAATATCTGAACGACCGCAACTTCGCTTACCCGGTCTCGTCTTTTGCTTTGCAGCCACGCCTGAAATTTTCGCTTGCATCACGATGGCAGATGTCAACGCCGCAGAGAGCACGATCGAGTCTTCAATGGGCAGGTTCCAGCTGCTCCCCCCTGAAATCCGCGAAATGACATTCCAACATCTCCTCGACGCCAAGTACACCAAGCTCAAGCGACACACTCGCGACGACCCGGCCTACAAATTTCACGTCAACATCTTAAGGGTCAACCGCGCCATTCACGTGGAGGCTAAGTGGATACTCTACAAGCGCAACACATTCATCACTGCCTCTCACTTTTTGTGCCCGGAGGACGACCTGGAAAGTGAAGACGTCATGGAAGATGACGACGACCTGGGAAATGCAGAGGAGCTCATGCAGAAATTACGGCTCTGGGTTCCTTTGGTCACATGGGATTTTACTACTGCGGAGGGCACGAAGCTACACGACACCGGCACAATGAAATACAGTTCTCTCCAGATCGACTTTGCGTACAGCCCTCACACACTGCTGTCTGCCTCCAGCAATTCGAAAAATCACAGCAACCCAATTCGGACCCGATTCTACGTCTTTCTGTCAGCTGATCTTGAGGCGTACTGCTCCGTGCTATCAGGCCGCATGGACGAATTATGTGGACCAAATTTCAATATTCCTGAAAACAGGTCTCCGCCATTCGACGTGACTATAGCTCTCGATAGGAATACACTCTCGTCAGCTTCTCTGGCAATGACAGTGCGCAGAACTGTCTATAAAGAATATCAACTACCGACTGGTGGTACCAATTTTCCGGAGCCTCATTGCTCCTAGCCTGCGTGTCGCCATTCAGACAGAAGTGGCTGGCCACTTGAAGGCTCTTGACCCCGACATTGCGGAAATCATGCGGAATCGTATGGGCCCGAGCCTGGTTTACAGGGAGGCTGCCGACTGGGCTTCTTTCGAGCAATACGAAACGCGCAAAGCCATTGCCGACTCCACCGCTCTCGGCAGCGAACTCAAATTGGCGTTAGCCATGTACGAGGACATGTGCTCCGTTGTATCAGAGGTCATCATCGAACGTATCGCGCAAGGGAGCGTATCACGCAAGAAATCGCCAAGCGAGCCGTGTTCTGTCTATGCCCTCCGTTTGCTCGAAGCGGACATTTACGTTACGAAAGCGCATCTCCATCACAAGCTACGGGACGCCGCCATTTTGAAGGCCACCATTGAGCGAGTGCTCGACGATCGCTTACTCGACTGCTACCGCGCACTGCGTTGTGACTTCACTCAATAGCCTGGAACCTTGAGATGGATCACATACCTTGTCAGTATGGCAGTACTGGACAGCGATCTCCAGAATTTACCGTTGAGATGCGTCGACTTGCGCAGGACCACCAAATTTGCGCAGAAGCCCAAGTACATGGTCGGCTGGTTGGACGTGAAGGCGTTGAGCCAGACTGATGAGGCTTTCAGGGCGCGCATTCATGCGCTGCAGAGGGCACGAGGGCTGCCGTTTACGTGGTTTGGTGAGTTTGATGAAAAGATGGGACGGCTCGGCTTGTGAAGTTGCTCGAGGGCAGCTACATCTATCTTCCCCGTGGAGTGGAGGGAGAAGGCGTTGGTTTGGAAAATGGCTCGTGCATTTCTGCATGCACCCGTCTTATGACCGCACGGGTGGATTTTTGTTTGCCTTACCCAGGGAACGGTCGCAGGACGTCTCACGAACAATCACTGAAGTCGTCTCAACTTGCAAAGAACAAACCAAAACAATCCACATTTTCGCCTTTTGCCAAACCTCACATTAGCCTACACCACTTTTCATCACACCACAAATGGCCGTCTAAGATAGACACCTATTCTCTGTCCATCTGCTAAAAACCACTACAAGTCCGCGCCATGGCTGGGCAATCGGCAAGGAAAAGACCTTCCGCGGTCTTCGACGCGGCCGTCTCGAAGATGGCCAGCTTGACCACCGCCTCGAAGAAACGCGCAAACTTCCCACTCCCACGCGAACTCCGAGACCAGATCTATCAATACCTGCTCCACAGCGATTACACCCGAGTCGAGCGGAAATGGAAATCCACCCTCGCCGACAAGAGCAACGGAATCTTCGAGCGCCAAGGTTACTACTTCCATACCAACATCCTCGGCGTCAATCGTGCAATTCACGACGAAGCTCGTGAATACCTCTACAAAAACAACATCTTCGTGGTCGCAAGCGCCGACTGGTTCCACGCGGACGGCGACTCATTCTTCACTGTCAATACTTACACGCCGGTCGTTACCGAAACGAAAGCGGCGAGGATGAAACACCATTCGCTCCGTCTGCATGTTGCGAAAGGCAACGGTGAACTCGTTCTACGTCAGAACCGGGATCCCTCCAAGGACAGCATCAAGATTCCCACTCAATCCATTGTTTTGCTTTTGAAAGACCTTGATGCTTTGCTCACTACATTGCGCACCCATGTTTCGCAAAGACTGGCATTTACGCTGATGATTGAAGACAATGACACTCCTTCACGTCCCCGCTTCGAGCTCGTCGGAATGATAGCGGGAGAGAACAAAGTACCAAAACCCACCCGCTTCAAGGTTCAGTTCCTCGATACACCCTGGCGTAAGCAAGACGCCGACACCCAACGCAACACACTTGCATCACTTCGCGACTTTCACTGCGCTAGTATGCGTGTGACCATCGACGGCGTCTTACCTGAACATGCTCACTACGCTGAACTTGTGAAGGACACTATGGGGACGTCCTTGCTTAGTCCAATGGCGAATGACTGGAACCGCGTAGACACCTACACGAAAGGGAAAAAACTGGCCGACGACACCATGTGTGCGGGTGAGCTGGAACTCGCGGAGATAGCTTACAAGATCCTCGACGAGGATATCGGACGTTACTCGAAGCCGCGCATCGCATGTCGCGTACTGACTTTTCGACAACCACGCCCTTGAACGTCCTGAGGCTGGATGTGTTCCTGACTCTCTAGTATCTGCAAGTGAAGCTAGGCAGGATGACCAAGAGCGACATGGCCACACAGCGCCTGACGGACACCTCGGAGCATTTTAAGGGTTGTAGGACGGGGAAGAAGACCCTTGACCCCGACCTGATGGATCTCATTGTGGGCCTGGAGGGTGCTTGCCGCCACCTCCTCCTTCTTAAGGAACTGTTCTGGGACGACTCCCGCAGGCTTGTGCCGAGACTGACGGTCGGTCACCTGGTCAAGAGCTTCTCCATTTGCGAGGACTTGCCGTACAACTCGTACGACCTGGCAACACTCAGGAAGGTCCCGAACCAGAAAGCCCCAGCATGGATACACTTATCGAAAGAGGACTGCAGTGTGTCCAGACTCCCACCCCAGTTGTTCAATTTCCATGAAAAGCCGGCGGTTCCAAAGAAGCCAAACTTCCTCGTTGGCATGATGAATATGGCAGCTCTCCGAACCCTTGATGATGCTACCAAGATGCAGATTAACTTCGTTCAGCGTCAGTGTGGTCGAAAGGTCACCAACTGGGGGTGACACTTGGATGATTTGCATGCATGCACAGGTCTTCGAGGACAGCTACATGGACATTTTCTGCGGAGTGAAGCGAGAACGCGTTGACTTGGCGGATCGCAGTGACTGAGGTGTAGCCGAGCTTTGTGTAACGTGAAAGGTTGCGTCCCGGTAGCGGGTCCCCGTTTGCATAGCTTCATCACAAACAGTCACTTCATCCAAACTCCAGCAAGGTGCCGAACAAGAAGGCTCTAGAATTGAAGCACCTACCACTCGACAAGTGTAGCGCGTCGGTTTTCGGACCACGCCACTTCGATTTCCACAGACGCCCGGGGGCTCCCAGAAAGCCGGACAACATTGTCGGCCTGCAGAATCTGGACGTGCTCAGTCGTCTGGATCAACAGACCAAGAAGGGGATCAACGAATTGCAGCGTATTCATGAGCAGAAGCTCACTCAGTGGCAGTGAACCTTGAACGCCCTGGATCTGCTGCAGACGACGAAGGTCGAACATGCGGCTACTCTCTCTCTCTCTCTCTCTTTCTCTTTCGGGATACACTCACATCGTCTAGTTCGCATGGACTTTCTTGTCCAACGAGAGAGGCGTAACGATCATCGCCTCTCTCTTCACTTGGCTTTTCCTGTGCGCGCATCTAGCGCATCGTTTCGAACAACTCGACTGACAAGCCTTGTCGATTACTGATGGTGAGGGCCATGAACAATAGTGCTTCACGTTGCAACCTGGAGCGTTTCGGTTACGTATTTTGGAGCGAGTAGATACTGTCCACCCACTCAATAGAAAGTCATCAAACCCAAGAGTTTCATTTGTAACTAGCCCTACGTGACAATGACCACTCACCCCATGAGAATCTGCAGGAAGTCAACATGCGACTCACTCAGCTAAGCAAAACACGGGAATAGCGTCCCCCGGGGATTTCTCAGATGCCTTCACTTCACTTTCACTTCCAATAGCACAGCTTGCGTCCAGCACCATCGCTTCCAAGCTCTAAAGATAATATGAGCAGCAGGTGCGCGACAGCTCAAGAGCAGAGCACGGGGAAATCGAGCGATCAAGGGTCACGAGTCGATCAGAATGCAGTTTAGTCCATGCAGTCGATATTGCGGCACAGCATAGTCGGCGCTTCGAAGCCATGGCGCTGCGCTTCACGCTTCAACTGAGCTCGAGCTCTAGTCAACTCACATCTTTGTTCTATTGAGATGGAACGCACACACATGAAGTCAGAAACCTGAGATGTTTTGCGCAAGGGTGAAGTCGCGACCATGAATTCTGCTCCAACCGTTCTGCCACCGCGCAGAATTATCACGACAAGCGACGAAGCTCTCAAAACGCAGTACAGCAAGCCTGCGGCGTCGTACATACAAAGAGCTAATAATTGCCTGAGGCTGAGCAGCTTCAGACCATAGGCGAGGCAGGCAGTGCCAGAGCTCTGAGGCAGCCTTGAGAGTACTTGTGAAGTCCAAGATGGGTACTTATATCACCATGAAAACCACTTCCTCTGTAGCGATCATAGTGTCTGCCTGCAGTCTCCAGTACCATCACCACAGAGATCCTCACAGCATCTCGTCCACATCATGTCATCCACAGCCTCAACCGCCACCCTTGCCTCATGGGATCCCATGACCTTACTCTCGCTCATGAACCCAGCCAAGCTGGCCATAACCTGCGTCGGCTACGCACCTTCGTGCCAGAGACGCTGTCGCAACCCAATCGCTGCTCATAATATCTCGTCGGCGAAAGTTGTGATGAGAGAAATAGTTCGGTCGGACTTGTCCGATGCTGAAGTGCAGAATCTGCTTTTCGAGCTTGCAGAGTATACTCTTTGTCGACGATCCCATCAGAGCCAGGCGACTGTTGTGTCCGATGGGTGGTGGAGGCTTGTGCAAGCGCATCGTGAGGACGAAGAGGAAAGGTTCAGTGATACGAGCGAAGAGAGCGACAACGACGACAGCGCTGGTGATAGCGGCGATGACAGCGACAGCGACAGCGATAATGACAATGGCGATGGCAACAGCGGTAGACGCCACCGAGACAACGAGAACACGCCTCTGCCTGCAAACGAGTTTATCGCCAGTCTGGAGAGGCTCCAGCGCGAGTTCGACGAACTGCTTCAAAGACAGCGACAACAGCTCGATCGTGGGAGAGACAGACCCGTAATTTCGACAACTCCGGCCATTCGGGCTCAGCAGTCGCATTCCAATGAAGCTCGTCGGAACGAGAGCAACCTCCAGCAGCGACTTGACGAGCAAGAAGCACAGCGCGAAGCAGAACAGCTCCGTCGCGAGGAAGCATACTGTCAAGCGCAACGCGAGAGAGAAGAAGCTCGCGAACGCTCACGCCGCGCAACAGCTGAGGCAGAGAGAGCCAGGCGCGAGGAGGCGCAACGACAGACGGCACGTGAGGAGGCTCGGAGAGAAGCTGAGGCCGAGCGTATGCGTCAAGAAGCAGAAGCAGCGGAAGCAGCAGCAGAGAAAGCTCGCCAGGAGCGCCAGCGCGAGGATGAAAGACGACAACAGCAGACCCGCGCCCGCGCGTGGGACGATGCCTGGCTGCGCTACGAACAGGCCTGGAGCCAGATCGCCTCCACCGACCAGGCCTCACATCTCGACGTACGCAAGACAACGATCTGGCCCACCAAAACGGGGTCGTATTCGTCTTGTAGCGAAGCAGATGTGAAGCTCTTCTTTCTCTCTCAGCCTGGAAGCGTCAGTCGGAATGTCATCCGGAGACAAGCCTTACGCTGGCACCCGGACCGAGCTGCCAGGCTTTTCGGGCATGTGAAAGACGAGAGTCAGATGAAGGAGCTGATGAAGGCTGTCACTATGATCTCTCAGGTGGTGATTGGGATCATGGCGATTGCGTCTCGGTGATGCGGTGTTGTCTTCTACTGCTTGGAAGCACGTATATGTTGACTGTATGGTTCGCTGGTTGTTTATCTTTGTTTCTTTTATTTTTGGACGAACCGGTATAGATGGAGCTGATATCGATTGGCGTCTTATTCTATGGTTGCGGCGAGGACATGGCACATAGAGTGTTCGGTTGCTGGCGTAAATGCAGACATTCGGTTCGTGGCCCGTACATGGCGTGTCTTTCTCGGCTTTGCTGTTGGTGGTCCAGATCAACATGATGCTTGTTCGTGTCTTGCGAGGAGAGTCGAAGTGATGTATCGTCCTCCTTGGGTAAGGCTGAAAAGACCAACCTCGAAGACAGACAGGTCCAACGAGAAATGATAGCAGAGTCACTGCGTTCATAGGAGACCATTGAGACTTACCATAGTCGCTGGAAGCACCGCGTGAGAAGACTCGATCCAGTGAGATGTGCGATCAATATTCGTCTCATTAGTACGCAACCTTGGACAGCAGCGATCCCAAAGCGCCTCCCTGCGGTGCAATACCTCACAACCAGCTAGCATCACCCCCCAACCTCCACTCTCCCCCAAGAAATCCACCCCCCAAACCTACGATCCCCTATAAGTAGTATAACTCCACGGCCCCAACAACAACGGCACATGATAATGCGCCTCCCCCCTCTTCGCCGCAAACCGCAGCTCAACCTCGGGCCAAAACGTCTTGCCCTTCCCAAAATAGCTCTCAGTATCAAACGTCAGGCTCCACAACATCTCCTCGCCCTCTTGCAAATCGCCTTTCACCTTCTCTACCAGCTCGTTCATGTCGGTGCTGGAGTTCCAGGCGGGCACGCGGCCGTCGCTGTTGGTTGTGGCGGTCCAGTGGGAGGTTGTGGCTTGGGAGGGGGAGAGGAGCTTGAGTTTGACGGAGATGGAGGCGCCTGGTTTGCCGGTTACGGTGTCGAGGACGTGGCAGGTTATGAAGGGGCGTTGCGCCATGGTGGAAAGTGCGGGCTGGTGGGTTGTCGTTGTTGTTGTTGGAGCTGTTGGTTGTTGGAGGTGAGATGTGAGTTCTGCGAGTCTGCTGGGCGCGGTCTTTCCGCTTCTGGTCATCGATCGAGGGACGATTTGGAGGCAGGGTTTTAAGAAAAGAGAAGATCAATCGCTACTGTACCTTTAGATGTATACGATGCGGGACAAGAGTGGTTTGTCTTGGTGGGGGGTTGAATCGTAGGTTGGTGTCGGAGATGGCCGAACCGAATCCCCGGACAGGACGGTTTGTTGGCGTAGTATGGAGATGAGGGAGGATGCTGAGGAGGCGATGGATAAAGCCATTGGGAGTGTATTGCACAAGTGCTGATGAAGAGAAGCCAGTGGCTCAGTACTTTGTAAAAGGGTTGTAACCGCGGCCTTTTGATATGAACAGAGGAGATGTCAAATACACAGTCCGGAATCACCATTTTTGGAGAAAGCTCAATTGTGCGAACATGTCATGATGGGACTCATTTTTGTATTGCTAATGTTTGTAGTACTACAAATACATGCTCTCATTTATGACTACTGCCGTTATTTATGCTGATGTTCAATGCTACTGCCCTTGCGTCTGTCGCCGATCCCTTCACGCTGCCGCCTTGCGGTACGGTTTTGGTTTTCCATGTTTTTTTGTGGTCGTTTTGAGATCGATGCGCTTGATGCGCTCGAAGCGCTCGGGGTTGATGCGCGGTCGTGGTGTTGTAGAGACCTCAAGCGGGAGCGTTCTGCTTGATCCACTCCAGCATCTGCTCTTTGGTTTGGTCGTAAACTTCGCGATCAGGAGTTTCAACAGCTTCCTGCATGTCAGCGAGGAAGGTCATAACTATCCGCGTCCTGGTGTGTTTGGCGCGAGCCGTGCTGACCCATTCGTATGTGGCGCTGAAGTCCCTTCTCAGGTCGGCAATTGTCTGCTCGTCGCCGTTGTCTTCGTCATCGTTGTCCTCGCCTCCTCCCTTTCCATCATCTTCCTCATCAGATCCTGCGTCAGATCCCTTGTCGTCGAAGTCGACTGGCAGGCTCGCGTCAGGGAGAAGATTAGGGAGAGCGTCGACTTCGGCCTCGTCCACTTCGAAGAGGCGGTCGTGCAGCTCCTCGTCGACTTCCTCCAGCTGCGGCAGCGTGGAATCATACCACTGGCCAAAGAGTCCCTCCTGCTGGTAAGCTGCGACATCTGGGCCCAACTTCCCCTGTTTGAAATTGCGGAACAAACTCCTGATGGCAGCGTACTCCTTGAACTCGAAATTGTGTTTGGCGTAGTTCGAAGTTTGGGTCTCGAGGAGCATGTTATTCAGTGAGTCTTTGCGATGCTCCAACTCTGTAGGGTTCTCTTGCCAGGCGGTACGCATGGCGTGCCCATGGGTCTCGTGTGTGACAGCGAAGCAAAAAGGGTTTTTGGTTGCTGACACAATGGGTAGGTTGAGAAACTCCGAGTATCTCTTGCGGAAGCCCAATTTCTGCTCGTAGCTCCAGAACTTGCCGCTTTCAGCATCCTTGCCCTTGTCCTTCCATTTCCAGGTGCAAACGATGAAGATGATCTCAATGTAGATGCACTCTGGAGTGTCTACGGTATCGTCATCACCATTGCAATCCTCCGAGAACCGTTGGAAGATTGATCCGGCCATGTTGTTACACATTTTCCAACTCCAATCCGGCGGGGGATTGTCATAACAGAACCACGGGCAGTCGGCGTCAATGTCTCCGTTAGGCAGGTCGACGCCGAACTCTCTCTGGATCTTTTGGACGAGACCGCTCGTAGAGCGGAGGTTGAGGGATTGCCATGATCTCTTGTGCATCCTGGTACGCTGAGTGTGCCATGGCTGATCCTCGCGTTCTGAACCGTCAAATCCGTGAAACTTCCCAGCTCTCCACTCGTAGCGGTCGAGTGCGAACCTCTCATCTGATGCCGGGTGACTCCGCCTGTAGATGAATTGGTGTTCTGCCTTGCTGCGGAGTGCGGACAGCTGCTTTGCTACCTCGACCATGTGCTCTAAGTGGGTGCTCCAATCGTCATCTTGAAGGTCGCCGGCCTGGTGTGCGTCGTAGACGGCCAGGTGGTGAGAGAGCCAGGACAGTAAGGCAGGCAGGTGGGTGTGCTTTGCAAAATTAACGGCAAGTGGGCAAAGCACGTAATTGTCTTTGACATGCTTGCGGACTCCGGTAGGACCCATGGCGTACGGGAATGCTGCATCGATGGAGAGTCCCAATGCAGCTTTCTTACGGTATCCGGATGGCTTTGCTGGCAGAGTTTGCTCTTGGCCACTGTAGCCATCGACGTAGGTTGCACCGGGTACTACGCTCTCTTTGAAGATAGCCTCAAGTTGTTGCAAGGCTTGTTGGTACAAACCTGATACCTTCTTGTCAGACAACTTCATCCCAGCTGCCTTCTGCTCTTGCACAATCAAGGACCTCAAGCTGCGACGAGCTACTGCATAGGAAAGTCCTAGAGGATTGCTCTTGACGTCTTTCACATCACAGCGCCTACGGACACGAAGCCCTAAGACGCCGTCGACCATCTAGCTGCAAAGGAAGGCACGCCCACAGGAGCCGCAAACGTGACTCGAATCGCAACTCTCCTCGCTTTCGCCACGACGGCAGCCAGGTCGAGCTAGCACACCGTTATCAATGTCTTGGTTAACCTTGAAAGCAGCTTTCGCTAATGCAAGCCAGGCTGCCAAGATATCGCCTGTCCTCAGCCATGTCTCAGTTAGAGCATCCAATGCCGGGATGACTCTGTTGCGGTCGATTGACGCGATAGTGATTGATGGAAGTGCTCCACGCCCGGACGTACGGTCAATGTCTTTTACGACAGCCTTCGAAGGACGCACTGTGAAATTCTGTTGGGCCAAGTTGCGGTAGGGTTTGAACAAGTTGTCGCCGCCGTATATGTTAGAGCCAACTGACCGAGGCCCCTTCTGCACTGCCGCTCTGCCAAATTTTGCACTGTAGAACTTGATCAGTGATACTAAGGACGGTTTGTCGACTTTGAGGCCGTGCAGCTGTGCAACTAGCGCTCTCGCAAGCGCCTTTGCATTCAAACATGCTTGGCGTTTCGAGACTGAAGACTTCCACTCGGTGCCTAAGTCGGGAACCGGATCTGGCACAAGGGACTCATGGACGTCACGGCCGTTGGAATCCTGGTGCACGGGAACTGGAGTTTCATCTTCGCTTCGGCCCTTGACCTTGAACTGAACATTGGGTGTATACGGTGCCGAGGTGCTTTCGACTTGGATGGCGTTTACACGCCCGGTGTACACCCACGGCTGGTTTGTCTTGGGGTCGTAACAGGAGACTCTCCAAACGATCTCGTATCGTGGAGAAGTGCCATGAGTTGACATGCTCTTGAAAGAAGGAGCGGGTAGAACTCGACGGCGGCCCTGACGTTGTATCGCGGCTTCGATGATCAGCGCCGCTCCATAGTGAACCCACAGCTTGTTGGGCATCGTCGCTAGCGACATGTCTTCCACACTGCCGGGGTATCGATTGACAGCACTCGCAATGTCAGGGGTGATACGCGACGCTGAGGCCGTATCTATGTGCGAGATGAGGGCGTGACCGAAAAGCCTCTTCTCCTCGGACTTGCCAGTGCCATCAACGAGCCAGAAAAGAACACGAGGTTTGGGACGCCATTTCTTCGCCAACGAGGGATTTGAAGCGGTGTATTCCTCCATCTCGCAAGTCCACTCGCGACCAGAAACAGCAGGCCCGCTGAACAACTGATCGACTAGGTAAGGAGGGGCTGATGGCGGAGCGGTTTCAGGTGCATCTTGAGGAGTAGTCTGAGCTCGAGCTGGTCTTGTGTTTCCAACCTCGCGTATGGTGGTCACGTTGAGCTTTTTGATCTGCTTCTCTTGAGCCCGGAGTTGCGCGAGGACTGAGTCCGCGTAAACTTGATCGGCCGCCTCGAATTTGTCGCTGGATGATTGGTTTGACATAGTGCGCTTCGAAATACCACTCCCTTGGCGACTAGGGCCTTTCTTGGTGTCTTGTCGGCGTTGTCGTCTGGGGTTCGCTGGATTCTGCACGACTGTACGGCCCCCTTCGCGTCGAATTTTGGTCTTTCCATCTTTGTCCTTTGCAGTGAGAGTCTTTCCGCCTGACTGTGCGGGCTCTTCCTTGGAGAGTTGGTCGTCGTCTTTGGACTGCTTCTCTTCGATGATGGTCTTCTGCGTCTTCTGAGCGGCTGAACGGAGGGTTCTCCTCGGCGGCTCAGGGTGTTCGTCGGTTTCGTCCGGCGGATTTTGCGGCAGAGCGGATTTCCTTTTTTTTCGCTGGTCGCGCGGCTTCCATCTGTGTGGACTCTGGAAGTAGCGGCGTGATGTCCTCGTCGTCCACCGCAGCTCTCTTCTTGGAGCGTTTGGGCGCCATCTTGAGAATTGAGTTGGTTGGTGTCGAACGTAAACTGGAGTGACGGGTTATTTCTTGACTACCTCACTTCCTGAGAAATTCCGCGCTTTGACCCCTACAAACGCAGTGAAGTAGGCAATGACCGACTTTTTTCCCTTTGTGTAACAAAGATCCCGTACCCGCACCCGTAGCTTGACTCTCACTACTCTCACTTGCACCAGTTCAAATCTTCCAACAAAATCCCTACAACCCCAAACCTCCCACAACCCTTTCCACGAACCCAACTCAGCAAAATGGCTTCCGTCGCCGACGACACCGATACAAGCGACAACCCCGTTGCTAAGTATTACGAAGCGATGTTCATTCGAGCATGGAACCATTTCGACGCAGACGAGTACAACGATGCATGTATAGAAATACCTCGTCTGTCAATCAGTCAGCTAACTTGATTCCCTGTAGGCCTACCGCATCTGCAACATGCTCCTCCCCGAGGCTCGCCTAGGGAGACTCTACCGTGCTGGCTTCCATTTGATCCTCGGACAATCGCCGCTTGAGGGGTTTCGAGGGCATGCCGACGAAGCAGTTCGACTCTATGAAGAGATGTACCAGCATCCTCGCCACGGCCATCCACGAACCGCAGAACAAGCCGAAGGCATCAAGGAGATGCTAGACCTCGCAAAAGAGGTACAAGCTACGGCACACGAAGATGACGAAGCCCCTGAACCGACTGAAGAAGAAGAACGCGCAGAGCTCGACAAGCAAGCCATGGCGGCCGATGAAGAAGAATGGAAGACGGAGGACCCGGAATATTGGAAGGCGATGTACGGCGAGGAGGGATTGGAGGTTGAAGAAGACGAGACGCCAGAGGAAGTTGAGATGGAAGGCGTGCAGTCGGCTGAGGTGGAGGAAGGCGTGCAGGCGCAGGAGCAGGAGCGCTTGACGACTCCGCCCGGCATGGCTGATGATGTTGAGATGGCAGAGCAGCAGCAATCGGTCGCGCAGCCAGTCGAAGCGGAAGACGGTGCTCAGGAGACCAAGATGGCGACGCCTTCGAGCATCGGTGAGGATGTTGAGGAGCAGCAGCAGGTCGAGGCAGAGGATACTGTCCAGGAGAGGAAGCGCAGACTGCCGCGCATATCGGCCGCAGACAGGCAGATCATCGCAGAGGGTGTTTCCAGCATGCAAGCAGGCGCTTCGGGTCTCGTCACACCGGCTGCCACCCGCACAGCAACAGGCAATGATCCTGGCGGTGCTTCGCGTCGTTCAAGCCGTCGCAAGTCCGGCGGAGGCAAATGATGATTACATGCATGGGTACATAATGTCAAGTACCTAGCTTGACTTCCCTCTTGTGGGCATGCAAGGTTGACGTTCAAGCTTGACCAAGAAACCTGCCGCCGCGAATTCGGGCTGAGCTTGCAGTTGTGGGGGACGGAGCAGGGGCCAAGGTGGAAGGGCCAGTATGTAC
>Ga0265780_10001740_pt1 | contig 30187 bp, 21 predicted proteins | sample P1T30metagenome_FD_192432 | JGI IMG/M metagenome (GOLD analysis project Ga0265780, IMG submission 192432) | Plant litter microbial communities from East Loma Ridge, Irvine, California - P1 T30 | ecosystem: Environmental > Terrestrial > Plant litter > Unclassified | place: USA: California... | reverse complement strand
AGTTGACAAGCAAGAAATGGTTGTTCATGGATATGGAGATATAAACGTGCTGAGAAGATGGAACGTGGTTAGGGTTCTTGGTGTCTGTCGCTACAACACAGCATATGGTCCGAGTTTCTCTTTTCCTGGGGAGTTCTGCATGGCGGACTGGGGCGTTGGTTCTTCTTCCTAAGTAGCACGCATGGAGTCCGGTCGCTTGAAATGTGTATGGTTTCCTAGCAGGGTGTTCTGTCCTGACAGGTTCATAGTTGAATGCGATATTTGTAACCCGATTCTACATGCCTACTCTGATGTGCACCTCACCGTAAAGTCACGCATACCTCTGTCAAGTAGACGATCTTAGGACCGCGTCTTATCATGCGCCTTCAATTCTATTCTTCTACCAGATTCCAAATCACCCTTTGGTGCGCGCCCAAAATGCGTTATCCAACCCTAGCGCTACGATGATGAATCTCCAGTCTCACTAACACCGCCCTTCATGTAAGGATATTCACGAGGAATTGGCTTGTCGCCTGAGCCATTCTATGCGTCGACAGTTGCCATCTCAGCCATCTCAGCATCGACATCCGCCGTTCCCCCAAACTCATCCACTTCATCAACCTCCATGCGCTCGACTTCGGCTCTACCTTCCAACGCGCGCATAGCTGGGTTGTCCGTTCCACTAATGCCATGAGCCTCCTTCTTGCGCTGATGCGCCTCTAGATCCTCCAGCGACCACGACGAGTGTCCTTCTGTTTCTGCTCGGCTGAACGGAACACTCATGTCTTTCAAGAAGGCCTTTGCAGCGCCTACAGCCTGGTCGATGGACAGCTTTGTGCTCTTAGCGTCGAGGCCTTGTTGGATCCATTTGGGGAGCTGGGTTTGCTTCTTGTTGAAGCGTTTGTCTGCCAGAACCATGATTCCGTAGTCGTCTTTACCGCGAATGACGCGACCCAGACATTGCGCTGCGTGGCGCATGGCATCAAAGGAGAGGAAGTCTGCTTCTTTGATGCGGTAGGTCTCTCTCAGGAACTCCAATCGCGCTTTCAGAATTCTGGATTCGGTGTATTGGTATGGCACGCCCATGCACAGCACAGAGCGGCCGTAGTGGTGGTCGAAATCGATTCCTTCGCTGACCTTTCCTCGCGCGACACAAAGTAGGACGGCGCCGCGGCCGTTGTTGCAGGCTGTGCGGAAGGTTTCTAGCGCGAGGGCGGTTTCTTGGGCGTCGGGTGTTTCAACAAGGATGAGTTTGTATTTCCAGACTGTGTCGAGGATCTCCATCCCTTGCCATGCTGAGATGATGCTCTCCATGTAGAGATATGACGGGAAGAATACGACGACACCGTCTGGCGTCAGTTTGCAGAACTCGATGAGCAGATTGCCAAAGTTCCGCTGCACTTGCAAGTCGTTGCGGTGTTCGAATTGCGATGTGACCTGATTCTGGTCGTTACCGCGATCGACGATCATTGGTAGGAATGTCTTCCGTGTGAGTGTCATGGTGAAGGATTCTTGAACAACGGTATTAAAGTTGAGCATGCGTGGGTACATGTCTAGCGGAGACATGGTTCCGGAGGTAACGATGACGGAGTAGAAGCGCTCGAAGACGGGCTTGATGGCTATGGCCGCGTCTAAGCAGGTGAGATGTAAAACAGGGTTTGGTACTGTTGCTGTCGCTGATTCGAAGGGCTCGATGATTAAGAGGAAGCCGGTCTCGTACGTGGCTACTAGCGTAGCGAAGGTAGCGACCTCCTGCAGCGGCTGGTAATCTTCAATATTAGTGAGTTCCAAGGTTCGGACGAGTGATGTCAAACGCTCGGCGCAGAATCGAAGTGGTTTTCGCTCGATGAAGGTCAAGTCTTTGCAATGTTTGAGGAAGTCTGGTGGTGTGTCTGCGACAACGTTGAGAACCTTCATGCGCGTCTTGAGATACTCGATGAAGCGCTTGAGGAAGGCAACAAAGTGCTCCGCTCGCCGTATGTTACCGGGTACGGCTTCTGTGAGGAGATCGTCTGGTAATGCTGGATTAGCCATGAAGGCGTCTTCGTTTCGCGCTTCATCGGCAGCTCTGAGACCTTCAACGAGCTTCGCGTATTCATTCTGCAACTTGGTCGCGTCACTGGTTTTCATTTCTGTGATCTTGCGATCGAGGTTGTTGACACCTTTGGTAGCTTTCCGGAGTACATCTTCGGTAAGATCGATGCTGAGAGATTCGATGCACACGTTGTCGATGTTGTGGGCTTCGTCGAAAACGACAATGCAGTCTTTGGATAGTTCTTTGGAGACTCTGTCTGCGATCTTGGGATCTAAGAGGTAGTGGTAGGAGTAGATGATGACGTTGCAATATGGCATCATTCTCCGGGCTGTAAAGTAAGGACACTGTTTCTGCTGCTCACCATACTTCAGTATGCCATCGAAAGTCCATACACCAGCCGGTATGAGGTTGTGAGGTTCCAGAAGATCCAAGTTCTCATGGTACACGCAAAGCTCGACATCCTCGCCGCGCTCCTTCTTTTCCTTCACGAAGCCAGCAGTCAAGCTGCGACATCTCGCGTCTACCACGGTACCGCTTTTCTCTCGCTTGACGGACGGGTGCAGACAGAGGTTTTTCCGACTGGTCAATCCAAGACCCCGAAATTCTTCCTCGTAGCCCAGCTCGGTAGTGCGGTATTTCATCAGCGCCTTGAGTTCAGCCAAGGCCTTTTCGATCTCGGACATGGTACGCGAACAGTAGATCAGCTTCCGTTTCTCAGGATAGTGCTGCTGGTAAGCGACGATGAGTGAGAGCAGAGAAATGGTTTTACCCGTTCCTGAAGGCATCTCGAGGACACAGTGGCCACCCTGATCCAGGGTGCGCTTGAGATCGCACATGTAGGCATATTGCTCTGGATATACTCGGGGATATGGGAATAACACGGGGAGGTTATCGATGTAGAACCTCATGTTGATGGTCCACCGCCCGCGCGGATTTTGTTGTAGCGGAGGGGAGTTGGTGGAAATGAAGAGAAGTTGCGAGTGTGCGTTGCCTCCAGACGAAGTTCGGTCGCGGTCAGCGCGACAAGGCTAGCACCGATTGGGTCTGGGCAAAGGGCAGGGATGTCCCCACCGTCTTCCGCTACCCACAGTTGGTGCCGTCATCAAGCAGAGCCGCATATTTCGCGTAATCCGCAAGCCTCTGCCATGGTGACTGACGTGCGAGCGTGTGTTTCTTTTGTGTATTTGGATACGTAGCTGCAGCTGGCTTTCACTTGTTTCATCGCCTCAAAGACATCCCGCCTACCTCTCCTCCGACCTCGACCCTGAGTGGCACTGCCCTCACCCAACCCCACCATGTCAAAGCGTGCAGCAAAGGCACAGGCGAGCAGCGCGCGGGCGGCCACGACCTCCTTCGGCGCGTTCGGCGGCGCATCAGCAGCCTTCAGCGCGAGCACGTCACCGCTGTCCTACGTGTCCGAGCCCCCAGACCTCTCCGCCATCTCGGACCCAAACGTCGTCGTCTACTTCCGCAACCTGTCCAAGAAGGACAGCACAACCAAGGCGAAGGCGCTGGAGGACATACAGTCGTACATATCGTCACTGCAAGAGCCAGTCGAAGAGGGCCTGCTCGAGGCATGGATCAAGATATACCCGCGAACCTCGATCGACAACGCGAAAGCCGTTCGCCAGAATGCCCACCTCGTCCACGGCCAATTCGCCGTATCCGCCGGCAAGCGCATAGCACGACACATGCCTAAGAGCGTGGCAGCTTGGCTATGTGGTCTGTATGACAGCGACCGATCCGTAGTCGACGCGACGCAGACCTCGCTCCGACAAGTGTTCAACACGCCCGAAAAGTTACAGAGCATTCGGAAGGTCTACCAACAGCCCATATTAGAATACTGTCGCGATGCAGTGGACAAGGAGAGTACGGCGACTCTGAGCGACGAGCGGATAGTCAGCAAAGATGACGCAGAAGCAAAGTATAGCCGCGTCATCTCTGCATGCATATCCTTACTGGGCAGCCTGTTGAACAACCTGCAGCCCGAGGAGCTCTCTAAATACCATGCCGACTACGAGACTTTGATTGGCGACAAGAAGTTGTGGCAATTTGCTTCATATAATGACGCTGGCATACGGCGGGCAGTGCACCGTCTTCTTAGGACATGCGTTGCGAAGGAGGATGCTGCTATCCAGGAAAATCTCGATACCCTGAGCAAGGCCTACCTAGCGGAGGGGCTGAACTCCGATCAGACCGGTTCTGTCGGCGAGTACATCGAGTCCCTGACCCTTCTCACTTCCAAACATCCCACCGTATGGACTACCGACTACAAGAGCAAGACTGGGGTGGATAGACGCCTACGGCAGTTCCTGAAGAAGGGATCTCAACTAGGACCTCGTGATACCTGGGCTCGCATACCTGAGCTATTGAAGATCATACCAGAAGAAGTCCTACCACAATCCAGTACAGACTCCGCGGAGCTGCTGAACGCCCTGCACGGTGGCATCATCCGTAAGGACGAGCCAAAGTACAACCACGAAGCGGGCTTCAAAGCGTACCTGGAAGTGGCTGGGTATCTGGTTCAGCGACTCAGTGATGAGGAAAAGACCAAGCTCCTCCAGGAGATGGTACTACCAATCATAACGCAGTACTTGCGACCGACGCTAGAGACCTCCCATTGGGCTGTGCCTTCTAATGCTTCAGGTCTGCTCTCCAAAGCATTAGGCATTCAAGGAATGGCCGTTGTGCTAGAAGAGCAATGGCCTACTTTCTCACAACAATTGATCGATGCCATCAAAACCTTGGCTCCTGAGCAGTCGAAAGACTATGAGAAGTCTCAAACAAGCGTCATTCAGCACGCCACACGCTTCGCAACTATACAAGACCAAGCGCTCACGGTCGAGAATTTGGCGAAGCTACAATCTGTTCTTTCCCAAGCTTGCTCGTCAATAGTTGCGGAAGCTCTAGAAGTACTCAAGAACAGAAACGGAAAGCCATATGGCGCAGCGGGCACCATCGCGGTTTTGCCGAAACGAAATCCTAGCTTGATCTCATCTACCCGATCCGAACAAGAACTAGAGTCTTTCATACAACAGGATCTCCCAGGTCTGGTGCTGTCTCCTTCGTCTCCATACCTGATCGACATACTATACACCAAGTCCGATCGCACGTATTTCAAGGATGCATGGAGCGCGTCGCTCAAGACTGTTCTCAAAGAGACAGACTCTCCGGCGAAGACCAAGGCGCTTGAAGCAATTCTTACCTCTTCCAGGATTCCGCCCTCCTTCGATCTTGCAACCTCGGACCCTGAGTTGCAGAAGTACATTACTGCGAACGTACGCGAAGCCGTAGAAGGTTCTACCGAATGGGACTCGTTCAACCGTATGCTTCAATCGCCAGCGAAGATACTTTCCCCGGAAACAACAGATGAGATCCTCGCTTACATGACGGAAACCCTCTCGATATCGCACCAGGCTCCGTACTCATTGCAGGGCCTACGTCAAATAGTCAAGTCAAACCCGCCGATGCTCCGAGAATTTGTCGCCAGTCCTCAAGGCTCCGGCCTTCTGCAAGGCCTACTTCTCGCCTCGGAGTCTCCAGATGATGAAGTGGCACAGGGCGCCAAAGCCGTCAATGCTTCCATTCAGACAATACTATCATCCGGATCTGATTCCAAGCAATCTATCTACAATCTCATTCAGCAAGGGCTGCGAGACGCGACGCCCACATCGGTCTCGGTCGAGACTCTGGTTGACTTGGCAAAGCAGTCTGTCAAAGCTGGTAGTGACTGGGATGAGACTGCTAAAGTGTTCCCAAGCATCGACGACTGGAATGCATCTCTAGAGCCATTCCTCAATGCTGTACCGAAGTCATCTCTGGCTATCACAAATCCCCTTGGTGGCGCCGTATATCTTGTGAAGGATGGACAGATGCCCTCCACGATCAGAACCATGTCCCGAGACGCCGATGGCTACTCTCCTGCATACAGAATCACGCAATACGTGGCGAGGCTTTTCAAGAACCCCGACTATTTCACCATGGACAAGCTTCCTTCTGAACTTCGGGCTGCCTATCTCCGCAACATTGCGATCGCTGTACAACTTGCAGATGATAATCTTGGCCTCGCTGGCGCGAACGGTTTCTGGGCGCACTACAACTCAGACGTTGAAGCCGAGGCCATGACCTTCATCACGGATGCTCAAACTCTTGTGACACACGAACTAAAGAGCCTTGCTGCGACGTGGTCGAAGGATGACGTCGACGCTACGCTGTTGTCCTGGGCCAACACACTCTTGGGGAGCATAGACGCCAGCGCGACATCTCCAGCTTACTATCACGCACGAGCGTACGCCGTCATAATCGCTGATGCCATTGAGATCGCTGGTTGGAAGAATTCACAGACTGCTCAACTTCAGGAAACGCTCAAAACGACGCGAAGTTCAAAGAACGCCCTCCAGCTTCTTGCGTTGCTGAACGCCTTCAAGGAGCCACTGTCATATGCAAAGGCTTGTGAGCGCATGTGTAATGAGGTCATCGCCGATCTGACAGGTATCGATGCCCTGCAAAAGTCGCAAGAGGCACTACAGCAGCTTGTTCTATTGAACAGTGTTATGGGTCAGGAGGGGATCTTGGAAAGCATCGCCGGTCCTCGTCTTATGCGGTTTGTTCAGCATGTGGTACCGTGGCTGCAAGAAGACGCACTCTCGCGTCCTGTCAAGGCCGAACTGTGTCGCGCGTTGACAGTATTGCTTCCATTGGTCGGCGATATGTACGGCGAGCACTGGGCTGGCATCTTGGGTGCACTTGCCGGAATCTGGGCGACCACGAAAGAGCTGGAGTCAAACGAGTCCGGCATGGATAGCCCGATTCCTCTCGTGCACGCATCCCTAAAACTATACGCACAGCTCCGAACCTTGACGCAAGCCGAAGAGCCCAACGACGATCTTCTCGAAGCTTGGAAAGAAAATGAGCAACCAGTTGCTGATGGGCTTATCAATATCTTGAAGCATTCGCAGCACTTTCCGGATGAGTTCCATCAACCACTCAAGATGGTTAATGATGTGCTGGCGCGCCAGATTTCCAAGGTGTCGCTCAAGCATCTGGAGTCCACTGAAGAACTTTTCCCTCTTCTTTACGTGGAGTCGCAACCTGTTCAGCAAACTGCCTTCGACATCCTGCATAAGCAAATTCCCGCAGCTCAAGAGCAGATATCTATCGATGCGGCATTGGAGAAGACTACCGCGCGTTTACCCGAGGAGTTGCTATCTCTGATCATCGACGCGCCTACGGTTGCAGCGATTGCTGACGCTAACTTTGAACGCAGTGTGCCGTTGCCGTTGCGCGGTTACCTATTGAGCTGGTTGCTGGTATTCGATCACCTGGAACATGCATCGTTCAAGGTCAAGAACGACTACGTTGAGCACATCAGAGAAGGTGAATACCTTCCAGGTCTGCTCGATTTCATGTTCGACTTTCTTGGCCACGCGCACAACAAGCCGGTCGACGTCTCCAAACTTGACATCACGACATACGAAGCAGATGTTGAGCCTCCAAAGCGCGATCTGCAGTGGCTACTTACACACCTGTACTTCTTGTGTCTGCGCGACGTTCCATCTCTGACAAAGACCTGGTTCAAGAGCTGCAAGTCGCGCGCCATAGTCGTCGCGCTCGAGCCTTGGACGGAGAAGTACGTGTCACCACCTGTGATTGTGGCCGCCCTCAACGCAGTCAACACATGGTCAGAGGAACAGGCCGCATGTGAGCCCGATTCAGCATTTGCGGTCAAGGTCGTCAACCGCGCACGCGAGATCACTGCGTCCTACGTTGTCGACGAACAGACCATGGCGATGAGGATCTCTCTGCCTGCCGCATTCCCTCTCGCAAATGCCCATATCGAAGGCCTAAATCGCGTTGCTGTCAACGAACAGAAGTGGCAATCATGGCTAAGAACTTCGCTGGGAGCTATCACGATCTTCAACGGCAGCCTGATCGATGCGCTGACCACGTTCAAGAGGAACGTCGATGGAGCGCTCAAGGGCCAGATCGAATGTGCGATCTGCTATAGTATAGTCGGATCCGATCGCAAGTTGCCCGACAAGAAGTGTCACACTTGCAAGAACTTGTTCCATGGCGTTTGTCTGTTCAAGTGGTTCAAGAGTAGTGATGCCTCGAGCTGTCCACTCTGCAGAACTAGCTTCAACTATGCATAGACTAGAGGATTGATCACGTGTGGTAGACTACGACATCGTTGGTAAGAGGTAAATACTACAAAAATATCAATCTCGGAGTCAGTTCCATGATAGAAGGTGTTGGTGTTCCGGCGCATAGCTGGACCTCGGCTGTACCTGAATCTACCCCACACCAACGCTACAGTATACCGAGCTGAAGCTGACCAGTCGCCCAAGCTTACTCATGGTTTGCATCTGTACACTAACTCATCTTTATCCATTCTTTTGTACTGCATTTTAACAACTAGTCGTCATCTACAACCCGACCTCTACCACCATGGCGCCAGCCGCCCCCACCCTAGAGTTCAACTACGACATCTCCTGCCCCTTCGCCTACATAGCCTCCACACGCGTTCAATCCCTTGCCCAACACACGCACGCAACTTTAATCTACAAACCCGTCCTCCTAGGCGCCATCTACCGTGCAACATCCGCGCCCCAAGGCGCCGGCGGCTCCGCCTCTGATGTCTTCAACTCCGCCAAAAAAGCCGTTACAGCACAGGGTATGCAACGTACACTCCGCAGATACAACATCAGATACAATCCACCGCCCCAGCACCCCCGCAAAACAGTCAATGCACTACGTTTGTTGTACTGTGTGAAGGACCAGGAAAAGAGGAGGCTGCTTACGGATAGGTTATTCCAAGCCTACTGGGTAGACGGCCAAGATGTGAATTCCAACACGACGCTTCTACAAATTGCGAGGCAGTGTGGGGTGGAAGGGTTGGGAGAAGAGTGTTTTGCTGATGTGAATGCGAGGAAAGAGTTGGAAAAGAGCACTGAAGAAGCGATCCAGAGAGGTGCGTTTGGTGTTCCTGGGTTTTGGATCCCGGATGCGGTTTGGACGGGGGTTGATGGCGAGGAGAAGAAAGGGAGATTCTTTTGGGGACAGGATCGTATGCATTTTGTTGAGGCGACGCTGAACGCTCTTTCATCATCTTCTTCTTTGGCGGGTAAAGGGTGGAGTGGTGTCCCTGGACTCAAGAGTTTAATGCCCCGATGCGTGCCTAGAAATACTCCTCACGGTCGTGTCAAGCTCGAGTTTTGGTTCGATTTCAGCAGTCCGTGGGCGTTTCTGGGGTACACGCAACTGGAAAGACTGGAGAGTAACTTTGGTCTGAGACTGGAGGTTGTCATGAAACCATTTCTGCTGGGCATTCTGTTCAGAGAGATTGGTGCGCCGAATCTACCAGGGTCAGCGGTTAGTCCTGCGAAGGCGAAGTGGTCGAGACAGGATCACGCGGATTGGACGGAGTACTGGAATGCTGTTAGTGCGCAGGATGGTGGGAGGCAAGTCAAGTTCCACTGGGCCGATACGTTTCCTATCCGGACGCCCACTGTGTTGAGGGTTGCTATTGTGGAACCGAGGACTACGAAGCTGTTGTGTAAGTCGCGCTTTCGTTCTTTCTTAGTACGGCTCATACATGCCATGCAACATGCTAATCAGGCACAGTCGAAGCATGCTGGTCGCACAACCAAAACGTCTCGGACGATTCTGTCCTCCGCACTGTTCTTGACGAAGGCGGTTTTAACGGTGCGGACCTCATCGCGCGCGCGAACGATCCCGAGATAAAAGCCAAACTCCGAGCTTTGACTGCGGAGGCTAAGGATTTGGGTCTTTGCGGCGTACCTACGTATCGTGTGCTAAGACAGACGGATAATGGGGAGTGGAAAGCAGTTGGCGGGTTGGTGTGGGGACAGGATGAGATCAATGTTGTGGAGGACCTGATTGCTGGGTGGAATCCTGAGAGCTCGAGTGAGGTTGCTGAGTTGGCAAAGGGAGAAAAGGGCGCAAGTGCGAAGTTATGAACGCGGCATATTGGCTCTCCCGGGAAAGCGAAAGTATCGCAGCCTTCACAGCTCACCAGCCCGATTCATGGCTCACAAGACATCAACGCATGGAGAGATCTATTTGTGGACAAGTTGGTGACGATCAAATTATCGTGGTGTACCATGGTTCATAAGCTAGGCACATACACATGTCGTTGAATAGAAGCAAGCCGTTACGCCATAACCATGCGCCTTTCCTGGGTATCAAAAGTGGAAGTGTATCTATCTTTCCGGGGTATTCGTTCGTTTCTCGTGTCGAGTTGCAGGGTATGCGTCGTAGTATACCCTCAAAAGCATTCGTAGTGTAGATGTAGAAGGGTCGGCAAGCTCACACCGACAAGTCAATGCCACCGTAGGCACGGCGCTTCCTCCTCTTGCTCGCAAGTTGGGGGCTCCAGATGCCGCTGAAGAGGTCCTCGCATTCGTCTTCGTCCTGCGAATCGAACTCGATGTCAGCTTCCTTCTCCAGCACCATGCCGTTGTCTTCCTCTTCTACGCTATCGTCCCACTCCGCGCCTTTGACGACTCTCTTCGTCTCCAATATGAATTTGCCAACCTTGTACTTCTGAGTCTCTTCAGCAGCATCGACGTACTTCCATCCTAACACGGTACCACAGCTGCGACAGCTAATATCGGAAACGGTATGCGCACCCGTGACGAGCTGACGAGCGTGGGCTTTGTGCGTTAAAGTGTTCGGTAGGTCGCCCGCCTTCCAGCCTGTCGCTGACATGTCACCACCAGCAAACGCGCTGGATGCCGATGGAGGTCCTACAAGGTATGCGCGACCATGACGCCCAGTGAACCCTTTGCTTATGATAGCCGACGTGGGAATGAGGTCGGCTAGGCACTTCTGACAGCGCAGATGTGAGTTCGGTTGGGCCGTCAAGAAAGAGGTCGGCTGGGGCGGAGAGGAGGACGGAGATGTGGAGGTGGTCGAGGTGCTGATGGCAGAGCTTCGGCGGCGGCGGCGGAAGGGAAGGCTAGGGAAGAGGTAGAGAGGGAATGGTTGCGTTGGTGAGCTCGGCATGGTGTACTACAGAGGGTCGATTGGAATATTAGTGGTGGTATAGTGATACGACTGTCGCCTGGCGCTATGGGACGAAAGATTCTTCGAGGCTTTCGGACGGCTAATCTATGAGGTCTCGCTTCTTGCTTCCTGGTGGAGATCGTGACGTGAGGATGGTGTAGTTGTGCCGCCTGATGAACGTCCGACCGGTGTTGGCTCGGGTAGGGTGGAAGAGGTGACTACGCGTTTCGCCAGTGAGCGGAGACGAAGCTCTTTATCCTCAGGCTCGAGATAAGTAAGAAGCTCCCGGGGGAGGCTGCCCGCCCTTTGAGGCGTGTCGACGCGAAGGAGCAGATGACGCGCCGAAGACGGATGCGGAAATGTCGCGATAAGCGATAAGGGCGCCACAGCCGAGGAGGCGGGGTGGCGGGGCAAAACAGATGTCGCACCTCAGGCTCTCGACATCGACAGGGCAGACAAACTGACGCGTTGAAACTCTTAGACGTAGTATTTAGCAGACAGTAAAGGTGTTAATGAAGAGATACAGGGTGTTTATGGCGGTGAGTATCACGTTCTTACGATCATCATCCGGCGAAGGGTGCAGCCAATACTTATGCGACACCAGATCATGCGACCCTCAAACCCGGGCGTGTCGTCACGAGGTGCGCTGGCGTTCTCCGATTGTGCCCGGGCAGTACTTCCACTACATTTGGTCTATTGCATCCTTGCAGTATCCTTGCCATGATTTACAAATACTGGTATCTTGTTTGACCAGCACTTGCCTAATCACCAGCAGACGCGCCGTTGGTCTTGCCATGACCGCTGAAATCATCGACGCCTTATGACAATCTATCGTATAGCAACTAGCACACTTCATGCTGCGATTTCATCGTTCCCACACGGTTTCAAGCTTTGGTATCAGGATGTCAACGACTATCGACGAACGTGAGACTCGGTACAGCTTCCCAGCTTCGTAGGCGCGATTGCCATGATCTACATGTTTCCTGGCCTGTACCTGGGCTTCGGCACTTTCTGAGCAAGGTTGAAACCACCAGGCTACAAGGACCGAACAATCGCGAACTCAAAATGCAGTGTTTGGCGATGGGGTATTCTACCAGAGTGTTCACATGAGATTTTGTATTTCACAGAGGCTGCTTAGCTACCTCAGCTCGATAACTATGTGGTTTCATCACTCCACTCAGGAGTGGGCATTCTCTGAAAGCTACTTTCATGTTTGGGTCCTTTTACGGTGCCATCAAACCACGAGTTTTCTAGATCGCTGACCGCTTGATCGACAAATGGTACAGAATAGCAATCCAGACCTTATACATCTGCCCCATCCACGCATCTCAATTAAGCTCTTGTGTTGAACCAGAGTCAATGAACACGATGGATGTCGCCGCGCGAATAGAATTCGAAGAACATCTCAAACTGTTGGATCGTTCAACAACCCGCATCAACCGAGTATTGTTCGAAGTCTTGCAGCACGTTGGACTGCAACTCCTTGATCTTGACTCAGTACACACGGCAGAAGCTCAACCGTTGCTTACATTCGTGGTTAGTCAATTCCCGAAGCCAAATGGATGCAATGCATGGACTGACTTTGTACACCTGTTTCCAGGCTAATCATGTCTCTTTAGACAATCTATATCAAGGTTTAGCGTCTAATTACTCATCTGAAGTGAGAACGGAGATCGCTTCTCTCTCTGACGGATGGCTGATGTTGCACCGGGAAGGGACCAGAGACTACTATCGAGCCTACACTGCAGATGCAGCACTGTTCGCTCGGACATTGGCGTATCGCGCCGAAGGTCAGCCCTTTTTCAAGCTTATTGACCCTCCCCGTTTCAACTTAGACATCAACACATACGAGGAGTCCATCGCACATCCCTACCTCGCGGCCCGAATACTATGGCTAAAGCAACTTCAAGCTAAAGGCAAAGAACAGTATCCAACCGAAGGGCATTATCGTGAGCTTACATTGGAATATGAAAGCTTACGCAAGGGCCTGAGCGATCGGATGCACAAAGAGTACCTCGATGAACAAGGAAGTCGAAGCTCTACGTGTCTGGAGTGGTACCTTTTCACCGGTATGGTTTCATACTTGACCTGTTGTCGGTACAAGCAAGCAGGGTTCATTGGTGAATTGGATGCAGTGCTGGATGAGCGAAGCGTTGCTCTCAGCGAAACTTCATCTTATGACGGGAATGACAACGAGGCCACAGAAGACGAGAACGATCAAAATGCTGATGAAGACAACGACAATATGGAGGGCATCGTACCATCCGAATCCCAAGACAACGACCCCGACTCTGACACGAGCAGGGAGGTCTCACCTAGTAAACGACCACCAATCTACCCAGCGGTATCGGACTTCACCACACCTTGTACCGAAGAAGCAATGGCAGCGAGTGATGCGACCGATCGCCGCTGCTATGCCTGTTATTACGACTACGGGGTGTCTTTCTCGCATTCGAACAAAACTGAGCCAGCTGTCCGTACTCCCTGCGGCCATATTCACGGTACCATCTGTCTCCAGGACCATCTGAAGACAGGCAAGGCCACTTGTCCCGTATGTCGTGAGAGACTGTTCGGGTTTGACCAGCGCCTTGATTTCCATGAAAGCGGCATGTATGTTCGTCTGGTGCAGGCTATAGATGGGATCGCCAAGCTAGATCCGGCTATCGATCGCTATCTGTTGGAGGGTCAGAAAGAGACACACAACTTCGACTTTGCGAAACTTCTCAAAGAACTCTTCAGCCTTTGTTCGCATATTATTACTTGTCGGTCTGAACTGCGAAAAGCGATTCCTGTTGAGATCTCAATTGAAGAGGTTTAAATTGGCTTATGGAAGACGTTGGGTTATAACGAGTTCTACGCGAGACCGACGTGTCTTCTGGATGATAGGTCGGAGGTAAGCAACGGTGATGATATGCATAGAGTATGTTAGACCGTTTAGATACAGTTTGCAGGAAACCACAGTTCGCTTGCGAGCCAGTAGTCAGCTTTCAATGACCTCATAACTACACACATTGCGACCTTTCACCCTAACCCTCCTCTTCATAGTCACACCAGAACACTCATCATACCGAAACAGTAACGAATGTGTCTCATAGGAAGTGAGATTCTTATGATTACGGATTAAAGGAATCTGATTCATTGTAGGGTAGATTTATTACAAAGCACATGTTGAACGATCTGCATCATTGCACACTCTCGTTCTAGTTTCCTAGAACCCCTAGAGCGTCCCGAATCTGCGGCCTAACGGACCCGTTCCTCTCTGTGCTTGTTGTCGCCAGAGTGCTGAGCGGGCTTCCATCACAGCAATATGCTCGTTCATTGCCATGACTCTGACTTGCGCATCGGCAAGCGCGTCTGGCTCGATTTCTGTTAAGGCATCAGTCTGTACAGTGATAGCCAAGTGACGGCTGCCCCACATGATCCCTTCCAAGAAGTCCCGGATGAGCACACCTGATCGTCTCAGTGTACCCGTGGAATAGTAAAAAAGCCTGTCGTCGTTTATCTGGTCGACTGCTACCGAAAGCCGGAGACCCGAAGGCTGAATGCCAATGTCATGTTGCAACCCAGATTTTGCACAGATCGAGTCCACGTCTTCCAGTCGTTCTGCGAGGTCCATGACATTTTGAAACACCTGATATCTGGGTTCGATGCCTTCCCACCAATCCGAAATTGGACTTTTGAGTCTTATGGCAACCGTCGAGTTGTATCCGTCGATACATAACAATGGGACATCTTTCAAAAATTGAAGCAACGGGTGCAAGTTATTCCACTGGAAACAGAGGTGAAACGTGTGACATTTGCCGCAATGGAGGGGCTCCATTATGGTCATTATGGTATCGCGGTCATGATTCCGATAATCAAAATGAGCAATCATCCAGAATGCGGTGTGGTAGAAATCCAATTTCTGGAGCCAACCACGTTGATTGTCGAAGGTCTTGCCATCCGCCGTATCAGGTCCGACCAATAATTCCAAGCGTTGCTCAAATTCACGACCGATTTTGAGGACTAACTCTCCAAATGGCGGCCCGTCGGAGGAAATTGCTGCGGCAATCGCCTGGTTTAGAGGCTTGAAGTGCGGATTATCTCCTGGCTTCACCGGTGTGGCGCGCTTGTAAAGAGCTGGCTGTAGCTCGTTTAGGTTTCTGACACAGTCGCGCCATCTTCTGCAAACCTGCTTTACATGCAGTAGATCGAATATGCTGAGATGTATGAAGATCGCGCCTAGAAGTTCCGGTGTTGTCGTCACTTGCTGTGCAGCCGAGCGCGACTCGACATTAGGGTATACCATGATGAGGACGGAGTCGGTGAAGAAGGAACAAGAGTGACAATTGAGGTAAGCGACGGTTTATGCCCAGCGGGTGAACGCCTTACACGTGATACTAACGAAGGGTTGGAGACTCGCTTGTAATACGCGTCGACTAGCGCTTGGTCAGATGTTAGATAGAGCAATTGACCCACTATACTCGCCAGATGAAATAGGCAGTCACATACCAGCTAACAAGCTTTAGGTCACGAATCGGCCATGGTCAGGTCAAGCGAGGTCTGGAGTGTGCATCTCTCGGCCTCATGCTTAGCCAACAGACTAAGGGAAATGTCACAAGCCTCTGACAATTTATTGCACGACACCAGGGAAACCATGATGAGCGCACGTCGTAGTGTATGGGATGTCGAGAGGGAGATGCGGTGGTTGCCCAGGTCCACGGGTCAAAGTCCGTCCCGTTTGAGCTAACCCAAATTGCGCTAGTGCCAGGTTCAGGACGCAGCTACGTCACCACTGCCGCCCAAGCAGCCTCATGCAACACCACCTGGGCATTTGTGGCCCATCCTCGCACGCGATTACCACGAGCAGCAATTGCACTGATCCTCCTCTAGGTCGTCGCATGGGCACGGAAACCAGCAACGGGTCACGCCTTCCACACGATCTTCAAGCATCTTCGGTACATGCTGCAGGCAATGCTGGCTAACAGAGGGGGAGAGGCTAGGGCGAAGAGTGCGCCGATTTGCTAGCAACGATAGCGACGGATTGGGGCCAAATCAGTAAAGATATGGAAGAAAGAATACAAGCTGGGCACACACGGCCATAACAAAAGAGGGCATGAACGTATTTGTATTCGGTCAAGTGAGAACAGATTGCGTTCACTCTATATGAAGCAGACGCTCGTGTTTGCCGTTGTGACGCGGATCTCGATATCTCAGTGAAAACGAACTTGATTAGGACATGCGACACCAGACTCTGGTGTATCGAGACGAACGCTCAAGATTGAAAGAAAGAAGATCATGATCAGAGACGCGAGAGCTTCTTCTTCTAGATACAAGATCAGCCGCTGCGATCTCTGGGCGCATTCGTTACCTCAATCACGAGCTGCTTGGTCTTCATCCGAATAACCTTCCTGCAAGCAGGACAACTCCTCTTGTGCCTCGTCGTACAGCTGGGCGATATAGGCCTTGTCCTCCTTCCATGTCTCAGCATATATTCCACTTATGACATAAAATTCGTTGACAGTCAGTACCTTAGCGCGACCGCGTGTAAAGGTCAGGTCACAAAATCGCAGAAGAGCGCGTAGCACTTGCCCCAACTTGATGCCATCTTGATCGCGAACAATGGTATTCGCCACATCCACGGGTTCGTAACTCTGGACGCAATTCAGAATGAGCCTTGTGCACACGGGCGCCATGAAACAATGTTGAAGAACACCGCGTTGCTTTGCGGTTTCGTAAGCGTTGATCACAGCCCTGGCAAACAACGCTAGAACGTACACATTATTGCGGCCAGCCATGCGACCCTCGATTTCGTCCAATGCAGGCCCCATCCGGTAATCTGCACTTCCAAAATTCCCAAGAGCGAATCGAAAGAGCAATTCTGAACCATAGCCTCGACCGCAGATTTCGTGGTTGTGTAGGAATGCAAGCCCGAGGCAGCGTATGGAGGGTGAAGACGCCGGCAACTGTCGCACCTGAACGCATGTTGCTGAGGTGTCAGAATGAAGAAAGTTTGAAGGGAAAACGTGTAGTTAAATTTCTCGAACGGATGCCATAGACGTTCCCATTGCTGTTCTCGTGCCGCGGCTGCGGTTACCTCATCCTCGCCTGCCTCGATTGCGTCATAAAAGTCCCATTCCATGCGACGAATCCCCTCTAGGGCCCATTCCACCTCCTGGTAGCTCAGCTTGAGAGGATACGTGGACATGATCTGTGGCAAATCTGGGTAATGTGGGTCTTCGTCATGTGGAATTGGGATGGGAAGCTGCCACAAGCGGCGTTGGATGCTGGGTGTTCCGTCGACGATAGTCTTTAATGCCTTTGAAGTTGCTCGAACATGAATTAGATCGCGAATATCCGGCAAACGGTTCAGGACGTTTTCCGCGAGCTCTGGTATGGCCAACGTAGTTTGCGCAATTGATTGTTGTGATGTTTCTTCGAGTTGTAGGTCCATAGCCATGGTGCTATCATGTGCTGTAAAGGGGACTTCGGGAGGGTTGGAAGATGACTTGGAAGTTCTTACTTCGCTCCAAGGATGAACAGAAGTTAGAGGCATTTTCCCTTTGAGCTAACAGCAGCCCATCGTGCCCCGACCAGTATCTCACTGTGCATACACACCCCCAAAGGTGAAAGCGCTAAGTCAAGTGTGCGCATTCTTGAATGAATGTTTATTGCCTACATTGTATTTAAAAACTGTACAGCGTTTATTGTTCCGTCTCTCTGATCATAATGAAGCGAAAGACATGATCAGACAGATTTATGTACAAGCGGCAACCGGTTAGACTGCGTAGAGCCAGAACCAGATACTGTAAAAGCAATCCCGAAGTTCATCATGTGTCCTGATAAACTCAAGCAGGCTGCGCGAAAGTGCTGCCGATAGGTCCGAACTTGATGTTGGAGAAGACGACTTGCGCGTTCGGATTGGCAGACTCAACATCAGCCGGCACACCGCTGTTGATGTCGCACTCGCCGCGAGCGACACCAGGCTGCTCCGGATCCTTGTCGGTAGGGTAGCTACTGTCAAGCCAAAGCATATTGGCGTAGTGGTCGTCCCAGAGACTCATGACGAGTACCATGCCTAGGTTCATACCCCTACCCATGGACTCCATGCCGCCGAACTCGTTGAAGGGGTAAACCTCCTCCTGGAAGACTTCCTTCTGCGTGTTGCACCATTCTTGGGTGATCGAGTTGCCTGTCTGCGCGGTTGTCAGAATGGAGTTCATACAATTTGGTGACGTGAGCACATACCATGCCAGGGATTGTGGGCTCCGGGTTAGCGATGACTTTGCCGTTCTGCACATAGAAGCGCTTAATCTCGCTGAGCGATCCTCCAGATCCCAAGAACTGTGTGACGACTGTCACTTTCTTCGATGTGTCTACACCAGACTTGCCCTTGCCATAAAAGTCCCTCGCACCGACACGGTATGGGTTGAAGTCGCAACCATTCGCATCGCACGAGCCGGCATAGCGATCGAGCGAGTATGTTCCACCACACGTATCGTCTGTGCAGACTGAGTAGCCTTCAGGCTGACAAGAGTGTGGGGTCACAGCCGTGGAGACTGAGTTTGCCTCCCAGATGTCCATCTCGGTGCTGAGTTGCGTCAGAATGGGCCAGGCCGAGCAGACTGGCGTACTCACCAGCATGCACCATTCCTGCCAATACCCGCATTGGGGTCGGATTCGGATGCTTGCCAACCTTCTGCATTGGCTTTGCCATCGATGTACTTCAGGTCTCGAGCGCATTGAGCGTCACAGTAACCTGGGATGTATGAGTTCATGCTCTATGAATAGCGAATCTTGTGACTTACCAGTCCCGTACTTTGCACCGGGTGCACCGTGGCCCTTCTGGGGCATGGAAACGAAATACAATGCTCCATTGAGACCGCATGGCAACTGCGAGTTGTCGACGTCGAAGGTGAATTCGTTCCCGATAAGGTTGAACATCTAAACAGCAAATAGCAATGATCAGTGTCTATCTCGCACCTAGATCTGGTGCGCTTCCCTACCTCATAGTTGTTTGCATCTTTCATGAGGTACGTGCGAGAGCCTATGTTGGTGGAGTATTGGTTCTTGGTAACGAATTTGAGAGTAAGAGCATTGCCAGAGGTCGTAATACCGTAGGTACCGCGGTAGTCTGAGCCTTCGATAGCACAGTTCTTGGTACATGCGGCGTTCGTCGCACACGCCGTGGTGTTCCACTCGTTTCCGTCGAAGCAATTGGTGTAGCCTCCAACGGAATGAAGCCAGCGCCAATTAGCATCAATGACAATCTCTCCGTTAACGTTGGTGCAGCTGTTGCCACCGCTGCCTGTGCAGCGCTGCCAGGTCATCTTTGGGTGAGTTTCGGACTGCTCCGTTCCAATGACCCAGGCGGATGCGCGGGAGGCGCAAACACCCAGAAACACCGCAAAGTTCGAAGTCGACAACATGATGAAAGGGAAGACTGTGAGCTGAATGAAGGATGTGGGATGTCACACAGTTACTGGAGTACATGATGCTGCCAACTTATAGGATTGTTTCACGGCTTCGATCCTGGCCTTGCTTGTGTGCAAAGTACACGATGCATATTGCCCAGTCTCCCGAAGCCCGACAATGAGCTCATGCAATATGAGGAACTGATCATGCGATAATCTCTGACGGATTGATGGACATCTGGTCCGCCTTGGGAGTTGAGAAGTCATTGATGGACGCGATCAGGCTGTCATTTCGTCGCACAGCTAAGCTCCCAAAATGGTATCCCAGTCATATGCATCTCGGCGTAGTGCGCTTCGTATGGATATTTCAACGTCGCCAAGTGATTATACTTCGGTATATGAGGTCAAGAGCCGTGGCGCTAAAGGTGCAGTGCGGGGTTAGCTTGCGAGCAACGAATTAAAGGTAGTGGTTCAATTCATCGCGAATGTACCGATAGCTAAGCATTCTTGGTGCCTTTCCCCGGACAATTTGTATTCTTGGATCTCGCAAGGGCAATTTAAGGCAGTACAGATGGCCAGGGTGTATCGTGCATGCTGTAACGCGTAGAAGGCGGGGTCGCGAATGGAGAGTAATCAACTCAACCACCGCATCGATACAATTGGTGGGGCTGTGTGACTACTCGTTGGCATCAAGACCACGGGGTCCTTTGTTACCTGAGATGCTCAGGTGTGTAGCAAGCCTGAGAGAAGGTTCTCTCGCCGTGTGGACATGCAATTCGGAGCCACCAGAGTGCCGCGTCGTCACAGGAGGAAGGGTATAGAGTGCCGAGGGCTTGGGCTCGAATGTTCCATATGGATTTCAGACGAGTTATCGATCACTGTGTCATGTGTTTCGTCCCTTCAAGTCTGCCATATTCCATCTGCCAGCTACAATTCAGTACGCGTGCCATGGAGGCTCACTGAATTGAGCAGTCTTCCGCGACTTGATCAAGTGTCGGTGTTGCCAGGTGTGTCCATCCAAGGTAATCATCGTGACCGAAGGGTATATTCGTAGCGAAAGTCGTGCGACCGGTTCCGAGCATAGACGCAGCATGCTACAGTATGTCCCTGGTGGAGTACGTTGTTCAACCCATCTGACGAGGGCAGTTGAAGCCCGAGCACGTCCACATCTCCTGCGACTCGAGCTCTGGTGTGTTTGAAGCAAGTGTCGATCTTGTAAGCATCGCGCTTGATCGTGGAGAGATGATAGGGGGAATACTGCCGAGATGGCTTATCGTGCGGACGGGTGCGGCGTGTCGGAAGAGCGGGAGACCTGGGATGAACGTGAGTAGGTAGCCAAGAAATTGTACCGGGACTCGCAATTGTTCTACCAGCAGGCAACTATTCAAATGAATCGCTGCGCGATGTCGTCGGTGTCGTGTTACTATCCTGTCGCGTCTGTTGGTGCCATGGGTGCGGATCTGCGCCTTGGCACCGCGCGCGTCATCGTTCTCACAATATTCTTTCAATCTCGCAGTGATAAACCAAGAATGACCTTTATTCGCGCACAGCAAACATTTCAGAAACGTGAATTTCCAGCTCTGCATGTAAAACAACACCTGCGGAACGCGCCCGGAGATGCCGACGAGATATGAGTAGAAGACCAGGTACTGGAAGCTGCCCAAGTATCAACCCATCAACTTCTAATCTACATCTACATCCATGTCAGAGTCCACCCGCAGGACAAGGACCAATTCTAATCATGATCAAGCTAAAGCGCGATCAGGCTTATCGCCTTTCGTGTGGCACACAATCTCCAATGGTTGCAACTTGGTAGACATAGCATCACCCTCTGCTCGAGCCTGGCATGTCACCACAATTCTTCAAGTGCATGTTCACACCTCAAAACCATGCCAAGTCTCCATCCTTCTCCGTTCTCCTCATGTTGATCCCGGCCTCGAATCTTGCCCGGCCGTCTCACGTTTCGATAGCAGACATCGTTATTGGCCGCTCAGCCATCCCGACCTAACCCAAAGCAGCAGGCACACCATGCATCGCGCCCCTAACGACAATATCGCGTAGTTTTGTGGATTTTTCCTCGAAGCATCGGAGCCCCGGGGGGCTTGAACGACATGGACTGCATATGCACACGGATCAGCGGGAAGTCTAGGTTCAGCCTATTACTTGGAGACATGTTGGGATATAAGACGGCCTCGACGACCGTGTTCATGGAGTCAGGCCGCCCTCATTGATCTTGACAACGTCCGCTACAAGATGAAAACGTTCACACAATACCTCGCATGGGCGAGTGTGATCACACCGTTCGTCGCAGCCCAGAACGCCAACGTCACACTCGTCGCAGCCGCTACTGGATTCGAGGGCGATAATACCAACTTCGTCTACGGCAAATCGCCTTTACTGGTCATCAATGATGGAAGTGCTGCCGACGGTGGCTTCCGGACATTCTCTGTCTTCAACTCCTCAAGCTTTGCGGAGAAGTCGCATCAGAAGACTGGTCGCTCGAAGATTGCTGTTGCTGTTCACGACATCGACGGTAGGGATCTGATCGTCAACATCCCAGCTCCAGATTCTTTGATCAGGGTCTTCAACGCTCAGAGTGGGGAGACGATCGAAAGTAATGACAAGAAGCAGCTGGGCGACTGGAGTACTGCGTGTGTGTGGCGTAGTGGGAAGAGCGGAGAGAGTTACATCTTCCTCTTCGGAAAGAAGATGGTTGTGCAGTTCTTGATTCGGGGCAACAGAAGCCGGGTTGAGATCCTGGAGGTACTGTTGTCTTTTAATCGTGACCAAAGGCAGTAATACTGACAAATATCATAGGTTCAAACTTTTCCCGTTGCTATCGAAGGCGAGACTTGCGCCGTGTTCGCGAATGGCGAGATCTTCTTTTCGGCCGAAGATCGACCATTGTACTCTTTCCAAGCGTCGGAGTCTGTCCAGGCACCCGAGATCAAGACCGTTACTGAGGACATCGAAGTTGCGGGACTTGCTACTTACCACAGCGCATCCGCCGACTATCTGTTCGTAGCCCACGACGAGGTCATCGATGTGTACGACTCCGACATCAAGCAGAAGGGAAGCATCTCATTGAGCGGCATCTCTGATCTTTCTATCGAGGGCTCGCTCGCCATCTCTCAATCTTCAGTTGCTGGATACCCGTCTGGTGCATTCGCCTTCGCTTTTGAGGGAGAGGATGATACTGGGGTAGCTGTAGGTTCTCTGGACGGCGCGCTCAAATCTATGGGCATCAAGGCAAACACACAGTACAGTCCCAAGAACAAGGCTTGCAAGCACTGCGAAAGCTCCGTCACCAAGAAGTGCTCCAACAATGGCTTCGTGTCAGGCAAGGACTGTTCCTGCTTTGCCGGCTTTACTGGTCGCGACTGCTCCAACGTCACCTGCGAAAACGATTGTTCTGGGCACGGCAAGTGTACCGGTCCGAATGTTTGCAAGTGCAAAGATGGGTGGACTGGCCCAGACTGCTCGTTCGTCGCGGTCACCGCAAAATTCGAGACTGATGCAAACGGTGGAGACGGCGATGACCCTGCGATTTGGATCCACCCCACTCGACCAGATCAGAGCAAGATCATTACCACAACAAAGTCTGAAGAGGGCGAAGGCTTTGGTGTCTTCGATCTGCAGGGAAGACTTCTTCAGCATTTGACCGCTGAGGAGCCAAACAACGTAGATGTCATCTACAACTTCACTCTCGGTTCCCGCAAGGTCGATCTCGCATTTGCGGCATGCCGCGGTGACAACACTATGTGGTGAGTACCATCGCATGACTTCTTAGAACATCTGCTAATGCATCGCCAAGCCTGGTCGAAGTAAACAGCACAGGCTACCTCAGCACCATTTCTGGTGGTAAGCAATCCCTACCGGAAGACTACGAACCCTACGGCTCGTGCAACTACCGCTCTCCGACCACCGGGAAAGAATATCTTTTCGTCAACAACAAAGAAGCGCAATACCTGCAGTACGAACTCAGCGCGACCGCGAACGGCACCCTGCAGACTACTCTAGTCCGCGAATTTCAAGGTGGCTCAGGCGGCCAAGTCGAAGGCTGCGTCGCGGACGAAGGCGCTGGCTACCTCTTCATCGGCGAAGAGCCACTCGGCATCTGGCGCTACGAAGCCGAACCCACTGGCTCCGACACTGGTGTTCAAACCGCACAAGTAGGCGACGCAAGTGGTCTCCATGCCGACGTCGAAGGCATCACGCTTGTACCAGCCAAGTCAGGTCCGGGTGGCTACATCATCGTTTCGTCGCAGGGCATCTCCGCCTATCTGATCTACGAGCGCGCGCCCCCACACAAGTACGTGGAGACGTTCACTATTGTTGATAACAAGGCGAAGGGTATCGACCACGTTAGTAACACGGATGGATGTGCTGCTGTGGGCAACGCGCTCAATAAGGACTTCCCGAGCGGGCTTTTCGTCACACATGACGATGCTAATGAGCTGGCTGAAGGAGGTACTGCGAAAGAGGCGAGCTTCAAGTTGGTTAGTCTGGCGGATATCCTGGGCAAGGAAAGGGTGGCGAAGTTGGGATATTAGAGGTAGTTCTACAACAGGCTATGAAATCAGAGATGACGTTGTTATTATCCAGCGATTGATGTAAGATCCGCCGCACTTCATACGAGAACAAAACTAAACGAGTCTGCAGACTACATTGCGATAAAGAAACATACAACGTAGGTGGCCTAATGTCAACGTAGGCTCTAGGGTGTTCAGGTTCTCTCTAGGTCAACGTGGCAGTACATGTCTGCTCTGCATGTATTTCGTCGCTAAAGGCGTTGGATGCCTGCTACCGCTCTCTCTCTCTTAGCTTGACGCTCCGACACCCCAAGACCTATGTTCCTCGTACCGCCGCCTCAGCTCAGCCTGGTCGTCCCTCCGCTGCAGCATGTCCATCCAGTCTGCCCGGCGCGGGCGATCTTCGTGAGTGGCTAACAGGGCGGCTTCTTCAAAGTTCTCGATGGGCATTTCTTCTACGCGTATTTCATTAGTAAGCGCAACTTTAGAGGACTGCCTAATAACGCAATTCGCACTGCAGCATGCACGTCATTGAACGCTGATAAGTGGTTACATCCCAACGTATCCTCCTGGCTCAAGATATTCTTACAAAAAGAAGCGATATAGTTTTTAACTTACCGGGATAAGACCTGTTCCAATGCTGATGATGCGGCATTGAGTATTTCCAAGGGTCGAAATGCAAGTTTGGCCAGAAATCCGTAGCGGGACTACGCAGCCGAGTCACGCTGTCGGACTTATCCCCGTACTCCCACGCGGTATTTTCGCCATATAGCTCTGCGATGATGGTGACGTCGTGGTGTCCGCATGTTTTCGCGTAACTGCGTAGTTGTGCTAGTTCTGTGTCGCGAATCGCATGGGCCATATCGTCGTCCATCGTGCATCCGTATCTGACCGATACACCGGCCTGGCCAGTGGGGATGTAATACCGTATCTGCCATTCAGTCATAGTGTCTTTCGCCATGAGATCGACGAGGTCGCGCATCGCAGCGATAGGAACGCAGGGGTGTTCTGGTGAGATCCTGGGCCAGAGTGAGAGTAGATGGTCGAGGTGGACCGTCGCACGTCGCTTTCCCAGCTCGTGTTCAAGGTATAGGTTCCAAGAGTGCGGAGTATAATGCTTGATGGCTTGGTGAAGGGTGCCGAGCAAGGCGACTATGTTCCATGTTTCTCCGTTTGCATCATTGAGACGGAAGTCGTCGCTGCCGTCCCACCGGCGGTCTATCGAGACACGCAGAATGTCGATGTGCAAGTGGAAATGCACTTCCATGAAGTCGGTCAGTGATGCTGCAATGGTGTCTGTCGTCTCCTTGCTCAGGCCATAGTCTCCACTTAGCTCGGTCCCGTAGTCGTACTGCATGCCGGCCATTACTGGGACGTAAGCCACCTGCTTCTCGACAAGGTAGCTCCGCGCTTCCTTGTATATCTGAGAACATGTCTGTAGGAGAGCAATGTACGGGTCAGGTTTGTTGAGATAGTATGGGTTCAAGGGTACGCGCTGGTATTGCTTGTCGAGCGCAAGGTCGTAGATCTGGTTTCGCAGTTCGCCGGAGAGATCAAAGAATGTCTTGCGACCTGGCACGAGCGCTTTCGCGTCTTTTGTGACGATATCTAAGCGGCCCGTCATGATGAAGTGACGACTGGTCGCGGCTGATTTTTTTCGCGACTCCCGAGGTCTGCAGTACCGCGTACTGGCGTGGGGGCCGTGTGGGATCGCGTGTCAATTGCGGGGCAACCCAGGACAAGCGATGTGACGACCATCAAGTCTGAAGACATATGCTATAGCCTACCATTCTGTCATTTCTATACGGCAATTCATCATCATATGCCGTTTGACAAGATTGACAGAACGGACATTGAGAAAGTTGGCGCACATAAATCCCGCACGTGACTTTGACATTCATCCACCTGTCTCATGATGTAGCGCAATATCCACTAACCGGCAGAGACTCTGATACTCCATTGCTGAAACAGCTCATGTGACTATTGAGTCTCGACCGCTGCAAAAGATCTGACGTCACCACACCACTCCAGACTGTCGCAAGTCCCCTTCACCTCGCCTTTACCTCGTCCCGCACGTCCCTATACCGCCGGCAGAACCACGGGTACCGGCGTGAGCACAGTCCATGTGAAATCCGGGCCCACAGGTTCATCCGGCCGCTCTTGGCAGGCCAGCAGCCGACTATATAAACAGCGTTTCCTGCCTCCCTCCTACAATCCACACGCCCCCCGGGCTATACTCGACTAACTCACAGCAGCTGGCTAACCCCCAGCATCGCCTTCTCGACTGGCTTTTCCCGGGCACGGCTTGGAAGAGAGACTCTTCGACGCATGGTTGCGAGTCATCGAGCGCCGCGAGGTGGGGCGGCCCTCCACAACATTCACTTGTTGTGTTCCTTATGCTTTTTCATTAATGCTTCTGGCTTGCTAGAACATTGAGGAAGAAGTTGGCGGTGTTTGATTTGTTGTGATGTGATCAAGTAAGGTGAAGTGAAAAGAAGTGAAGTGAAGATGAATGCAATTTGGAATGAGAAAATAGTGAGACTAATCGCCGCCATTTACCATTTCAACAGTGATCATCACTCTTCATGTTGATACCCGGACCATACATCTTTTAGTAGTATAGTCTGTCATCAGACGAAGAACGGGCCTCCTCCAGAAACTCTAATCGGTTCCAAAGCTTTAGAAGGGCTTCATCGCCAATGTCACCAGACGAAGCCTTTTTGAAGTCCTCAATCTTCCACCCGTAGTATTTACTTTCATGGTCGGCAATGTGGATACTCGCGAGGGTCTCGAATGAGGCAGCAGGGGGGAGGAGATCCTTGTTGCTTCGAGCGCAATGAGCGAGGGCATCGGCGCGGGATTGTTGGTACGCCAGCTCTAACCAGTGTCTCTCCAAGTTGAGTCGGGTGACACAACTTGCGTGCTGTTCTGACGACAAATGTCTGTCATAAAACCTTTCGTCCAGCCTCCGGGGGCGGCGTTCGCACAGTGTCTTAGTGTCGGGTTTGAGTTTTGCCTCTGCATATGTCTCTTCTAGTCCTCTGAACTCCCAAAGAATGAGATCCTCCTCCTCGACACAGATATCGTCTGGACACCGCCGCTGTATTTGCCGTTTCGCTTCGTCGTAATCCTTGGCGTGTTGATCGATTCTATTCTTTGCTCTTTCCGCCTCCACTCTCACCCTGTTCAATTCTCTGGTGGAGTATTCGATCTGCTCGTCAAGCTCATGATCCTGATATCGTTGTAGAATTTTCTTGGAATAGTAGATGTTGGCCGGATCATCTGGATCATCCTGGTAAGTTCTGATCTGTTGGAAAGCACCTTCGGCCCAGCCTCGTCCTGACGGCTTGTGCTGCGCCCGAATGAAGTCAGCCCGAAACTGATCGATGTCAAGCTTTTCGGGCCAACCGTTCTTGATCAGAAGCGATGATGTGATGTTGTGGGACGGCGGAAGGACGCGCGGATCAGCGGGTCGATCAGCGGGGTTCGCGGCCACCCATGGTGTCCATGCTGTGCTCCGATATGCGTCTCTGATCCTCCTCAAGAAGGTTGGCGCATCAGTCCATTTCGTCCAATCACGGCTGTGCCTGTTCACCGAGAGAATTCCTGTTGAGTCAATCGCTCCAAATACATGGTTGTCCTCCCATCTGTGACCAGACCTGTACTGTTCGCTCTTGTATGGATCTCGGAATTGGACCAAACACCCATTGACTTGTGGCTGGTAATCACTCCTCTCATCTCCTTCATACACCCTAATCGCATTCTTCCTAGTGTCATATTGGAGTTGCCAACTTCTGTAGAGATCCCAGCCATCCCAGCCGCCATTGGTTAAGTGGACCGTTCCTGGCCGCATGAGGAACGAAAGGTCGTTGTCTGCTTCGTCAGGATCACAGCCGTAGCCCAAGAATTTATCTACCCGGAAATCGTGAAAGGTGCCACCCCATAACCAATGGTCATCGTTGAGTAGTGGGGCGTCGACATATGGGAGGATCTCCATCAAACGCAGGTCGGCTGCATCGCGCCTGCAGGGACTGGCTGTAGAATTGACTTGGTGTGGGCCACGCTTGATAGAGTCATGCGGAATGAACGAGGTATTTGCTAGGATAGTGTAGATTTCGTCCATCAAGGTAGCAACTTCCTGAAGTTGGTCTTCATTGTAAGTCTCGAGGACCTGATTATCGACGTCATTGTCGTGAGGTGATGGTGAGCTTATGGTAGCGGAAGGGCTGTAGATGCGGTAGAAGCCCAGGAAAGCGATGAGAACTACAACGAACACGATCAATGGGTCCTGATATCGTTTTCTCGTGGTAGAGTCGCTTAGAGCCTGGCGAGGTGGCTCATCGTGGTCGTGCTTGGTCATTGGTGAAAACATGGGCAATCGCTGTGGGAGGCGGCTTCAGCGATCCATGACCACGTCCGATGCGACAATAAGAGGATCCCGCCATCATTTTGTGGGAACATTGAGGACAGATGTAGAATTCAGAGGTAGTCGGACGCCTGACGCGGTTTGACACGCTTGCACGTGCACGCATCCACATTTTCGACGATGAGTCGGCAGGAACATAGACGCCCCACCATAGGCAACGACATTCGGAGTTGTATACGACAGCTATTGCTTGAAGTGTGGACCGAGAGAAAGCTTTAGACATTGAACAGTCAGATCCTCAGTGGTACCATGTCTGACGGGGTCTCGACGAGGAAACTTGGTCAACTGCCGGCTGAAATGCTGGATTTCACGCTCCTCAAGACGTCAGGCTCGCTTGCGCCGCGACTCGGCCGCCTGTCGTTCCCGGGACGCAAGAGTATCCTTACACCCGCATTTATTGGCAACACGTCCAGAGGCGTCATACCCCATGTATCGCAGGACAACTTCCGACGGAGCGCCGATGTTGGCGGGGTCTACGTCGCGCTCGAGGACTGTGCGTATCCGCCCTCATATGTGCCACCAAGCACCGTTAACAGCATGCAGTCGTCGAGAAGCGCCCGCACAAGACTCCGCCAGTCTTCAAACATGACGTGCCTGAGCCGTTGCGCAATTTCATCGCCCTCCCCGAAGACACGCTCCTCGTCCTGGGTGCGCGTCGCAATCCGCCCATAGCCAGCCCTCACGGAAATACAGACACCGAGATACGCCTCCTGACGTCGGTCGGCTTCACGACTCTCAGCTCCGAGTACTATGCCGCCGCCGCACGCAAGCTGCAACCAGACATCGTGGTGGGATTGGGTGATATACCAGTCAGGCAGGAGGCCATCAGTCTCAAGCGGAAAGACCGCATGAGCGACAGGACCGAGGTGTGGCTGCGTGACATGGTAGCCAAGCAGGGCACAATTGACGAGGGCGAGAAAGCATGGAGCATCTTTGCGCCCATCCTGCCCATCGAGCGCGACCTACAGTCATGGTATTTGGATCACCTGCTAGACGACATGGTGGACAAGATCAGCGGCCTCGCCATCTACGACGCCTATCTACTCGACAACCTACCCGACCAGCTCCATCACCTCCCACGACTATCCTTCCACGTGCCTGCCAGCCCACAGGAGCTTCTCCGCCATGTGCGCATGGGCGTGGACGTCTTCACCGTGCCCTTCCTCGCCGACGCGACCGACGCGGGTATCGTCCTTGACTTCACCTTCCCAGCGCCTGTCAGAGATGGCAATACAAGCGCGCGCCGCTCTCTGGGCATCGACATGTGGAGCGGTGAGCATGCTTTGTCCGTTACTCCGTTATCCGAAGGCTGCACATGCTACGCGTGCACAAAGCATCATCGCGCCTTCCTCCAGCACCTGCTCGCTGCCAAGGAAATGCTTGGCTGGGTACTCATTCAGCTACACAACCACGCCATTCTCTCGGCCTTCTTCACCGGCATTCGCGCCTCCATCGAAGCGGGTACCTTCGACGCCGACATGACCGCTTTCGAGGCCTATTACGAACCTACGCTTCCCGAGAAGTCTGGCCAAGGGCCGCGAGTTAGAGGATATCAGTTCAAGAGCGAGTCGCATGATCCGCATAGGGAGAAGAAGAACCCCAAGGCTTTCAAGAAATATAATGAAGAGACAATCTTGAAGCTGAAGGCAGCTCGTAGCCAGCAAACACAAAAGAGACCAGCAATGACAGACGTTGTCGACGACGAGGCTCTGCTGGGCTTGGTCCAATTGGACGAGTATGTTGTGGACGCGGATCCGGATACGCATATGAAAGACTTGAAGGTGAAATAGGATTG
>Ga0265780_10001739_pt1 | contig 30192 bp, 28 predicted proteins | sample P1T30metagenome_FD_192432 | JGI IMG/M metagenome (GOLD analysis project Ga0265780, IMG submission 192432) | Plant litter microbial communities from East Loma Ridge, Irvine, California - P1 T30 | ecosystem: Environmental > Terrestrial > Plant litter > Unclassified | place: USA: California... | reverse complement strand
TCAAGCTACACAAGTCGCGACTGCCGTTGACAGAACAGCAAAAATACAACAAAAAGGCAGCCATCATCTCATGAAAGGTCCTGTAAGCACCGGGGTATCGTCCAAACTCCAAGCTCCAAATCCCAAAAAACAGCACCGCCGTGCCTCCCTCGCCATACCAACAACCGACACCCGTCCAAACCCCTTCTCAACCCTCACAACCACCCATCACACATCCGACTTACATCCCACCCTACCCACCCATCTTCCCGAAATTCCCCACCACAAACCCCCGTGGAGCAAAGTAGCAAGATCCACGAGCCAGCGTATGCCACGGAAGAAAGTCATGAAGTTGTCTCCCGTCTCAGCAACGCGACCGAGCCAAGTATCGTCCGGCGTGATAGGCGAGAAATCGAAGTCATACGCGTTGGTGTTGACGCTGGGCACGCCAAACGCGAGATCCCGGCAGTCGCCGACACGGTCAATGGACCATTCGACAGCGTTCGTGGCGATGACGAAGACAGGGGCAACGACGGAATCGAGCATGCGGTCTGCGAGCGGGTAGGGAGCGACGAGGGGCTCGGACTTGCCGTGGATGTACTTGGGTACGGCGGCAGGGGAAGCGGAAGGAGAAGGGGGCGCAACGAAGGTGTTTGTGACGGGCGTAGCGACGACTGTGAAGGTGTGATCAGCCGACATGTGCGAAGATGAAATAGCATTTGTTGACCAACAACAAAAAAAAAGTGGGGTAAGTAAATAGGAGAGCAGTGAGTAACTTACCACCAAAAGTGACCGTCTCGGTGACAGTGGGGTACGACACGTTGCCCAGCACGGCGTTGATAACCATAGCCTCTTGGACCGAGAGCGTGCGCGAGGGCGGAGGTCCAGGGTCGTCGATGCACTTGGAGAAGCTTAAGAAGCGCGCGAGATGCGTGAGCCACTGCATGGTGACTATTGGGTGTCCTGTGGCGGGGGACTACGCAAGGGGAACCGTCCGGTGCGGTGTGTTGGTGAAGGAGGGGTATCGAGATCGGGAGTCGCAAATGTCCTGTGGCGAAGGACTGCGGATCGGTGACCGTCCTGTGCGGTGTGAAGGGAGGATGTCGAGAGTCGGGAGACACAAGAATATCGTAGTGTTGTGTCGTGCGTGTCGTGAAGACAAATCCGTAAAAGTCTCGAGTGAGTGAAGAGTCGATGTCAAAAGGAGAATCGAAAGTGGTGTCGCAAATTGGCTTTCTTGCTAACCAGCAGTAAATCACAGCTCAGGTGGGCTTGTCAGGCGAGGTTGAGCAGTGGTGTGCGTGGACAAGAAATTTCGCGAACTGTGGGCGACGACAGGTTCTTAACGAGGGAATGGAAGGCTTCGGTGATGGTATTGAGCTATATAAGAGATTTCTTGATGGGAACCTGTTCGGCTGTCCTTGGTACATTGTCGTTCGCTGGTAATGCCTCGCGTAGGGCGGTAGTAGCTTGGAGAATCGCTGAGCTCTGTGCTTGACGAATGGGGCGGGAGGTGCTGGAAGGATTCTAGATCGTTGGCGCAAAAGGTGGGAAGACGTGTGGTTGCCACGAGGAGCTTTGGGGTGTTGTTTGATAGAGGCGTTTGCCCTGACATCTTTCCGACCTCTCTCTTGCCTCACCATGAAGTGACACCGAGATACTCCCAGCGCGTACGAAGTGCACAGCACACTGTCAAGTACGGCAGCTGTAGCTACCACAGTCTCCACGGGGGTATCTTTCGACTCAGTTAACTCAAGTGACATGCTCCTGCTTACCTCACCCAGACCGCGAAAAGATGGGAAATTGATAAGTAGAAGACGACAAGAACAATGCTGTGTGATGTGTGATTGATTCCTATATACTATCTCTTTCCAGTATGTCGCAGATCGTTGCCTCATTCCACATGATCTGGTAATCCCGCCAGTATAAACATTAGATCCACCAGCCATAGCATCTGCCCATCGTCAAGATGGCGACATGTTGCTCAATTCTCTCAAGCAATCTAGAAATACATAATTCTTGCGCAGGGTGTCTGCACTACATTTTACATTGAAACTCTAGATGATAACATGACCAAGAAAAACGCCGCGGTGTAGACTGGATGGGTATCGCTATGCTGATAAACAAAAGACGAAGGAGGATAATGATATGAGAGGTTGTGTATCCTCAAGAAGTCGACGACGAGGATGGTGAAGCGCGAATGACAGTCCCGTTGTTCAACGTAATAGACAGCTGAACAAGGTCCATCTTGAACGGCCCCATATTGATGCTATTGCTTGCCGCGTTCCCATTGCGATTACTCGCCAGAAAGCTTTGGATTGCTTCCTGGCCTTTAGCAGCAGTGTCAAGATCGCCACTTTGCTGCAGTGCAAACAGAACGCCGACGCGAGCAAAGTCGAGGGCTTGCGTGTTACTGGATACCGGCAGAGTAGGCGTCGAACTAGCGCTAGGCTGTGCGACTCTTGATGTCTCGGCTGGCCGACCTGATTCACCAACGGCCTGGCGCTTCAGCTCAGCTGGATGAGGATTGTGCAGGACTGGCAGCGATTTGGATGGCTCTAGCGCCACGTCCAACGAGCGAAGATACCGTTCTGATCGAGAAGCAAGCCCGTTGAATGTGATGAGGGCGTTTTGCGCGGGACAACTCAAGGACAGTTCGGAGAAGAGCGATAAGACCCGTGTCGAGTTTAGAGGTATATTGAATCCGTCCGCGCTGTCGCCAAGGAGACGAGATATGGCCGTTCCGACAGTCGCGTTGTTGGCTGCACCGGCAATGTTGGCGGTGGTACAACCCGTTGCGTCGTTGTTCGTACATGTAGAACCTGTGAAACCGTTTATACAGACGCAATTGCATGTACGATCAGCGTTGAGGATCGATATACCGCCATTCTGGCACGTAATCACACCGTCGCACTGGCTGCTTCCAGGCGCAAGGGTGGGCGCAGGCACAGCTGGCCTGGTATTGCTAGCACCGCCATTATTGCCGTTGCCCTGCCCATTCTGTGCAGCAGAGTTGTTGGCCTTGTTCTGATTTGGGATGACGACCAGGACTACGGGTATGACAGCGGCTGCCGCGATGACGAACAGCAGTACAATCAATAGCGTCACAAATGTCCACATGGGCATCCCACAGCACCGTCGGCGTCCCTGGCGCTTCTCGTTATCCACTCTAGAGTCCGACGCTCCGAATCCAGAACCGGATGGCCACTTCGAATTGCGGTTGTGAGCAGCATTGGGTGTTCCGCCTCGCCCGGGAGTATCTTGACCGGGTGGAGGAAAGGCAGCGAGCATATCGGATAGTCCAGACTGTCGCCCTTCTTTCCGGCCAGGTGCGCCATTCTCCCAAAAGTCGAGCCCTAACCGAGACGCAGTCTTCCCACGATCCAAATTTGCAGCTAACTGCGTCGCTCTCCGTATGAGCTCGGGAAGACTCGTAAGACTTCCGCGCGCCTCCGCATCACGTACCGCGTCCATGTTGAGTTTCGGTGGTCGCCTCGTTCCTGCACGTTCAGCTAGGGTGGCGGGGCGAGTCTCTTGAGAAAGCAATTCGTCTGGTCCGAATGTAGCTGCGGTCAACTCTTGCATCCTCCGTAACGAAGACAGAGACTCGTTTGATGCTGAGCTTGGTATGCCCCTTCCAGCGCCAGGATTTCCGTGCGCCAATGAGCTTGAAGCTAGCCCCGTACCTCCAACGCCCATGGCGCCCAGAGCTGCCTTGTTCTTTCCATTATTTTTCTTGTCCCCAAAACTGTCCACCGATTTGATGGTCATGAGTGATGGTTTCGTTCTGCGACCGAGACTTGCTTGTCGCACCAATGCGGGGGATTGCTGTACCAGCCTCATTCCATCGTCCTGCTCGTACGGTGAGATATTGCCGCGTTCGCTCGTAATCGTGGAGTCGTCGTCTGACATCAAGTCGTCATTTGGGTAAAAGTCTCTGTGGGTCGGAAAGACATTGCTGGATGCGAAAGAGCCGTGGAGCGACTGTCGGACAGTGTCGGAGCGATCCGACTCCTCAGCAATCGGCGACACGTAGGACATCTGGGTATAGTATGAGGACGGACCCCTGCGGGCAGATGGCGGTGGTCCTAGGCTAGGCATACGCCGTGCTGAGTTTGCTGGATTCATGGCTGGCATCGGTGGCTGTGGTACGGGGAAATCTGGAATGGATCCCAAAGACGACGTCTCAGAGAGTACAGATGATGTTGTAATTGGGCGTGAAGAACGATGCGATGTTGGCGAAAGCACCTCGTCGCTTGGATAGGATTGATCATAGCCAGGCGACGTGGGTTGGAGATTTCTCGCCGACGCGGGTTGGGCGTACATAGGAGACAGTTGCGGGACGGGGAAGTCGTTCGAGTAGTCTTGGGGTGGTTGTAGCCTCTTTGGAGATCGCGGGGGAAGAGGGTAGTCTTCCAAGGTCGGCATGTAGTCCTGTGGGGGTTGAAGTCTTTTGGGAGATCGCGGTGGTAGCGCTGGGCTCGATCTCACCGCAGTTGCGTTACCAGGTAGCGGCCATTGAGGAGAAGTGTCCGTATTTTCGGTGCGACCAGTCTTGACAGGTGGTGGTCGATTCTGTTCAGCGCGGGGCTGCGTGGAGTATTGCGATACGAGTTGGTTCGGTCTCTGAGGAAGCCCTATTATCTTCGATGTATCAGGCAGCTGTGTCCGCAATTGCGCAGCCTGTAGTCTTTGTCGCGCTGCGCGAACAGAACCCTTCCTCGCGTCTCCATCTTCGTCCGTTTCTGACATTCCTGGCGCACCATACGGCCGCCCTCTTGGATCGTAACTCATAAATGTTCTGGAAAAATGGTGACGTGAAGTGTGTCCTTGGACCGACACAGGTCTGCGCGGAGTGTGGTGCCGTGGCGGTTGAGAGTTCGCAAAGGGGTCGAGGGTACCCTTGTGGTCCCTGACCGACACGATTCAAGTGTCAAGCAGCCAGATGAGGTTCCTTTTTTGCTTGGAGGGCACACGTTCGTGAAGACTGTCTAGTAGCCTGCTCCGAGTGGCGTCGTACTGCAATCGCCGCAAAGTCTGGATCGTCCTCAGTTGAGTGGTGTATAGCAGAGATGCGCAGAAAGTAAGGCAAATTAGGCTGCGACAGAAAGGCTATGAGACCAGGACAGTTCGCAAGACAGGATGGTCCCTTGGTCGAGATGGGGTCCACGATGTCTCAGTAGTGAGCACTCCGGCAGATCGGGTGCGATTGGAGCGGACTGCAAGTTTTCCTGGTCCACCATAGTCAGTTTCGACCCTTGCATGATATGTGGTGACGGGCTCGGACAGCATGGCTTCCATCAAGCCAGGCGTTCATGCAGACGTACTATGATCGCGCAGAATCATTGGATAAGAAGTAAATAGATCAGGGGAAAAGAACACTGCGAAAGAAAGCTAAGAAATCTGTGACGTGGGTTGTTGCAGCACGTTGATGAGGAATTCTTAATTAGGGTTTCAGAATAGTTCAAGGACGTACGTATAAGCTTGCCGGACGCAACTCCAACGGCTTGCGTGTGAGAAAGTAACGCGATAGATAGCAATAACTTGCGCAACAACGTCGAAGGTGATCAGAGCCTGGTATTCGACCTCTTAGAGCTATTTAATTGCAATCGTTGGAGGTAGTGAGCGGTCTGGAAAGGCAAATAGGGCGAAAAGAGTGTGATGAAGAGAAATCGATGCAGCCGGTGCGCAAGAAGAGCGTCGAGCTCGCAACGATGGACCCAATTGCCAGTGAGTGCCTTCAAGAAAGTGAGGAGCGGGAGAAAGCTGCAAAGGCAGTGGCACCACGCCTCGACATAGCAGACAAGGAAGTCAGGGCTGATGATGTGGAACACGCCAATACGCCGGTTCAGAGTCAGATGCACGGACTGGAACCTTCATCGCAGGAACCGAAAACGCCACGCCAGAAGGTGGACACCGCTTATTGGATGCGGCATGGTGCGACAGGCCGAGAGTGCACAAGCTCCCGCTCTAGCACGAGGTGTGCAGAAAGGTGCTCCGACTGTCGCACGCAGCGACATGTTTTTCAGCCGCAATTGGGAGCGTTGAAGGCGTCGCAAAGCTCTTTCAGCTGAGCTTGAATAGGCGGTCAGCCTCATGTGCTGTTTCGACTCCAGTCAGGATTTCCGTGCTGAAGCCTGAAGCTGCCATGTGTGTCAAGGTCCAAGGAGACACGGATGGATCCCAGATGGTGTGTTTGAGATCAGAACCTGTCACCCTGCCTACGCGATCGCCCAGAAATCGCTTCGAGCCTCGAGGGATGAAATATCGGCCACAGCGACCATTCGGGACGCGTCGTGACCTTCATGCATGCACGACGCCTCTTCTGGTCCAAACAGTGCGGCAGCTACGGCATGGCCTTGAGGACGGCTGCAGCATGTGAACGCTACCCACCCCCGAAGATGTGTTGCACGCTGGCTGACTGCATTTGAGCGCCGACCAAGGTATGACCGCGCGCTGGAAGTTGAGATTAAGGTACGGTTTGGTTGTAAGCATCCATAGCGTTGGAAGGGAAGACGCCAATGGCTGCACTAGTTGACCCGTCTGCATGCCGCAATCAACATGAGGCGTGCCCAGAGTGGTGATCGGCAACCGACCACAGATGCACCATCGCGATATGATATCCTTGATTCATACACTGTACTTACATAGGCTGCAGCGAGCCGCGCGATATCGCAGAAACCGGCGAACGCGCATTGCGTGCTCTTTCTTTGGTCTGTCGTCGTCATGGCCGAGATGAACAACACCGACATAGATTGACGCTGGAAGAAAGCAATTTCGGTCCTCATTTGTCTTGCGCTACTTTCACTGCTCGAGAATCTGCGTCAACTACTTGCGGGCCGATGTCATTCCATATTTCATATCAAGTCTCTCACCATTAGATGCGCAATGTCGGCCGCCAAAAGAGAATAAACGTATCGACTAGATACCTTCGCTGACGTGTGACCTTGTTCGCCACTTCCGTGCTCGTGCTGAACGGAAAGGTGCAAGGTGAAGGTCGTACTGTCCCTTCTTGCCCGAGGTCGTGGCAGCCAGGCCGCTGCTGCTGAGCTCACAATGTCTGGGATTTTCGGACGCTTGCTTCCCATCCGCATGCGCCTGTACGACCTTTGGAGAACCGCTCCGTTCGCCGTGGATTGTTACCATCAGTTTGTCTTTAGCAACTAGTCTGCGCACATGGCGCATCTCGTAGTTCGTTGCGGGAACATCGGAACCTCTGACATGGTGCTGAACTACTGCGTAGGACAAACCCGCAGTTCAAAGCAGTACTGGGGTCGGGCATCATCTAGCACAGCATGGAGTGCTACCAGGTATGTCCAGACAATTGCGTTTCGACAAGTCACTAATCAGAATCTTTGAAGGCCATCAGCAGTACGCCGACCACCTGAACCAAGCGGCAGGTACCCGGCCTTGTACCCCGGTGGAAGCCGACTTGTCCCCAACACACCCGAAAAACGCGATTGTCGGTGGAGGCGACAGGACTTTCAAGAACGTCGGCGATGCTTTGGATGACCACGAACGCGCAAGCACGTTTGCTCCGAACACCATCACTGCAGATCGTTTAACAACTCACCACCTAGTTTCGCCTACCAGAACCGCAAATGTAAGGATCCGTCGCTCCAAATATGGCTCAACCCTTTCTCAGTCGCCAGCACGAGCTGGTTACGCGACCCGAATGCGTCAGCTATTCGAGGATGCCAGTCGTGTGGACCACGACTCCCCAAGGCTGTATCCTCAGTTGCCAAATATATCACGGAAGGCCTCTGTATCGCCTAGCAAGAGACCCTCAGTACAGCTGGGTACTGCACTGCCAAGCTACCGGCCAGAATCTCTGTGTCTTTCGACCATCCTGTCCGCGGCAGATCCGTCAGTGAGCGACGTGCAGGCCAGTCATCTATACCCTTCTGAGCGTTCTTCCGGTTCTTGGTCTGATGACTCTGGCTACATTGTCACCAACTCACGAGGCCAACGATGCAGCTTCTCCGTGCCACCAAAGGAGCGCATCTACACCTGGCTGGCAGACCTTCCAAACCATGAGAGAGACGTTGCGAAAGATCAAGACCAGGAAGTCACTCTACCACAGCATCAGTGTCAGAGACCTATCAGCGGCCTGCACCTGCTATCAGAGAGCTCGATTGCCTGCGATGACCCATTTGTGAGCGACAGCAGCGAGACACACGCAAGCGCTCCATCTCCACTACAATTGCCACAAGACAAGGCACAGAATCCGCTCACAACAAGACATGCATCGGACGTATGCAAGCGACTTGACCTGAACCATCAAGACGACACTCATACTTCAACGCCGAACCCTCGCGCAGCAGCCAAAGTCACCGACGACGAAGCCTTCTATCTCGAAGAAGGCGGTATCCAATTGAGCCCACTGAGTCCCAACGTATGCATTGAGCGAGGACCATCTCGCCACCATTCTCCGCGCGATCCGAGCATCATCAATACGCCCTGCAAAGAACGTTTCCAGCCTGGACGTCTAAAGGAGAACGTGGTGCTAAAGCAGGACGGTACTGATCGCACTGGCAGTCCTCTTACGGTACGCAAGAACGTGTTGGGAACAAGGTTTCGGCGGTTGCAGTGACTGTGCCACAGATGGAGAAAGAGACGATCGAGAGTTGCGCATTATTGGATACGGTTATGTTATTCCTATGGTACAGTACTTTGGACTCTTGAATCAAGCACAACGTCTCAATTGAGTTCAACTGTGAAATAACGTCACAATTCAACTTTGACAGTACCAGCTCTTTGAGCCTCAAGCGCACGCGAGCATATTTTGACGACGTCGTGAGATTTCTGCTCCTGAGCAACATGATTGGTCGCCTCATGGCCAATATTGACGGTTGACAGGACCCTGCCAAGCGACGCTTCTAGAATGAGCCGATTTGGACAAATCGAAAATCTCTTTCAACCTCTGTTCTATTTTTGGTAATCTCTAGTTCGCACACATGGAGCAAAGGGTAAGGTTCCCCGAGGTTTTTGCGTGGAGACGGGTGTGTCACCTTGACAAATGACGTCAATGCGCGGACCACAGAATTAGTTCAACGATTACTCCCAACAAACGGCGATGAGCGTTGTGGGAGCGATGTTACGCGTGTCTAGAATGCTTCCATGAGTCGATCGTCCCTCACTGCTTTTCAATCCCCTCCTCACTTTCTTGTGCAGACACCTTTTCCTTCGTGCAATTCACTTCCCTTTCTTCCGGTGCTCATCTTTCTTTCATACATTCGTTTGTGAGGACACTTTCCGGAAATGCAGTTCTGGCGGCGACAGAACGGCGGTGGCCAGAGTTCTACAGATCGATTTTTGGACTTGATAGCAGACCCGTTCCAAGCTGAGGTAAGTCCTGAACCTGCTCATGATACACTGGAATTGGCTAACAAGCAATAGGTGCAACAAAATTCAATCTACGCTGCCATCGTCTACAGCTTCGTTATAACCGGCCTCCTCTTTCTCGTATTCTGCTTCCTACGACCTCGAAACTCCCGCGTATATGCCCCACGAGCCAAACATGCCGACGAGAAACACAGACCAGACGCTTTGGGCAAGAAGCCATTCAGTTGGCTACATGCAATCAAGGACGTCAAGGAAGATGATCTTGTGGAAAAGGTCGGGCTGGATGCAGTCGTATTCCTGAGGTTCATGCGAATGATCCGGAATATCTTCTGCGTTGTTACAGTATTCGGCTGCGGCATCTTGATACCCGTCAATGTCGTGGGAGGATCAAACTTCTACCAGCAGTGGAAAGACATTCCCACGTTGATGAAGTTCACTCCCCAGTACATCTTTGGACAGAAGTTCTGGGCATTTGTGGTCGTTGCATACTTGTTCGAGTTTACAGTATGCTTCTTCCTGTGGTGGAACTACCGGGCAGTCTTTAAGCTCAGACGCACGTACTTCAACAGCTCAGAGTACAAGGCCAGTCTGCACTCGAGGTCACTTTTGGTACGTTCTCAAAGCCATCTGTAGGATTATGCTCACTTCATTCAAGCTCACACACATCCCCCAATCATCTCGCACCGACGCCGGCATTGTCGAGCTCGTAGAACAGGCAAAGCAGACGAGCGACATCCCCCGAACCGCAATTGGCCGCAATGTCAAAGACCTACCGAAGCTCATCGAATCGCACGGTCAAGCCGTCCGCGAGCTCGAGCAACACCTCGCCAAGTACCTCAAAAACCCCGAGCGTTTGCCCGCCAGTAGACCGACCTGCAAAGTGGTCAAGGAGGATAAGGCCAGTTATAATGCGTCCAAGGTAGACGCGATTGACTACCTCACGGAGCGCATCGCAAGGCTTGAGACGCAAATCAGGAACGTCCGCGAGAGTGTCGACATGCGAAACCCCATGTCGTATGGCTTCGCGTCTTACACCCACATTGAAGATGCCCACGCAGTTGCGTACGCGACACGCAAGAAGGGTCCTGGCGGTTGTGACGTGTACCTGGCACCGAAGCCTAACGATCTTCTCTGGCAGAATCTTGCCATGAGCCGCCACACTCGCCGCATACGCAGATTCTGGGACGGTGTGTGGATCGTGCTTTTCACTCTCGCTTTCGTCGTTCCCAATATACTCACATCCGTGTTTCTGTCGGACTTCAATCACCTAGCTGTGGTATGGCCCGCTTTCCAAACGAACCTCCAAGCCAATCCTACAGGGTGGGCAATTGCTCAGGGTATCGTCGCTCCGTTGGTGCAAGTATTGATGTATCTGGGTGTGCCAATCATCTTCCGCCGCCTATTTACGCATTCGGGCGATGTATCGAGAACTTCCCGGGAACGTCATGTCACCGCTCGACTATACGCTTTCTTCGTTTTCAACAACTTGATAGTCTTCAGCGTCTTTGGATCAGCCTGGAGATTCGTAGCTGGAGTCATCGCCGCACATGATCAAGGAGTTTGGCAAGCAATCCAGGACGGCCATCTATTCACAAAAGTCATGACAGGACTTTGCAACGTCAGCACGTTCTGGCTTACCTGGCAAATGCAACGTAACCTCGGCGCAGCTATCGACCTGAGTCAGGCCTGGATCTTCGCTTGGTCATGGGTTCAGCGAAAGTTCTTCTCCCCAACACCTCGCCAGTTGATCGAACTCAGCGCTCCGCAGCCATTCCCATACGCGGATTACTACAACAACTACCTGTTCGTCTCCACGGTCGGACTATGCATGGGCACTCTCCAGCCAATTATCCTGCCTGTCACTGCGTTCTATCTCGCTATGGACTTCATCTTCAAGAAGTACCTGCTCCAATACGTCTTCATCACCAAGACTGAATCTGGTGGCCGATTCTGGAAGCTACTCGTCAATCGCCTGCTGTTCGCAGTACTTTTGGGCAACGGCGTAATCGCCCTCGTGGTCGGATCGCAAGGAGTGGGTTCCATTGACACGGCTGTCCGCAACGGCAACATGCTTTACGCCATGATCCCCTTACCGCTCATTCTCATTGGTTTCAAATGGTACTGCGTTCGCGCTTACGACGACAAACTCGTGTACTACTCGACGATACCCTTTTCCGATTTGGAAGGATCGCAGCACCCGGATCATCCGAAAGCAAAGAGAAACCAGAAAGTTGCCTCCAGATATGGCCACCCAGCTCTCTACAAAAAGCTCATCACACCTATGGTGCACGCGAAGTCCCAACATCTTCTCAAGGAGATATACAGCAACCGCTCCACAGCCAGCCACGACATCTTCGAAGCGCCAAATCGCCGATCGACAGATCGCGCAAGGCCAACCTCACTCGGCTACGGCGACATGTTCGAGATGGAGCCCACTCGCAATCCATCCGACACAGGACCAGGAATGCCAGATGTCGAGATCGTCGCGGAAGCTGACCTAGATTTCGAAAACTTCAAGAAGCGCGCGGAGTTTAGGGAGCAATTTGGCGGCGATGGCGAATTGTACGGTCGACCTGACGACATGAGTTCTCGTCCGGGTACACCGTCGACATTCACTACTCTGACCGAGATGAGCCCGTATAAGCATAGGGATGCGACAGGCTCACGAAGTTCGAGCAGAACGCGGCTAGGCGAGATCGATGAGTCCGAACAGGGCACATCGTACGCGCCGGGCTACCAACAAGCGCCTCTGGCTGATGGATACGTTGATGTCAGTATCCCAGCCACTCCTCTCGATACCGAAGAAGTACTTGGCCCAAGCCAGAGTCACCAGCCGCTTGTTGATGCGAAGGAGAGAGATCACGGAGGCGACGATGGTGGTGCGGAGTACTTTGGCCGAAGTGTGAGAAACGAAGACACGAGTTATGACCGATTCAGGATTCCGAGGAAAGCACTTTAGCGATCGTTTTAAAAGATTAACTATGTGTGTACATAAGATGATGAACATAGACCAGAAGTTCATGTAGATAATCGAAGGATCGAGCAAGCACAAATATCATCACCGAGAGGCATCATGTGAACTGAACTATTCTGCACCATGACAATATCCATTAAGCTCTGTTACTACTCTACCTACTCTGTCGTCTCCGGAAGCTCTATACAGATCATATCAACATCGAAGATTCTCCACAACACAGCCTGAATCACCCAGCAAGTTGATTGAGCGCATTTCTCCCTCGTGCATCTAGTACTTCCTCTTCCTGACCACAATATGCGCCGCAATATTCGTGGGCTAAAACCAAACAATCAGTCAACCTGCACATCCACAGTCAACCTCCAACTCCCACCACGTACCTGACCGTGCAACTCCGTAACCGTGAATTTCTGCCCCGGCGTCATCACTGCCGGACTCGCGCCCGTCACAGTGCCATTGTCGGCCCCAGCGCCAGAAGTCTCATTGAGAGCTGCAGGGATAGCCAGCGCACTCGCCGTGCCAGACAGGGCGCCCACCTCAAGAATATTCATGCCTCCGAGCGTATTCTGGATAAACCGCGCGTTGAACTTGACAACGGACTTGATGGCGTTGAAGTCCGCGACGCTGATGTCAAGCGGATCCTTGACGATCATGAAGGTCACGCCTTCTGCGCATGGAGGCGTGGTGAGCGAGCCGGTGTACTGCAGAATATCTGATGACTCAACCTTGGCGAGCACGTCGGTGAAGTCGATACCAGCCGGGATAGCAGTCTTGGTGCCTGGTGTAGAAATAGCGGCGATACTGGAAGACAGCGACTTAATTATCGAGCTCGATTCGCCGGCGGAGACTTGGAACATGAGTGCTACGACGGCGAGTTGAGTGGGGTCCGCGACGCCTTGGTGCACCATGTGAATTTCGAGAGGGTGGTATTCGCCGTTGATGTGGTGTTCGGAGGGGGTGTGCATGTGGAATTGGACGAGTTGGAAGTCTGCTCCTGCGACTGTGGTGGTGCCGTTTAGGATGACTTCGATTGTTGTGCCTAGGTTTTCGAATTCGACTTCTTGGGTGGGGATGTTGATGACTGGCTTGGCTGGTGCTAGAGTAATGGAGTCGTCTGGGTATGTTAGTTGCAATCAGTACACCTCTCAATTGCTGAGCATACTTACCAAGATTGATTGGTGACTGATTCTTGCCAGCCTTGCAAGCTTCGTTCTCGACTGCGAGGGAGGCCCAGTTGAAAGGCCCAGTCGCAGCGTTTACGGAGTAGCCAAATTTTTTGACTTCAACGCCTCCTTCTACGTTCTCTGCACGCTTTGCAAACATGGAAAGACCATGAAGGCATGTGGCAGTTGCCGTGCTGGCGAAAAGGAGAGTTGAGTAAAGCATGGTGATGTGCCGTGCAGTAAAGATGCTCAAATGCTGTTTGACAAGTGATCGTTCAAGCCGGACACTCCTTTATATAGCCTGTAGAAGCCCGGAAGATTATTAAAGAGTGCCAACGATCAACGCGCACAGGAGGGAATGGGCAATAGTGACAAGACAGTCTGTCCGGCTCGGCTCCGAAGATGAACAACAACGACAAGACAGTCTGTCCGGCTCAGCTCCGAAAAGAAGTACGAGAAACAACGAGCGAACGTTGGCGCCACGAAAAATATATGTAAAGGGCGGCTCAGCCGGAAAGAACGTAAGACCGAGGAACGAAAGTGACAAGATACCGCAAGAAGAACGCGAAGGAGCTGATGCTGACGTCCAAGATGCTCGTGTCACAACGGCAGAACGCCTCCCATATAACATCAGCCGGAGATAATAATGAATACCATGCTCACGGCCAGAAGTGCATGCGTGCCTAACGAAACCTCAGTCACGTCTGTTCCCTCCGCACGCGCAGAGCCAAGGGGAGCCAAGTCATACACTCGAAGCCCCGAGAAACGCCACTGCTTGAGTGATTGCTTGATTTTTGTTAGGACAGGAGTACGTTTGCTTCGAAGGTGGCATGTTGCCAAGTGGTTGTGTGTGCTTTAAGAACCGCCGAGAGCTGTTGATCATGGGTAGAATGGTCTGTGACAGGAGCTTGGTCTCTCGAATTGGACGTCAGGCCAGGGTCTGGCGCTGACAGCGGGATCCTCGACGATGACACGCGGTAGTGGTGTCGTAGTCGATGTGCTACTTGCGAAGACTGTACCATGCGCCATCGCAATCGTTCCATACTCTCTTGCGGAAGAAAAGCACCTTGTACTATCGTACCTCTAGCAGACCTTGCGTCCAACTGCACAAGCGCTCGTAGTGTACGCAGTGAGTATTCTTTGAACTTTGAAGATGTGTCTCTTCGCTCTAAGCGAAGAGCGAGATCTAAAGTCCAGACCCTCGGTCTGAAACGGCTGCCCTGAGGATCACACGCACCCCTTGGCACGACGCGCCAACCCACCGTCTCCTTCAGGAAAGTGCCTAGAATCACTCTGCACGTGCTGCCTCATGAGTGGTCGTTACCAGCAATAAGCCAGGCCATTTCAAACCCCTCGCCTGCGAAGCATACCAAGCCTCAAACATCGTGCTTGCACGCAGCCTCCAAGAATCAGCCCACTTGTGAAACGGCAGGATGAGAAGACGAGGGGCGACAACGTGATGTTCAGGCAGAGTGCGAGGCTGCAATGTCTGGGCAGCGTTTCCTGTGGTGTGTGTCTTGTTGTTGGACTCCACAGATCGTTGCCAAGTTCCGCGGAGGATTCTTATCGCGAACAACAGCCAGCAGCAGGCCGGGGATGTCAGAAAGACGGCCAGAAAGACTGTCGTACAAGACCGAGTCCGTCTTGTAGGCCGGGAACGTCGACAAGATGGCCAAGAAAAATGCCTTACATTACAAGGCCGAGTTTGTCTTGCATTGCCAATTCACCGGTATGCCGTGAATACGGGTGGAAGTGGCGCGCCGCAAGTGTACACAGGACATTTTGCAAAGACGACAAACGCTCGCAGAAACAGCCGTCTGGTGATCACACAAGCAGTCTCGTTGGACCAGAGTGTTGACGTTGGAGTTGAGGCGACGATCACAGTTCCCTCGTTAGACTAGCACTCGACTAGCAGCTGTCACACAGAAGGGCCGTTTCATTCTCCGCCTCCGCAGCGGCTCCAACCGACATGTTGTTAGTGTAACGTCGACGTTGACCACCCCCCGATCTTGGTTCCTTGATTGCGTCTCGACATCGTACGACACTCTGCCCGTCACTTCCACACATCCATACTATACTCTGGCCTAATAGCTGCTATGCGCAGACGGGCTATCTCGTGAGAATTTCCCGATAGGAGCTATTAGGCCCGAGTACATAGAAGCGCGGCTTGAAGTCTATCTATGATGCAAAGTTCTATAGGGATCTCTGTCTTGAATCATGCACAGTACCGTATAGTATCTGAAGGCGTAGCTATTTCACAAGCAGAGGATGATACATGCCATATGCTCTGGTAATGGATAGGGGGCTGCTCTAGGAGCCGAAACAGTAACAAGATGTTCGCAGTCTCGCACCTTTCGGATCCATCATCTCAGTTCCCTAGCCTCTTCTCCCTGATAAACCACGCAAATACCGCACTCCAAACAACCAACCCAATGCCTACTCCAAGAGCCGCCCTTGTAGCCTGGCTATAGCACTCTCGCACAATATCCTTCAAATTGGGTTCGAGGCTTTTGAAATACGAGAGACCGGCCCTGACGCGCTCAGCGATCTCAGCTGCGTCTTTGTCGCCTTGCAAAGCGTTCTCCAGAGATTTGCGCAGTGTTTGATTGAAGGCTGTGGCGCACATTGACACGCCGAAGACGGATCCGAGAGAGCGGAAGAGGTAGCTGCATGCTGTTGCGACTGCTTGATCTTTATGCGATGCGTTGGCGACTACAATCTGTTAGTTCCATAACCAAAAGAATCTGAAGTTCTACTCACTCAAGCCTATGAGCGTCGTGGTGACACCCACTCCATTCGAGAACGCGCACACACAAGTCCCAACGACCATCAACGGCACACTTTTCGTGACAGTCCCAGCGAACAAAAGAATAAGCGACAGTCCGATGGTGAGGTTCGCGTATGCTATGACTGTGATCCAGTAGTACTTTGCGGTTTTCCGCATGTACATTCCGCCCACGAGAGATCCACTGACGCCGCAGAAGATGCTAGGCACCAGCAGCAATCCAGCTTTCGCAGCGCTGTAGTCGCCAATGACCTGCCAGTAGAGCGGTATGAAGAACAGTGCAGCCAACCATCCACTAAACGAAAAGAAGTTGCACAGATAGCATGCAAACAGCGATTTGTTGAGGATGATACGTCCCGGCGCGAAAGCATTGCCTGCAACGTACTTTTCCACGAGAACGAAGACGATGAAGAGCGGCGTCGTGCAAAGGCCAGCGATTGTGATCGAATTACTCCAGGAGACGTTGGAGCCTCGATCCAATCCGACAAGAAGCCCGAAGATTGCAACGATTAGGATGGCAGCGCCCAGGAAATCGATCTTGAGTATCTTCTCTTTCCAGTGCGCGTGCTCCTGTTTGGGAAGGTCGAGTACTAGGGCCACAGCGAGGAACGCAGCGAGGGAGACTGGGCCCTGCGCGATGAACGCCCAGCGCCATCCGATGGAATCAGCGAGCAATCCTCCTAGAGGTGCGCCAGTTGAAGCTCCAAACGCGTAGATCACATTTATATATCCTTGCCATTGTCCCCTCTCACGCAGCGGCACGATGTCGCTCAGGAGTATGCTGATGACGACGTTTGTTCCTCCACCTCCTATCCCAGCTACCATCCTCGCCGCGATCAATTCGCCCATGTTTCTTGCAAGGCCACAACACGTCGAGCCGATGCCGAACAAGAGATACGCGAAGAGAAGGCATTGCTTGCGACCGAAGATATCGCTGAGCTTGCCGTACAGAGGTTGGAAGGCGGAGAGCGTAAGGAAGTAGCTCGTAGCTATCCAGGACGTGGAAGACAGCGCGTGGAGTTCGGTGCCGATGGTGCCATATGTGCTGATCACTAGAGTTTGGTCGGCGGACCCTAAGAAGACCTGGTACTTGTCGTTAGGCTCAATGTCCTTTTAAGGTGGACTGATGGTGTACTAACTCCAATGGCGAGGGCTGGGAAGATGTATTTCATGCGCTTTCTGACCTCAGGCAAGCCTTGGTGTTGAACGCTGTCGTCATTGACGGACTGACGCTCGACGTCTTCATCGCGTAGAGGAGCATCGGCAGTCTCGGGCACGACATCATTACTGAGAGCATTCCACTGCGCGGTGGTGTTGGTAGGTTTGGGTAGAAGCGGGGATGTCTCGCGTGGTTGCGATTTCGGTGTCATTCCGCCTGGGCGCCTCGGATCAAGCTTGGAAATGCCGAGAGTTTAAGAAAGACGATTGTTGAAAGTTGATGAACTGCAAAAGATTTTTGAGTGATAGCAATTGTCAGACTCACTCCTAATTAGGCAGGTCGAATACTCGCAGTCATGCCATCTTATCGTTTTCATCACTCCGAATCACTTTAGTCCGACTGTCCCCACAATCGGCGGAGCATGCTGACAGCATCGTAAGACACCATCTGATGCCACAACCGTGGCAACATGAAAAAGCGCATGTATGTCCTTCCTACTGTCGTCTCCAGCTAGGGATAAAAGCCAATACATGGTGAAAGATCCAAAGAAACGGCAGACCGCCTTCTTCAGCATACGATGGATAGTTGTCAAAATTTTGTGGCTATAGTCAGGCGTATCGAGAAAGTCAAGTACATAAGTAGGGTCGCAGGCGAATAGTGACAGCTCGTCACATTCTAGAAGATCCTTAGGATCTTTCGTCGTGTCTCATGGCGGGCGAACCTCCTGGGAAGACATTTTTCGACAGCAATTTGCGGTTGCAACCCCCCACAACCTCACACAACAAGCACCACAACCCCTACGATCCCACCGCCCCATACCACCCCAACCCCAAAACCGCCCCAAAAACAATTGCAAGCGCAGGCGTCACCCCAAACCACGCCGTCTCCGCATACGTCAACGCCGCAACCACCACCCACCACGGCTCCCCCGCTAGACTCTTCCCACTACTACTCTCGGGACTCAAATACCCAATCTCCCACAGCCTATACACAGCCGTAAACACCAGCCCCACAGCTGCAGCATTAATCCCCCGCAGCAAACTCAGCACCCACGCCTTTTTACGCAGTGCTTGCCAGATAGACTGCACGCCTACAGCCAGCATAATACCCGGGACAAAGATACCCAAATACCCAAGCATGCCCCCAAAGACAGTTGGAGTCCCAGTGGAAGCTAAACTCAGCGCACCAAGATACACCGCGAAATTAAAATTCGGGCCCGGAAAAGCCTGGATGATAGCCAGACCCAGTAGGAAATCGCGCGGCGACACCCAGCCTGGATCCACGACGTAGGAGCGCAAGAGGGGTATGACGACGGGCCCGCCGCCGAATATTATGGTGCCGGCTAAATACATGTTTGCGAAGAGGTCGAATGCTAGGGCGCGCGTGGGGAGTGTGCCGCGGATAGCCATGATGATTGTGAAGGAGAGGAGGAAGAAGGATATTATTGCTATGCCGGTTTTTACGGGGAAGGTATGTTTTGCGGTGTCGATTACTGGCGTGGGTTCGGGGGTGTCGTTGCTGCTGCCGCGTTGTGAGGCTGGGCTGGGGGGAGTATGTTGTGCTGGCTGTGTTGATGTCGAGTTTCCTACGTGTGGTTTGCGCTTGACGGCTTCGGGGCGTCTGGGTTGTAGTTCTTCCGCAGTTGGGATGATTTGCGTTGCGTTTACATCCTCTGCGTCTCCCCCCTCATTTCTCGCGCGTCGTCTCTTCGCCACCCATCCAGCTCTCAACTTACCTATCCTCTGTTGCAACCACGCGTCCCACACAACAGTGACCACCCCACCAACAACAATCAAAACAGGAAAATACCACAGCGCATTATAGCACATCCCCGCACACGCCCCAAAAATCACCAGAATCCTTGTAACTTTATCCTTGATAGCTTTCTCAGCGAGTTGGACTGCGGCCAGCGCAATGACACCGACTGTGCTGGCGTTCATGCCGCTGAGGAGCGCGTACACAATGGGTGGGAGTCTGTCTGGCATCTTTTGTACGCCGAGGGAGAGCGCGTACATGCCGATTGCGCCGGGGAGACTCCACAGGAGAAAAGCTAGGAACGCGGCGGTAAGGCCGGCGTGTATCAACGTGATGCAGAAGACCATTTTCGTCGATGCTGGACCTGGAAGCGCTTGACATATTGCGAATAGTTCTTGGTACTAGTAATACAGTCGCATTAGTATGTAGGAAATGAAAGTATGAGGATTGAATTAGGACGTACGGTTTGTTCATCGATCCATTTCCTACCGCTATTCATACCCAGTCCTTCCACAAACCTCCGATGCAAAATCTGGAAATGTACAGGCGGTCCACCAAACGCCGTGAAGCCTAGATCCCATGTCCGGGCAAAGACTTCGGTAAGACGCGGTCCTATTTTCTCGTGTGTCGCGTTGCGGCGCGACCATAACGACCTGGCAATGGACTGGAGAGGCATTGTGGTGCAAAGAGCATGCAAGAAGCTCCAGAATTTTTCCTACAGAGAGATAGTTACTGCCTTACATATCTTCGAAGCCATCGTCGCGCGCCATGGTCCAATAGAATAGGCACGTTATTGCGACATTTCGCGGCCAAGGCATGGCGCTCGCGTCCCGTTGTGAGGTTGATGCGATGACGGGATCGTCTAAAAGGAAGGGCAAGTTTAACCGAGGAGCTAGCGCTTTTCGATATTTGACGATGGCGTGTGCAGAGGTGCGGATGTTAAGTAGGGTGGGGCAAGGATAAATGAATAAAGGTGTGAAGAAGAATCAAGGAAGGAATGAGATATTTGGTAAACAAGAACCAACGCCGTCATGACATCATAATCCACAACCGTCACCACCCAGACAATATCCCAACTCAACACGCTCACTTCCTCTCCCCCTTCCTCCCCGTCCTCCTCAACCTACTCGCAAGATCCAACATGCCATCCGCCCAAACAGCCATCTCATCCGCCTTCCGAACCTGCGTACCACAAAAATCCCTCAAAAATGCACCCATCTTCTCCTCGCCATACTTCTCACCATACACGATCTCCGCCTTGGTAGCGACATCCGTCTGCACTCCCTCTGCGCCAAGAGAGACGCCGATGTCGAACGTGACCTTGACCTTAGTCTGGAGAGTTGGGAGGAGCATGTTGGTCGATATGCCCATGCGCTCGTCTGACAGGATGAATTCCTCTGTGATGTGGTTGTGTTCCAGCCAGCGACTGCCTTGCGCGACAGCTGAGGCCGTAGCCCATGCGTTCTTGACGGTCGCGAGAAGCTCAGAGATAGGGGTCTGCGACTGAGGTATGCAGTGTAGGTGTGCACGGATGAGCTGGAGGAAAAAGCGCTTGCTCGTGGTCAGGGGGCGAGGATGTGGTGCGGCTGAGTCGCCGACGTAGGCGAGCGAGATGGAGCCGTTGGGCGTGTTGCCGCCTGTTTTGAAGGATGAGGGGTGGAAGTAGAGTTCGAGATCGTTGAGGTGGGTCATTGTTATGCTGGTGGAGGATGCGGAGGTGATGCTCCAGCCATGAGCTTGCTCGAGTGCGGTGACTTTGCCTACATGTGGTCAGTACAGGAGTGAAAACAACCGACGGATGACTTACCCTTCAGCTCGTTGACTTCGGTTGTAGACCAGCCACGGCACTCTTCGCGCACGCGTTCGGCTGCCTTTGTCTGCTCAATGCATTCGACTTTGCGCTCTTTGACAGACTCGATTTGGCTCTCTTTCGCTGCGATTTCCTTTTGTAGTTGCTGCAGGAGCTGTCGCTTCTCATCGAGCTCGGCATCTGTCGACACAAGCCTCTCCCGCGCTTCTTCCAACTCCTCGCGATCACAGCTGTTGAGCTCATCGTGTCGTTGCTGCAGTTGCTTGCACTCCAAAGACAAAGCTTCCTGCTTCTCAGCCAGTGGAGGCAGCACGGTATCCAGAAGTTTCTCCTGGTTTGCGAGCTTAGTCTCATCCCACCTGAAGCCATCCAGCGTGCTGAGAAGACCTGACTTCAGATCATGCAACAGTGTGCTGCGCCATGTGTACCATTCTCCGCGAGCTTCTAGCCTAGCATTCGTCTTCAAGTTCTTGAACTGGGTGTCCATGATGATGCGCTGATCTGGGGGCGCTGTGAGGTACTCGCTGAAGAGCATAGGATTTTCCTCCTCGACATTGGCCTCCATCGTTCGAACAAAGTGGCGTCCATCGGAGATGTACTTCTTCATCTCGTGGCAGGCATGCTGGTACAGCTCGTACTCTGGCAGGGTACAAGCGCCAGCAACAACGTAACGATCCAAAGTCTCTTCCTTCTCCTCTACCTCTGTGTCGCGGAACAGAGTTGGCGCAGCAGTGTGACGCCGCTTGGTCGTACTAAGATCCATGAAGCGAATTTTCGTCATGTCCAAGAATTCCTGCAGCGAGATACGCTCGACCTCAGAAGCGCCTTCAGCAGCATCCTCGGCATCCTCTGGCTCGGCCTCTTCTTGTGGCTCACCGAAGGCTACGCGCTTCTTAGGACTCATGCTCTTCCTTGGTGTAGGCTTCTTGGGAGTTGGCGTCTTTTGCTTAGGTGTGACTTGCTTCTGCGGAGTCTGTGACTTCTTTGGTGTCATACCTCGCTTCATCGGCGACACCAGCGTCTGCTTGCGAGGAGTGGAAAGCAACTTAATATTGTTCGTCAAAAGTGCGGTGCGTCTCAAAGTCGGCTCTTCTCGAGGGACGTTTAGGGGACTGAATTGCAGATTGGATAGAGACGAACGGCGCCTGTTGAGTATGGGAGCAGCAACAGGATCTTCGGGGATCGGCGGGTGTGCCTCTCGCGGAGATGAATTAGTTGGCGTCGCAGCATTAGAGTTCGATTTCGACTTGGGCGTGCTTTGCGGAGTCTTGCGAACGAAAGGCGAGGGCTCTATCTCTTCGATGTTTTTCTGGCGTACGATCTCAGGAGTACCCGGATCGAGTGTTGGGTATGCAACCTCTGTGGGTAATTGCGTTGGAGTAGACTGCGCCAAAACCGCTGATTCGACTCGTGCCGGCTCAGACGCCACAATCTGTTCGGGCATCGCTGCTGGCTGGCCGGCGCGCTTGATGCCAGGTCCGACAATCTTGGTGAACTCCATGGAAAGATCCTCGTCTACTTCCTCGTCTCCAAAGCCAGTGATTGCCGTAGAGGCGCTCTTGATGCTGCCAACGGCCAAGGTGAAGTCCATGGTCGCATCCTCCTGTGCGGTAGATGCGCTCTTGATACCGCCGATGGCCATGGTCAGATCCATGGTGGCGTCTTGTTGTCCATGCTCCTCTGATTGTCGTCGTTGACGAAGACTGGTCCGCCGGCTCGCGGGACGCTTTGCTGGGCTGCCCTGCGACGCATCGAGCATTGACCCTCGTCGCTTCAGGCTCTTCCTCCTGTTCGGCACTTTGCTTTCCATAGCCTTGATGCTGCCGAGAGGCATCGTCAGCTCCATGCTCATGTCGTCGTCCATGTCGGAGCCGGCGGAGTTCTCCTGCGGGACTATCCTGCCTACGGCGCGCGTGATGTCCATGCTCATGTCCTCGCCGTCGTCTGAGGCTGTGCCGGCTGGAGAGAAGAGTCCAGCATGCTCCTTGTCGTCCTCAGCTGCCGCGGTCTGCTTTGCCCACGGCTTGAAGGACGTGGTCACTTCGTCGTTGGCAATGTCCATGGTCATGTCGCCGTCGTCCTCGAAGTCCAGCTTCTGAGTCCCAGCCTGTGTCGAGGCCTGACGCAAGGCAGCGTCCAGTCGGGCACTGCTCTGCGAAGAGTCTTCGGAGTCTGGCCCACCCGCAACATCCTCTGCCTCGTCCTCCCCAGAGACACTGCCGTCCTCCTCGGCACCGCCCGGCGACTGATTGTCTCCACTCAGCGGACTAGACGAGTAGATGTCATCGGGGTTGTTGAAGTTCATAGGCGGAATGCCCGAGCTGCGGCGGTTCTTCTTCTGGTGGTTCGCGCGCTGGTTCGCGGGGGACGTGCTCGGCTCCGGCTTGGGCTCTTCGGCCTGCTCTGGCGGTGTGGACGGCGGCTCAGAGGGGTCTGACGTGGGCGCGGGCGAGGCGGGCGCCTGGGAGACGCTCGATGCGCGTCGGGTGACATCGGAGGACGCAGAGGAGCTCGTCGCGTCGCGCAGATACTCGACTACGTCCCAGGTATGCAGGGTTGCCTCTGGGGCAAAAGAGACGCGTCGCGCCGCTGTGTGTTGTCAGTACTCTCCTAACAGTATGGCACATGCACGTGACGTACCGAGCGACTTGCGCCGGGCCTCTTTGCGCTTCTTCTCGTCTTCATCGTTGGACGACAGAATCGACTTGACCGCGGGGATGAAGGCGGACTTGCGCCTGTTCCCGCTGCTCTGCTTCAGCGCCGGTGGCTCGCTCTCCGCAAGGCCGCCGGGACCGATGCTCTTGCTACGCGTCTTTCGTGAGGACTTGCGCGGCGACAGTGCGGGCGCGTCGAAGGATGTGGTCGCATTGAAGGAGGTGTTGGCGACCAGGCCGTCCGCAATGTTCTCTTTGCCGTCGGCGTTGGTGTCGGCCATGGTGTGTGCAAAGTCGCGGCGGGATGTCATGGTGGTGTTGCTTGGGATAGAAGCAAGTAAACAGGAAGGCCCGAGTCGGTAAACAATGCCAAGCTTTTGGTCCCGCACTAACACTATCGATGCTGGCACCTCGAAGTTCAGCCTGGAAGAATAAGACACCACGATGCGCACTCGTGTTGAGTGGAATTACTCTTCATTCGAATAGATGCCGATAGCAGACCTGTTTCTAGGCCAATTTTTTGTTGGACATGATTTACATTGTGGGTACTGATCGTCGTCGCTAAAGACGAGGCGGAGTGTTTGTCTAGCCATGATGTTTACTGCTGCTGGTCCCCAGTTGCCTCGCGATGGCATTCGAGTTCCTTCAAAGTTGTTAGCAAGAGCTCATTATCCCGAGTCGCGAGTGAAGGTCGAAGCCAGCAGGTAGCACAGGACAGGGCACGTGAGAGCGCGATTGCGTGTTTTAGCGTCTCAATCCACCGCCAACTCCACCTCACAAACATCCCGTTTCGTCCTGACAGCGACCACTTCTGCTGTCACCGAGGTGATGGTAGTATTGGTATCTCTCACTCTTACTCGGCGCTCCGCTTGCTACAACTGCAACTCAATGGCCTGTCACTATCACTAATGCAGAAATCTCTCGGCGCGTTACAACAGCTCACTTCCCCTCACGTGCTCGGCCTTCACCTCGATCGTCGCACTTGCAGTTCGACATTCTACTCTCCACGCGTGGAGCTGCGTTCTCAATTACACGTGATCAGCAATGGCTTCGACTCGAGGCTCAAGAGCAGACAACCCTGTTATGCTCCACGATGACGAAGTGCAAGAGGTTGCCCGACCTGACCGGATCTTTCTTGATCCTGGACCTCAAGTTGTCCCCAATTCGGGTGCCAAAAAGGCGCCAGCGTACTATGAGCTTGACGACGATGAAGACAGCTTCATATCGAGACCTGCTAGCGAGATCCCGGAGAGTGCACGCAATGGCCCTAAGAAGCTCGATCGAAAGAACGGCAAGTCGAATCGACGCAGCACTCCGGGATCTGCAGTCCAGCGAGGAAGTCGACCACGAGAGCATCGCCCACACGAGCGTCTACCAGGGGATCCTCGCCCACAGACTACTCGCCCACAAGATCGTCGCCCGCATCGTAGTCCACCAGATCAAAGCTTGACCCATATCGAGATATCTTCGGATGATGACGAACCTGCACCAGCCAGGCATGCTTCGCGGGCAAGCAGCACGATCCAAGGACCAAGCAGCCCAGTCTCTTCTCTAGGAAATAGGAAGCCTGGTTCTGCTAGTGCTCGTCTTCCACAAAGATTTCGGTCCCAAGCGAGTCCAGGGTCAAGGCTGTCTCCCTCAAAAGCCAATTCTCTGACCCAGCCAAAGGCCAAGACCCCTACTGTTGGAGAAGAGCAACCAGAACTCTCTGACGAAGGAATTGGTCAGATGAGACGCTCAGCATCCTCAAGTGTTGCCGAAAAGCCACAAGCTACGCGTAACGTGACGCCTGCTGTGACTCAAGAAAGCGTTCGAGAAACACAACATATGGCGATTGCGCAAGCTGGCTCAGACTTGCAATCGCGACCTTCACCTCATCAACAATCGCCGAGTCCGAAAACTGCCTCAACACCCACATCTGTGCAGCCTAACGAGATGGTTCAGAATTCGGCGGATGTCCCAATCGGAATCTCTGCCGAGAGTGAACAGACCACCTCTAAGCATGTGGAGACAAACGCGACTTCGACTTTTGAGCGCGCCAGCGCAATCACAGAAGCAGAGCAAAATGTCGCATCAGGAATTTCTGAACGCGCAAGTGGAAGTCGCACCCGCGAGCCTCAACCACTGCACAAACCGAACGCCATCAAGAGGGCAGTGAGCCCCCCGAGACACAAAGCACAATCATTGGCTAGCCCTGCACAACCTGCACGACCATCACCTAGACAGAACTCAGGCACATCTTTTGTGAACAACTCACATGAAGGGCCTAGTCTTGACCGCCAATTGAAGAACACATCCGCTCCACCCATCGACGACGTCAGTCGTGCGGACATGGGTGCTCAAGTATCTGCGGCCGTGATTGCACCGTCCGAACAGGTGTTAGATGGTGTTCATGAAGAAGTCCTTTCCTCGCATCCAGCGTTTGAGTCTACCAATGCATCCCGTAAATCAGTCGAGGCATCAGGCGAACTGGCCGAGCCAACCAGCCCAAATGTGGGCGACGATGAATCAAGTAAGGATGGCAATACTTTGAACATGCTGTAGTAACAACGCAGGCGTGACGATAACTAACATTAATGTAGTTCCACCCATTGATTTGCTCGACAATGAAGAGGCTCGAGCGGGTAACCTCAATCGCCAGGAAATCGAATCCCACCTCACGCGACGCTTAGACGAGCGATTTGAGGATCATGCGTATTTCGTCAAGGTAGAACTGGCTCTGAGTTGCATCAAGATGCGTCGGCTGATTAGGGACAGAACACAATGTGGCGGCAACGCACATGCTTCGAGCGCGAGCTGCGAGCAGAAAGCCGCGGCAACACCACGAAGAAGAAGTACCAGCTTCCCAAGAAGTATATACAGCATGTTTCGCCATTTGCAAAGATGAAAGCAATACAAGTACCGCTGGAGAAAGGGCACAACAACAAAGAGATCTCACAAGAGATCTTTCCGAAGACGTCAAAAGACCCGGTCATCAAATCGAGCTGGTCTGTGCCCACAACCAAGTATCGCATTGGCGGTGTACACGTTCCTTCTTTCAAGGAGTATGTGAGCTTGAAAGCCAATATCCTCGCCGACAATGAGTCAAAGCTTATGACACTGCCTTACCTGGGCGACGCAGACGACAAGAAGACGGAAGAGGCGCAAGAAGCACTGGTATTGACGTTGCCAACGTTATATGAAATCAGGCACGACGTCAACGCCATGTATGATATCCGTATGGAGCAATGCCGGTTCTACACCGAGAGTGTCAACGACTTTCTGACCGACATCGGGATCACCTGGGATGCATTACTCTACTGGCTGTTGCTGCCAGCCGAACGCCTCAAGCACGCTGTCGGTTACACTCAGGGAAGCTCCGATATTGGTCTTCTAGATCGATCAGCTTTTGAGAGCGACGAGTTCCAGCGGGATGGTAAGAAGAAGGCGATATTGTTTGCACAAGACCCCGATCTTTGGCGCGACCTTCTTAGTCAACTCAAAGCGCTCTCTGTGGAAGAGATTCGAACTGCAGCTCTTGTCTGCGCAGCGATTTTCACACACTGTAACCTCAGCCCGTGGTATATGGTATCACAGTGCGAGACGATGCGGAATCATGTCAAGAAAAAAACCTTGGCTGCGCAGTCTACACGGGATTTCAGCTTCAGGAAGATTGTGTGTCGAGTGTGCCATACGTAAGTCCTGCTGATCCGTGTCATACTTAACGACTAACCCGTGAACCACAGACATAACTGTCTCTCCCACGGTCAGATCAGAGAGCGACCGCACAGCGATGACGAGTCGAGTGATACCAATGACAAAAAAGATGGCTTCAGCACCAAAATCCCCGAACTGGGCAGCACACGTCCGAACGGCGGAAGCGATCGCTCTCCCATAAGCAGTCCAGTCATTCAGCCGGCGCATTATGACGATGACTCGGACGTCGAAAACATCATCAATTACAGGCTTGCAGTGAATCCTGAGGTGCTAGCCAACGACGCGGTACCTGAGTTTGACGTTTCAAAGGCGCAAGTCCCTCCACCTGGGCCTTGGAAGACTAGCTGGTGGTTGAAACAAGTGAGCAATATGAAATGGGAGGTAAGCATCAATCTATCAAATCACTGATGAGACAAGCACTAACATATTCATCACGTCATTGCAGAAGCGGAAGCCTTTTGTTCCGTGTCACCATGAAGGCAGCTGTATTCAAGCCAACTGCCGTTGCTTTCGCGAGGGCGTTACCTGCGAGAAGTCATGTCGATGTCTAAAAACCTGCAACCGTCGCTTTCCAGGCTGTAGATGCGCCTCTATGCCAGGAAAGCGCGTATGCGGCACCATGATATGTCTTTGCGTCAAATTCAATAGAGAATGTGACGCTGACCTTTGCGCGACCTGTGGAGCTACGGAGATTCTGGACCCCGTGAACCGCTACGACGGAGACGTGCTGACTGAGCGTTGCACGAACGTAGGCATCCAGCGTGGAGTTCCCAAGAAGACGCTGCTTGGTCAGTCTGAGGTGCACGGCTTCGGTCTCTACACAGGCCAGGACATCGTTAAGGACGATATCATCGGCGAGTACACCGGGGAGCTTATCTCTACCAAGGAGAGCAACCGACGTGCAAGCATGTACGAGTATCAGAACACCATGTACCTGTTCAAGCTGAACAAGGGTGAGACTGATCACGTACCCATACTTGTATCAAACTGACAATCGTCCAGAACAAGAGGTTGATGCGACATACATGGGCAACAAGCTGCGCTTCATCAACAACGCAAACCAGAACCTCACAAACTGTAAGCTTACACCTCAATGTCACTCTCTTTTTGTTCAACAACTAACTCTTGTCCCAGGCTACCCCAAAGTCCTCCTCTGCAACACCGTCTTCCGCGTGGCAATCTACGCAGCCACCAACCTCAAAGCCGGCACCGAACTCTTCTTCCACTACAACTACCCCGAACACGTGACCCGGCACTTCAAGCAGCCGCGCGGAACCGGTAAAGTCGTCGCCGTCAAGCACGCCGCGAAGCCCAAGTCTAAAATATCATACAAGCCCCCAGGCGGCGTCGAGAAACCGTGGGTCCACGCCGCCACGGCCAAAGCGCGCGCCGCAAAAGCTGAGAAGCGCGAATTCATGCTCGCTCAGGGCCTTCTGCCTGTTCCAAAGGCGCAGAAACAAGCACGCAAATCTGTGGGTGGGAGTCACATGCTGCATAAACAATCCGACTCGCGCAGTTCGTCGCGCGCCCCGACACGCGGTCTGCACGATCTAGCCAGCGAGGACAACGACGGGGTATCTAATCTCGTAGTACAAGACTCAGACTCAGATTCAGACACGGACTTTGAACCAACGCAAGAGGAACCCGCCGAAGTCGTCGAAGACCCAGACTCAGAGCGCCAGTACGGCAACATCGCACCTCGCACAAATAAGCCCCCAGCCCGACTACGTAAATCTGCGCCGTCGTCGATGGGTGCGTTTGTGGCGATTTGGAAGACGAGGGGTGGGGCGCGGCTTGCGGCGGGGAGGAAGAGAAAGCGGCTTGTTGTTGTTAATAGCGAGGATGAGGTTTAGACTTTCTCTTTCTTTTTTCGGTTATGTGGGCTGGATTTGGGTGTGATGGGCTGGGCTAGGGGCTGGTGTGGGTGGAGGGGCTGGTGGGAAGGGTGTGCGTGTGGTTTTGAGGGCGTGGTGTTTGAAAGGCGGACTTTGATATCTTTTCCATGTGCTTCGACATACGCTTCTTCTGAGCACATGTGGGGTACCCAAAAGCGGAGCACGTAAGTTATCCAATTTGCGATTCATGTTCGTGTAGTTATGCCCAATGCATGCATGTGTGTTACTCAAGCTCTCTGCCGCCCAAGTACAATCAGAACACGGCAACGTGCTTGCGTTGAGTACATTTGACAGTGTTGACGATAAGCAGGGCAATAGGATCAGACACGCTCGGAGCCCCCGAACACTAGCATCCAAACATGTTTCGTGCACCGAATAACTTATATCGTACACATATTTAAATTTTCCACATGCAGGCTTCAGTCTATTATGTATACACCGTATCCTGTGTACTATGCAGAAAGTAGAACTCGAACACGAAGCTCGCTGAAATAACATCGATGAACTACAAGAATTTGGAGAAAAAGTCGAGAAACGTCTGTATACAATTTTCATCGGAATGCAAGGGAACAAGATTCAGCAGCTTAGTTCTCTTGAGTCGACGGCGCAGGCGTGCCAGACCGGACTTGCAATTTCTTAGGCTTCTTTTTGGGCTTCGAGTCGTCTGGCTTTGATTCTTCGGGGATGGGATCTTCTTTCTTGCTGGGAGTGGGTTGTTGCTCTTCAGGGATGGGTTTATCCTTTTTAGAGTCAGATTTTGACGCGGGTTGTTGGGGGCTTTTGCGCTCGAGTTTCTTGGGGGTGGAGGTTGAGCGGCGGGGATTGGGTCTCGTTTGCTCTTTGGACTCGGAGGTTTGGTGTGCTGGGGCGTCGGCGTCTGTTTGTTCGAGTGCATCTTGTTTGGGCTGCTCGACGTCTTTGGTTTCTTGTTTTGCTTCCTCGTCTTTGGGCTCTGCTTTTTTGTCGTTCTGAGGCTC
>Ga0265780_10001738_pt1 | contig 30198 bp, 17 predicted proteins | sample P1T30metagenome_FD_192432 | JGI IMG/M metagenome (GOLD analysis project Ga0265780, IMG submission 192432) | Plant litter microbial communities from East Loma Ridge, Irvine, California - P1 T30 | ecosystem: Environmental > Terrestrial > Plant litter > Unclassified | place: USA: California... | reverse complement strand
GAGGAGCGAGTGGGATGGGTGTTGAGTAGAAGCATGGGGTAGGGGAGGGGGGGAGTATGTTTTGGTAGGGAGTGGATTGAAGGAGACTTTTCCACTGTGTAATTTAGGCAAATACACTGATTTGTACTTTTATGTCGCGTGCTGCGCCCTGTGCCTAATCACATGAACTTATCAGTGTGTTTTCTCCTTGACGCCTACATTGTACAGAGATGCGAATGTGAGGACCGTAAGCACGTTCAGTCCGAGAAGCAAAGACAATTCAGTATACACGTATCCAACTCCCTGACCTGGCATCAAGTCCACGTCAGCACCGCGCACCGCGCACTCCTACTCCCTCTTTCCCCTCTCCTCTCCTCCTCACCCCCAACCCCCCAAAAAATGCACTTCGCACCCTCCAAGCTCCCCAACGCCCTAGCACACTTCCTCTTCAACCCCATACCACCATCTCGTGACACCACCCCGCCTCCCCCCTCAGCATGGACAGACTGGTACGACCCACTAAGCGCCACCAGCACCTCTCTCCTGCGCAATGTACCGCACAAAGGACGACGCTGGAGAGATATGCGCATCGTGGCTGACGCGTTAGCCGAAAAAGCTGAATACAGGAAGTATTGGAGTACATCGCCGTTTAAGACGTGGAGGCACCCGCCGTGTAGGGGCATGGAGGGTATGGATATGTTGGAGTGTCAGAAGTACTTGCATGGGCTGTTGAGGGGGTTAATGGACGAAGGGAATAGGGTACAGGAGTGCAACACGCAGGTTTGACAATGCGAAGTTTTGTGTGAAGTGCGTTAGCTTAGCGGTAATGATTGTGTTTCCATTTTCGTCCATATCAAATCTGCAAATTGTGTTCGAAAGCAACAACCTACGTAGCAACTCTGCCTTCTTCACTCTGCCAACTATTTAACATCTTTTGTCCTTGCAAATGCGCGACACCCCAGTAATGTGCTTCATGCTTCGCACGACACCAGCCTTGCTGATCGGAAGTTTGGCGGAAGGGCGTAGAGGGCACTCACCTCGGGGTCGAGCGCGACTTATTAAGGGTCAACGAGATGCTCGTGGCATGCGAGGACGAGCCATTGTCGGAGCTACTTTAAGGCTCCTACCTACCGTGCGCGACATCTGGCGCTCGGTGAGGTGTTGGAAAGGACTTGCTCATGCTCGACGTATGTTCGTAGATGATGGATGCTCACTATAGCATCAAGAGGTAGGGTGATCAAGTCCTGTCGAATCAGTCGCCCGAAGAGGGCCTTTTGGTCAGCCATGTGATGACGAGAGGCGCTGAAACTGAGCGCAGACAATCGCTCTCATCGGGTATATAAAAAGGCTGCAAGATGCCTGAGTCTAGGGAGGGACTTGTCGCTTCGCTGCCGCCGCTGCCTGCGCAGCGACCACCTGCCTAAGCGGCGAAGGTCCACCAGACCCAGATCGACTTGCCCTAGGAGAAGACGGGGACTCGTACCAGTTGACGTCCGACAGCTGCAGCTTCCTCGCGCGCTGATTGCTGCGGTTGTGTCCAGCCTTGTCGAGGCGTGGCTGCGCGTACGGATTTGGGGTCTTGTCCAGGACTTGCGATGATTCAGTACGAATTCTATTGGTATTAGGGGCAAGGGCGAAAGAAAAAGGTGTATCACCAATGTCGTCGCCGTCGTCGCGAGCTTCGTTGTAGTTCAGGACGAGGCTCTTGATGCGCTGCTGCTCCTCTTTATCGGCTTGTTGCTTGTTGCGCATGGCAACTGCGAAGGTCGAATCTGATGGCAAGTCAATAGACCGGGTCTGAGTTTTGTTGCCGCGCTTGCTGAGCAACGAGAACTTGACGGTGTTAGAAAGCATGATCGGGGCTGGCGACTCGTTTCCACTGTCGTCGGCGTTGACGGTCGCTTCCCTTGCGCGGCGCATGGGTAGAGGTACATCGAAGACAGGCTTGCGTTCAAACTTGCGCGACTCGGCACTCTCCGACATGAGCTTAGCAAGCTCACGATCGAACTCAGCATCGGCCTCAGGATCACGATCGTCCTCTGGCCGGGTGACCACAATTTGCTCCTCTTCGTCTGACAACGGTTGCTTTGCCGGCTCATCGTCATCTGAGTCCTGCGTTGGTGGCATTAGCATGGGAAGGTAAGAAGGAAGAATGATAGTGCAAACCTCTTCTGATTCGCTCGATGACTTGTCTCCGTCGCCATCTGGCAGTATTACATCCTCATCATCAAGCTCGTCGTCGGAAGCAGAAGCTTCTTCTTCTTCAGCCTCAACTGGTTTGTCTGTTGCAGCCGTCTGATAGTTCTGCTTGACTGCTTCGCCGAAAGCACGGGAAGCCTCCTCAAGGTTCGTGATCAACTTCCACTGCGGCCGTGTGAGGTTGTAAGCATCCTGCACGATGAATTCGACGTCCATCGGTAGAGGCTCCTTCACGCAGACGTAGTATTGGAAGTACGTGAGGAAGAAGTCGAGCTTCTTCTTTGCGGCGCCTTTGTCGTAGTACATGCCACAGCTCTCAAGCAGGTTGCAAACCAGGCGAATGCGGAAGTAGTCGTCGCCCTGATCTAGCGGGTTGTATAGGCCAGGACGAGCATAGCCACCTTCCCAACCGTAATTGAGGAGCTTGTAGAGCGTATCAAAGACCATAGGGGAGTCGACCAGCCTATAAATATAGAGCTCGCCAAGGTACTTGACCTCTGCAATGCGGCGTTGATTGAACTTGAAGTCGTTGAGCTCTAGACCGAATGTGATAGATTCAAGCAGGTCATCAATAACGGAAATGGCGAAGTCTTGATGGTAGCGATGAATGGTACCGAGGATGACAGCAAGCAAGTGGATGTTGCTGTACTTGATCTTGCCAGGCTTTGCGAAGACCTTGTGAAGGATATTGACGACTTCTTTTTCCTCCCAGTGCATCTTGCGGATCTGCTTCACAGTCTTGTCTAGGGTTCGCCGCGTCAAGTCCTGATACATGGCTGTACGAAGGAAAAGCTCGATTGGCGTGCGCTCCTTTTGCTCAATTGCTGCGCGCTCTGGAGGATTCACGTAGTAGACGGCATTCTCGATGAGCATACGCTCCTGCTGTCCAAGTACTTGAGCACCCTTCTTTCGCAGCAAGGTCTCCAGGAAGGATGTCATGCGAGGAGATGTCTCTGGATTCCGAAGCAGATAGCGACCGCAGTTCTCGAGCAAGTTGCAGATGATTTCGATGTTCATTCTCGAGAAGTCATCCAAGCTGACCTTCAGGCAATGGAAAATAACATGCTCGGGCACTACGCCAAACTTCGTCAACTCCGCCAGGTAGCGAACGTTCTGCGTTCGGACCTGCCCAAGGAAATCCTTTGATTTGCGTCGCTGGAGGCTTCGAAACTCGTCGTCCAGGTATGACACGAGCCCTTGGGAGACGTCTGGCATGTACTTTCCGAGCGTTGCGACTAGCCTAGAATAAACGGGCAGCAAGTCAGATCGTCCCTTCGGGATTTCCTGGACAGCTTTGATCAGTCGGTTGCGAGATGCCTTCGAGTTGAGAAAGCAGAAGTCCATGGCCGTTTGGTCGATGACATCCTTCGTGTTGAGCTCTGGTAGACGTGCAAGAATAGCATCGACCTGGGCACCCACTGACTTGTTCGCGATGGCAGTCGACTGATCATCTGCGTCAGCGACTGCTTTCGATTCGACTGAGGCCTCGGCCGTGTCCTTCTCGGTCTGCTCTGGCTTCGCTTCGACTTTCTTGCCCACCTGATCGTCGCCATCAACTTTCTTCTTCTTCCCGTCCTCTAACAGGATGCCAGGGACACGGTCTTTGAGGTCGATCAGGTTCTCGTAGAAGCGGCGCTCATCCTCGTCTTCCCAGATGCCAGCCCCTTCGCTTTGACCACGCAGATACTCGCCAGTTTTCACCAGGCCAATTAGGCCATCGCCAGTGTTGGTGGCGCTGTCTTTCTCTTTGAGATCGGGCATCTCAACGCCCAGCGCGTCGGCCAAGATCTGACCATTGCCCACCAAGCGTTCCTGGGCTTTCATCTGCTTCTCGTGATTATTCTGGCGGTCTTCGAAGACCTCTCCGGACTTGACGTAGGCCTCAGCGTTCTTGCGCCCCTGGCTCAGGATGTGGGTTTGATCGCGAAGCAGGTGTGCCTTTACGCTCTCGAAGTATTTGACTAGGACGTTCTTGAATCGCTGCTGCAGCTCGGAGGAAATGATGGGCGGGTCCTTGCTTGTCTGTTCGTCGGCTTCAGAAGCTGAGGTGTCCTCATTCTTGCCTGTCGTCGTGGTACCATCCTCGTGGACCGTCTTCCGGCCCTCGGCAGCCGATGTCTTTGTCCCAAGGATGTCCCACGCGAAGGCTTTCACGAAGATGACCACGAGAGGCAGGTTGACGTGCTCACGATCATGTCCAAGCATGTCCTTCAGCACTTCGAGCGGGAAAGGCTCCGTATCGGCATTCTCAGCTCGAGCACGGGTCTTGGCGGGTCCTTCTACCAGCTTGCCAGAGTCCTTGCCCTTGGCTGCCTCTTCAGGTCGCGCCACGTCGTCCAGACTGCGCAAGACTCCCACGAGCCACAGTTCGGTAGCCACGCGGAGTAGCACGCGCTGACGAGCCAGTCGCTCCTTCTCCTCTCGCTCGCGCACTTCCTGTGCCAGAGTCTTCAGCTGTGACTTGTCCGGTGTTGCCAGCCCTCGCCCAATGTACCAGCCAATATATCCAGTGAACTCTGACGGGCCGAAGCGCTGGTGTAGGGCGCTAACAATCTCGACACCCGCAGCAATCTCGCCGGGGGTCTTGAGCTTGCAGAGACCCTCATAGCATGCTGAGATGATCTCGGAGAGGTATTTGTGAAGGGACAAGGATTTGATTTCCTGTATGAACTGGGCTTGGGCGCCAGCATTGACGGCGGTTCGTAGGCGCTTGATAAAGGCCGTGTTCTTCTTCATAGAAGAGTCGAGGGAGCCCTGTACGGCGAAGACATCTGCGTGGAGTGTCAGCACGGTGGTTAGTGGGGGACCGCTGGGCCTTCTACCTGAATCGCCATCCCAGGCTCGCAGATTGAGTTCACGAAGCTCTCCTTTGTCATGTCAGTGTACGTCCTTCGCCGTACAGTGCCGCACATACGCTTCCTTGGGCGCTCCATGGTGAACTTGGTAGTCCCGCAGTGGTGGAGGGGTGACGGGTGATAGCACGGATCGGCTATGATACGCGCACATGCAAAATCGGAAATATGTCGGGCGCAGATTCGGCGTGCATTTGTTCAAGCGCGGTGGAGGCAAGCTCGCGATAGAGCCAGATTTGTTTGCGCAGTGGTGGGCGAGCAAACGCGGATGTTTTTGGTGTGAGGGTTGGTGAAGTTCGGGCTGCAGGTACGAACGAGCATTCGCATATCGGCGCGTCATGCCGCGACGCTTACTAAGCACTCTTGCATCTTGCATCTTATCGAAAAATGTCTCTCCATGGAACACCAAACTATTCAATCAAGGAAAATGCGCCAGGGCTAGTTCAATCTCGCGGAAGACACTACAAAGACCCGAGAACCTGTTCCAAGGTAGCAAATGTCGGATATTCCCATGAAAGAAGCTTTTCACCACACGCCTGGAACTTCTTGCGCAACAGGCTACCGGGCAGTGCCTGAGCGTTCCTTGACACTGGCAGTTTTCACACTGACAGGTGCACGGGGAAGTCAGTGTTCTAGTAGGAGCGAAGAGGCACTGCATTTGGTAGACAGATTGTGGCATAGTGACTACCCACGACTTGAGCAAATTCTGTGCAGCAGCTCGGCGAACAAACGCGAAACAACAGCCTTTCACGACATTATTCGAGTTCGATGCATAAATTTGCAGCATGCATTATTGCTTTGGAGTTCGCAGCTTCTGGCATCTAGCACCAGCCGTAGCTTAGCCACAACACATAGCGCTACGAAAGGGGTCCATGTGGCCGTGACTTTTACCCGAACATCGGTCCCTGATAAATCTATCTAGCTGCCCGTAGTGCAATTGGACTGACATCTAGCTTCTAGCTTGCAGACAGAGTTTGGTCTTAAGCATCATAGTTCAGGGGCAGCGTGGCGAGAGAGCCTACACAGTGTGGGCAGCTACACAGCAAGCGTATGCACCTACAAAAGTACAGTCGAGAGCGGAAGTTCGGTTGAACGAACTGCATGAACTCGCGCTGACACGGGGTTGGAGTGTTGGCTGAACGGCCATCGATATTCGTGATGTTCAGCCCTGCAAACACGATGATCAGCGTGGAGACAACTGCAACTCGTCTCGCACCGCGAAGATCATCGTACGTTCCGAATGCCGAAACCCACGGACTCCCGACATCAGCCACTCAGCCTCAGCATGCGGAAGGGAAACAACTTCTATCCTCGGAAGCATGGCATTCTCGTAGGTGGTAGGTAAAGATGACTGCAGCATTGCCAATTATCGAGAGTGACACAACACGATGCGGCTCAGCAAAGAAATGGCACAGTTCATGCTGTGAAACAAGACAGCGCGCTGCTGAAGTCACGACATCTGTCGTTGAGACAGTGGTTTGTGCGTCCGTCTATTTAGTGTATCTCCACTGTATGATCGTGATTTTCTCTAGCAGTTGTCTAGCGTGTCAGATCAAAGGTGGGGCGACGGCAAAGTTACATACAAAAGTAAAGGGCGTGTGCTGGTGAAGTGATCCAAAGGTGACAGACTGCCTTAAATCGTGCTCGCGAGGCCTCTGTGCATGTGCGCTGTGTGATGGTCACAAAGGAAGCGTGCGGTGGTTGTTAGCGAGTCGTGGGCAAAATGACCCCTGACATGCTCGCATGCACGCCAGCGAAGTCGTTAAACTTGGCGGTTCTAAGAGCACAAGCGGCGTCGGAACGCAGGGCGAGGCGAGAAGACGACAGAAATCATGATGCCATGTGCACGTCTTGCTGCAAAGAGATGCAAGAATAGCGATATCGATACGTCGGCAGGCTTGATCGATGCTTGGTCTTCACCCCACACCTACATCGTGGAGCGTCGCGCCGCATCGAACGTGCTGCGATACTCCAGCAAACAGGCTGAAGACGTGTCAAACGTTCATCAATAATTGTTGAAACACCTAAACACGGGGTCGCTACACCTCTGACGCTCAACGGCAGGCGGCGCATAGGCGCACCACAAATAAAGATTTGGCTCCAGACTGAGACATGGCCGGACCCTGTTTGGACGTCGCTTCTGCGGAAGGTGGCGCCCAAGAGCCCCGATACGGAAAGAAACCATGAGCAGATCGTGGTTAGCGTGCCGCGTCCCATGCTCGCCGAGTTGCGCGAGTTCCTTTGTGAATTAGCCTCCTACCGGGCTCCCTTTGAGTGCTTCACGGCGAAGTGCCTAAATTCTCCCTATGGCCCAGTGCCCTTCGATTCCCTTTCTTCAACTGCCCTACGTCTGTGGCACAGCATTTCGTAGCTAATGATGTGAATTGGAGCAGCAACTTTACCTTTGTTTCTTAATACATACACTTACACTCGTTTACTTGAGCAGCCCCACCGAGACAACCAATATTACAACAAATACCGTGGTTATCGTGTCAACGAGCCAATTGCTGGAATCAGCCTCAGTACGCTTCTGGAGCGCTTTGCCTCTCCTACGGTACCTACGTCGATATTCTAGCGTTGTACCACGTCTACATGCAGGCTTGCGCTGTAACACCCGCGCCGTACTCCATTGCCCTGGGACAAAACTCGAGAGCTTCTCTTCTTCGTAACTTGCACGACTCTTCCATCGCCACGCTTCGCATATAGCTGGCAATTACCGCTCCCACGTTTTTTCAAGTTCACGGCCCTAGAACTTGTGTCTGCGTCACCCAGTGAACTGTTCCATAGGGCAAACGGCCGCTTCAACCTTCCTTCGCCACCCCGCCCAACGGCCACGACGGACTCACAATAAGCCCCCAGGATGGTATGGAACGAGATGGCGGGCCTCGGTGCCCGCGCCGATGCCAGTATCCCAGACATCACTGATCCTTGGCCGACCAAAGACGTGCGTAACTCAGTGGAGAGTAACGAGATGTTATACTAACGGCCACAGATCGTCTACGTCTCTATCATCGGCCCTCTCATGCTTGCGGCGCTCCTAGAATGGTTCTTATGGGTGGCTGCATTCATGTACTGCATTGTCAAGGTCTTTCAGAAAGCCGAGACGGTCAGTGTCCGCGTACTATCTATCTTCTTTGGCATACTCTTTTTCTGTCTCCGGTAAGCCCACTTCGCCCGTACATGCGATCTTATCTGACAACACCAGTGCCATTTTCTTGCCAATCATGGTTGTCACACTTCCTCTGCCCCCGCAAGTAGTCAAATACTTCCCCGTAACGATGGTCGAATTTTTGCAATGGTTCGCCTTTTGGTCGTTCGCTGGTCTCTTGACCATCCCCTGGCTGTTCTGCGTCTACCAGCTCGTCACACACTCGGTCGGCCGCAGCAGGAGGATAAAGTCTGTCCTCGACGAGGCTTCAGCACCCAAGGTCGTCATTGTCATGCCTTGTTACAAGGAGATACCCGAAATTCTTCTCCGAACATGCGATTCTCTCGTCGACTGCGAATACCCTCCGTCCTGCCTCCACATCTTCCTCTCCTTCGATGGAGACCAGGAAGACGAGCTGTACCTGAACACAATCGAGAAGCTCGGCGTGCCGCTCACCCTCGATTCATACCCCAAGTCGATCGATGTCATCTACCGAAGCTGCCGTATCACCGTCTCTCGCTTCCCCCACGGCGGCAAGCGACACTGCCAAAAGAGAACTTTCAAGCTCATCGACAAGATCTACACCGAGTACATCAAGCGCAATGACAATCTTTTCGTGCTCTTCATTGATTCCGACTGCATTCTCGACAAGAACTGCATTGCAAACTTCATGTACGAGATGGAATTGAAGCCTGGCAGCAAGAGGAACATGTTGGCTCAGACCGGTGTCATCACATCCACAACTGAGAAGAACTCGCTTATTACTTTGCTCCAGGATATGGAATACGTACACGGTCAGCTCTTTGAGCGATCAGTGGAATCTGGCTGCGGCGCAGTCACTTGCTTGCCTGGCGCGCTCACTATGCTTCGATTTTCCGCATTCCGCAAGATGGCCAAATACTACTTCGCCGACAAGGCGGAACAATGCGACGACCTCTTCGACTACGGAAAATGCCATTTGGGCGAGGACCGCTGGCTCACTCACTTGTTTATGATCGGCGCAAAGGAGCGCTACCAGATCCAGATGAACACCGGAGCTTTCTGCAAGACTGAAGCGGTACAGACCTACCAATCTCTTCTCAAGCAGCGTCGCCGATGGTTTTTGGGCTTTATCACCAACGAAGTTTGCATGTTGACAGACATTCGCCTTTGGAAACGGTACCCTATCCTCCTGATCGTGCGGTTCATGCAGAACACCATTCGAACCACTGCTCTTCTCTTCTTCATCTTGGTTATCTCCCTTTGCTCGACTTCCCAGAAGGTTGCCAACCTACCGGTCGGCTTCATCGCCATTTCTCTTGGGCTTAATTGGCTTCTCATGCTGTACTTCGGTGCCATGTTGGGTCGCTACAAGATTATGCTTTACCCGCTTATGTTCGTCGTCAACCCCTTCTTCAACTGGGTCTACATGGTCTACGGCATCTTCACAGCTGGACAGCGTACCTGGGGCGGACCTCGTGCCGATGCCGGCGCCGCGGATACCAAGACGACTCCTCAGGCAGCTATCGAGGCAGCGGAAGCCACTGGTGACGACCTCAACGTTGTGCCTGAGACATTCAAGCCGTCAGCCGTTGCCCACAAGCACCGCCCATCGCCCATCCCTCTCCAGCCGTCCGACGCTCTGGAGGGTCGCTTTGCTGCCGCGGAGAGGTTGCCCAACGGATGGTACCAGCAAGGAAGCAACGACTCTGGTCTCACTCTACCAAACACTCTACCACGCAACCCGAACGCTCCTCACATTCCTCTCCACCCACGTTCCTCCATGGATTCGATGACGTCCGCCGGTACCTCCGCAAACAACTCCATCTACATGCCCCGTCGTGTCGAAAGCTTCATGGATCCCGAAGATGCTCGTCTCTATCATAGGACACAGCAAACACAGAAGCCTGCCGGTGGAGCCTTCTTCGAAGAAGCGCGACAAGGAGCACCATACGAGACTGGCCAAAGCTCCGGTGGCAAAGTACCATACGCAGAGTCTGTCAACTCAGTCGACAGCGACACAATCCACCAGACGAAGAGCCCAGCGCGACCCACGATGCCGCGCTACACGAGCGACGATAACCGCGGTCGCAACAATCAACAACCAGCTTACTCGCCTGCCCCGCCCGCTCAAGATAACAGCGGGCTAGAAGCACCACGGCCAGCATACAATCAGCGCGACCAGCGCGGCACGCGCAGCCCGCTCGCGCGTCGAAGTTACGTGCGAACAGCACCCGGCGAAGACGCCGAAGACATGGAGCTCCAGCCACCACCGCAGAGCAGCTTGATGCGCGACGTGTCACCTGCGCCGCTCGGCGAGCCACAAACAGAGCCGTCATCGAAAAACCATTCGCGCAGCCATTCGCGCAGCGTCTCGATCGACTCAAAAGGGCGAAGTAGACTTAGCAAGCCGCCACCAGAAAGCCGCAAGTAGACGTCCTGCGTTCTGATTCTCTTATATCATCTACACACGACCACTTACAAAAGTTCACGCCGTTTTTTTATCACTTGGCCCCGGCCTCATCGCATTCGCATTGGATACTGGCGTTCCAGATGGCTATATGCCTCTGTTTCTTTTTATACATGTACATATACCATTCAACGGGGAGGAACTCATCGGCCGCGAAGATCATATGATAAAGTGAATCTTATTGCTATCACGCTGGATGGCGATGGGGTGCATATGTGATGACGGATACGTGGTGGAAGACTTTTGTTTAATGCTAGTAGTCTCGAATGAGACGAATAAGAACTCTTACTGCATATCTTTTCTTCACGAACTGCGTGAATGTCTAATTCCACACTGTTCGAAAACAACTTTCCACTCTAAGAACTCCCACCCTTCTTAAACATCTCCGGATGATCCATCGCATACCTCACCCCAGCAGCCCAATGATACAACTTCGCCGCCACCACATACCCCTGCCCCGCAAACTCCTCCAGCCGCTCATACAGCTCCGCAAGCGGCACATTCACCCTCTGAATATCCTCGCCCTCATCCAAATGCTGCTCCGGCTCCGCATCTTTCTCCCCAAGATGTATCTCCACCATACACAACACCATATTCGCGCTCGTCATGCCCGGATCCGCCGACACGGCCGGCGAACTACTCACTACTTTCCCACGATACCCCGTCTCCTCGTACAATTCCCTAACGGCAGCAACCTCGGGCGTTTCATCCGCATCGATGAGACCCGCTGGCCACTCGATAGTGAATGCGTTGACGGGCGGGCGGAACTGTATGACGAGGATTGTTGATGGGGGTTTAGTGGGGTGGAAAATGATGTTTCCCATTGCGACCGCGTCGACGCCTGATTTCCCGGTTGTTTTGCGGGACGCGATTTCCCAGATGCGTTCTTTGCCTTTTGCGTCGGTGTAGGTGGCTTTTTGGAGCTTGATCCATTTTGCGGAGGTGGAGGGGAGGTCTTCGAGGGAGGTTACTTTTGGGGTTTGGTGGGAAGACATTGTGGCTGCGTTGAGGCAGGTGGTGAGGGTTGATGTGGCGCGGGTGGTGAGATTGAGTGCAGGTGGTAGGGGTTTGGTGATTGTAGCGGCACGTGGTATTGTGGCTTTAGTGAGGGTGGTGAGCATTGGTTGGGTGGAGTGTGGGGTTGATGACGGTTCCGATGTCGGTGGATGAGGGTGGATGTAGCTGCTTTGTGCCACCAACGCGTATCTTCGCTTCCAAAGAGATCACCGGTTCTGATTGCCCTCGAGCGTCAGTCAGGTACGATGGAGTAAGAAGATGGGATGTAGAGTAGCGACTAAGGTCAGTTGTGGCTAGCGCTTCGCGCCACAATTCGGCAAACGTCATCGGAAAAGCAACAAATGCTGATGCTGATAAGCGCGAGGCATTGCAACAAGATAGCTGTCCGGGGTAATCTGAGGTCTTCCACATTTTGGCGAGTGGTTTTTCTTTCTGTTGGATCGTGGCCAAGTCCAATCTGCTCTTTACCTTCCATTCAGTGATCAGTTCTTCAGACTATGTTCCCATCACGCGCTATCTCACTTTCTGCCCGAACATTGTGCTCAAGAACATTCTCTACGAGCATTAGAAGAGATGCGGATTTCACGCATGTGGTTATAGGAGGTGGTGTGGTGGGACTGGCGATAGCACGGAGGCTGCAAGCAAGAGACGGAGCGTCAACGGTGCTGATCGAGAAACACGGATCTGTAGGAACCGAAACAAGCTCGCGGAACAGCGAAGTCATCCACGCGGGTCTTTACTACGGGACGGATTCTCTCAAGACAAAATTGTGTCTCAGAGGCAAGGAAATGCTATACGACTTATGCAAAACACACTCAATACCACATTGGAACACCGGAAAATGGATTGTAGCCCAAGACGACACGCAGATGGATGCCATACAAAAGGTTCATAATTTCTCCCAAACTATCGGCGTACCCACACATTTCATCACGAAGGAAGAAGCCAAACGCCTTGAACCAGACGTTCGCTGCGAGGCCGGCGTGCTCGTCAGTCCCAGCACCGGTATAGTCGACTCACACAGTTTGATGCAGTATCTTGAAGGCGACTTCGAAGATAAGGGCGGTATCTGCGCATTCAAATCTCCAGTCACATCCATCACGCCATTCGACTCCGGCCGCTCAGGCTGGGAAATCACAACAACATCTCCCGACGGCGAGTCGTCCACGATAACCGCGGACACGCTCATCAACTCCGCTGGTCTCTTCGCCGTCGCCATCAACAACATGGTCCTACCCGACGACCGCCACCGAAAAGCTTTCTACGCAAAAGGCTCCTACTTCTCCTACAGCGCCAGCAAGCCCAAACCATCCATGCTCGTTTACCCAGCACCTGTGCCCGGCCATGGCGGTCTGGGTACACATCTTACGCTCGACATGGGCGGACGCATACGCTTTGGCCCAGACGTCGAGTGGACAGACTCGCCCACCGACTACGCGCCTAACACCAAGAGCATGAAGCAGGCTATCGACGACATACAGACGTATCTTCCCGGTGTGGATAGGGACGCTATTCAACCGGATTATGTGGGTATCAGGCCGAAGCTGGGCAAGCTGGCAGCGACCAGTGGGAAGGACTTTCAGGACTTTTACATTAAGAGGGAAGAAGGGTACGAGGGATTTGTGAATTTGTTGGCGATTGAGAGTCCGGGATTGACGAGCAGTTTGGCGATTGCGGAGGAGGTGGAGGAGTTGCTGTATCGGTGAGCATGAGGCAGATGTTGGGAAGAAGAGACATGAGTATCGGAAGTTGAGCATTTAGATATGACCATGACCTACTTTAATCTACGAAGTACAGACTGTAGCGTTGTTATGACAGCCTGGCAGCATCTATCGGCAAGTCCATCTTCCCAACAGAACTCCCACCACAGCCGTTTTCCATGTCTTTGCTTACTATCACGCACCCAGCCCACTAATCCATCTAGAATCCACCTGCACTCATCACCTCACGAACCTTGCGCTGCAACCGCCGCTGACACTCCGCCAAACTCAACGCCGCATACCCACCTCCCGGAATCGGACGTGACATCGGAGTACGAGGCGAGCCACCGTTAGCCCGGACGCGGTCAGCTACTACGCACAGCGCGATGAAGTCGTCGTTCAGAGGGCGTAGGCGCTCGTAGGTGTCTTCGATCTTTCGATACTCACGCCGCAAGCCTTCCTTCAGGTCTTGAGGCATTCGCGAGAGGCCATAGCGCCGCTTTCCGGCATCCATGGCTGCGTCGTTGAGGGCTTTGAAGGATGCTAGTGCATCAGAGGCATCTTCCAGGAGGTTTTTGGTGGTGGCGTGGAGGGTGGTGTAGTCGGACATGGTTTGAGGGTTGTGATGAGAGCGGTTGTTAGTTGTGGTTCGACGTGTGTGGTTCAATGATGTGACGGAGGGCAGGTTGAGAGTTGTGCTGTCAGTGGTGGTGATGAAGAGAGAAGTGTTTGGGGGCAGGGGAATACATATACGGTGAGGTCGTGCGAAGTGAAATCAGGACCCACGTGCTGCACCCCCGGAACGTTCACAATCAACGTGACGATACTAGTCAGGAATTTCTGTCACCAGCCCATGCTAACAGCGTGTGAGGCTTTTATCACATGGAGATATTGTTCAAGCTGTTGCCCGAGACAACCCATTTCGAAGCAATTTTCATTCTGCTACTACGTTAGCTAAAAAAAACGAAAGCTATGATGTTCGCGAATGTAATCAAGACAATTAGATGCCTCGATCTGTGCCTGCAAAGGGCTTCAATCCAGCCGGGAAATTATCATACTCCATCCTCCTTCCTCATCTTCTTGAAGCCCTCAAGCACATCCTGCAGCAGTCCCTCCAAGTTCATCTGAGCATCCACGAAGCTAAGGCCATCGACCTCAACTATGTCTTTGTTTCCAACGATGGTTGATGGAGGCTTGCCGCCCATCTTATGCTTCGCAGACTCATCTTTGAGCCAGGCACTTGCTTTCTTAACAGCTTCCAACCGCTCCGAGCATTGGCCCAGCCTCTTGTTTCGGCGATCGAAGTGGGCAACGACAGTAGGATACAGATAATAGGGCGTTGACGCCCATCCTTCACCTGTACGTCCTTTGGTGTTCTTCAGCCCAAGTTCCGCCAATGCGGTGAGGTTCTCGACGTTGGAAGCAATGCGATCATATTCAGAGCTCCAGGATGGATGGATGGAGGGACGCGGTCCACGGCCCCAGAAGTCGTCTTTTTCGTAAGGCATGTTGATTTGATATTGAGGTAAATGTTGTAGAGTGGAAGAGAGGAAGCGGTGCGGAGTTGAGGCTACTTACATGCGGAAAAAGTCGCTGGGCGACGTGTTCGAACCTGACAGCGTAGTCAACATGTGAAGCACTCTTCCAACGTGGACATGCGCATCAAGAGTCCAACTCAGCAATACGTGAATCGTGAAGCACGAAGGTGAAGTACGCGGCCCACGTGTAAATACCCATCACCAGTACAGCTCATCAACGCGTGGAAATCACGAATACGTGGAAGATATACATTAAATGACCTGGTCTATGATACATAACTCCTGCTGTCACTCTAATTCGCTAACCATATAACACGTAAGATCCCCACGTCAAGAGCCCTAACCAAATGCTAAGGAATGTACAGCAAAAGCCCCCCTCTCCCACTAATAATCTGAATCATATCGCCCAAACGCCTCGCGCTCGTGTATGAAACATTATAAGATATGTATATGTCGATCGATCGCCGCATGCGCCGTGCGAAACTTTTATGTCGCTGAAGAACGAGTTGGAGTGTGGGTGTATGTACGAGTTCGACGCAGGGTATCGTCATCGAAGAAGGTGCGTTCGCGCGGTAGGTAGTTGGGGTTCAAAAATCTATTGCTTCTTGCAGTCGCTGTTGAGCTGGTGCTTGGGCCAGTCGTAGCCAGCTGCGTCCCATTTCTGCTGTGCTGTCAGTGCGTGCGTCTTCAAAGTCGTCCACGTCGATCATGACTTACCGTGAGGTTTGTACTCTTATACGCAACTGGGTGCTTCTTGATATAGTCGGTTGTCTCATAACCCGGCGGGTCGCACGTAACCATCTCCGAGCCCTTCTTCTGGTACAGGCGAATGTAGTCGATGCGCATCACAGCCGGGAACACCAATTTTTCCCAGTTGATGCTCGTCCAAGTGTTACTCATGCCGAGATTGAGAATCATGGACATGGGCTCCTCAGACACTGGCCGGTGGTCGATGTTACCATTTGGTCCGATCGCGCGACCGTCCATGGTCCACATTGTTTGGTCACCCACTGCCCAGCTGATGAACGCATCTTTCCCAGTACCTGGTTCGTATTCGAACGAGTACTTCTGATATCCCTTGCCATCATACCAGTCCCCATTGAGGTTGGTGGCGCCAGAGATGGCCTGCTGGTAAGGCCCACCAGTCCAAGAGTTGAGCGAGCTGATGGTCTGGTCGGGGAAGGAGGTGAAGTTGTAATTTGGGTACCAGTGAACATCGAATGGCGCTACCTGCAAACTTTGAGTAGCGACACCCATTGCGAGGGGTGGCCATGTAGTGGAGACCTCGATGATGTCGATTTCTGGTGCACCTCGGCCTCTGCCTGGAGTGGGATGGTCTTCGCCTGGGCATGTGCACGATGGCAACCGCTGTCCGGGAAGATTGGAGACGCCGTCTGGAGCAGACTGATTTGGTGTGATACCAGCGTCGCAAGCGTCGTATGAATAAGGCCATATGCCATCTGTAGTGCTGAGATACCCTGGACGTCCAAGGTTGCCCAAGGTCCAAGCACCTGGCCACAGCCCTTGTACGCCATACGGTCCTGGCAACGAGACTGAGACCTCAAAGATGCCACCTTTGAAGCACAGATGATTCCAACTGTTCAACATGCCGGAGCGGAAGTCTAAGCCGTGATTCTTGAACTTATCCATTCGTAGCTCCAACGTTCCGTCCCATGTCGTCACCGCATCTGGATCATACCACTCCAGATCTTCGGTCGCACCGTACCAAAAGTTCCCGGCGAAGAAGTACGGATCATCTCCTTCCCAAAAGGTGCGGTTCGGCTTGTTGAACTCGTCGCTGAAGACCAATTCGTATTCGTCACCAAACTCGCCCTTCTTCTTCTGCACGCTCTTGGGAGTATCCGGGTCAATCAAACCAGTACGGATATTTTCCATGAATGGATAAGTCTTATCGTTGACAATAGCCCAAGACTCGGATTTGGGCGGACTTGGAAACCAACTTAATGGAACCGAATATTGTGAGTTGTAGTCAATCACGCCCAAGGAAGACATCACTGGGAGCGCTACAAATATGAAGAGTAGTCCGAGCAACATGAGGAGCAGTCCAAACGTAGATGCAACGTTCCTTCTGTCGAGATGGTCTCTTAGTTTCGGCTTGTATCTGATATTATCGTCGTCTCGCGGCATGTGCATCTCGTCGTCGTCTTCGTCTTCGTCGCCAATCAGCGGCCACGCTGCCATTCCTTTTTCTTCATATGGAGCTGTCAACCGGTCATCGATGACTGATCTGTTCTTCTCTGGATCGTACAAGGTGTTGAATGTGTTGACCTTGGTTGTGGAGGCGTTCGGCGTGAGGAATGGATTTGCTGGATGTACCGCAGCGAGTGGCGTTGTGGTGCCAGTGGTGTGCGCGCCACCACCTCGAGGCGTGCTCATGCGCTTTTCGGCGTAGGAGCTTCGTCGGCTGTCAGAGAAAGGATTGTAGTATCGAGTGTAGTCCGCCCCGAGATCCTGGTATGTCATAGGACTCCCTAGTGGACGCACAGCATAAGAGGCCAGGTCTGGCGTGCTTCGGTGCTGAGAAAGACGCAAAGATCGCGGGGTCGGGCGAAATTGATGAGTCCGGCCATGATCGGTAGCTGGTGGACTCGTCGAGAGATGTGATCCATCGTCAACTGACTTTGGACTACTTTTTTCAAGAACTCCATCGCTGCCAGACGACGAGGTGTTCTGTGGCTGCTGTTCTGGTGAGGGAAGCGCGAAGTCGAAACCTAGCTCAGACGAGCCAGGGCTGTGCGATGAACGGTCGCGAAGAGAAGCTGCAGCCCTTTCAGCATGCAAGCTCGTCTCCGACCGTCCAAATTGCGCATTGTTCGATGCGATCGTTGAGTCGGCCTTCCGCGATGATGCGTGCGTTGCGGTTCGCTGTAGTGGGTCCATCGTTTACTGACGCCAAATCCTCTGGCGTGGAAGCTGCGCCGCGAACTGCTAGGTCCGGTACCACTCCACCTTCGACGGCGCTTCGCTGGTGCAACTAACACCGATTACAATAATTGAACTTGGGCGATGGTCTTGGTGACATCTATGGGGTTTGCTGTATGGACAACAGAGGTCGACGGAGGACGAAATTGCAATACGACGAGGATTCGGGGGGCGGCCAAGTCGAGTGGCACTCAACGCGTCAAAGCGTCCGATAAGGGCAGCGCAGGAAAGTTTCCTTGGTCCGGGTCGCTTACGGGGATGGAAAATGTTGTTTGTGGTAGGTAGTACTGTGCTAAACGAGTGTGAGCCTCAGCGAGGTTGGAAAGGCAAGAGCGAGTGTCAGTAGTGAAAATGGCGGGTGCAGATGGCGCTGGGTCAGCAGCCAGCCCAGTCAATGTTAGATTGCGTGTGGTGGTGAACCCTCATCCAATATAGCTAAGCCAGTTCCAGCTTTAGGGGCAACGGCTCGATATTTTTATCCGCTCATGCAGCCTTGAACCGAATCCATCGTTCTCGCCGAGTCTGACAGCTTGACAGCATTCCAGGTCTCGTAACTTTCAACTTCATTACGACAATCCTCTTTAGAGCCCTGACTGCGATGCGTCTGGATTCTGGCGTCATGTTGCCTGGTAAACCTGTTCTCGCGAAGCTGCAGATAAGCTGGGCTTTGTCCCGCGCGCTCCACCAAAACATAAGCACTGATAGGCTGTACCCAAAGCCAGATTGCGTATCCCTGGTCCGTGACTTGTGCGATAAGCGATCCATAGTACGTCTGTTGACGAACGGGGTCTCGTATCCTCAACCAGCCATTCGTGAACGAAATTGTTCGCCACCGCAAGAGGAAACTGCTTGTGAACTGTAGTACATTGTATGAACAACGATCAACCATCCCACAACGACAAACTCTTGACAAAGAAAATGCCAGTCTTGCGCCGGCATCTCTTTGTCGGCCCCACCTTTAGGCGTTGTAGACAGTTGGGTTTGCAGGGACCAGGTACGACACGTGAAACGAAGTGGCCGATGGACTGGAGCCTCGATCACCGGAGAAATTGATGAAGCTGTCAGTTCCCGCGCTTCATAACGGCGCGCATTCTATCGTGAACAAGATTGGTGCATCTGTCTCAACGTGAACCTCATCCGCTTTGACGTGATTGCTTGTGCTGAGTTGGCCACCCATCTGCGTATGCCATTCTTTGACGTCCCACTCAAGACCGACGGTAGAGATGGTCGCAGGTCCCCATACAGGTATCAGACCGATGTTTTCCGTGAACACTTTGCTCACCTGCAAGCCTCGAAGGATGTTGTGTTCACTTCGAAGAATGAAGGATAAACTGCATTCAGAGAACAGCCAGAGTCGCAAGCTAGGATGCTTCGTCTCCTCTCTAATCATCTCGTGCAGCAAACCAAGCCCTTGGTCGACCCTACCTGCCAAGGTGCCGAGAATGAGTACGTCTTTCTGCGACGATGCAGGAATTCTCGACGAGATCTTTTCCATATTCTTTCCGAAGTCTGTGCTGTATTGATCGTGATCTTTCGAAACTTGCACGCCATGCCCGGCGTAATATGCACGAACATCACCACGTAGCGAATCAAGATCACCGTGTATGAGGTCAGGTAGCTGCAAACGTCAATATCTCGCCTGCGTGACTGCGGTGTACTTACATAACGACCTCTTTGCTCGACTGACTTACCCTCGAACATGTCGAAAAGCCGATTGGCGCCCCCATCAGCGCAGACACGGTAGCCTGTATGTTTCCACAGTCGCGCGAAAATGTCGAAATGTGCGATGGGTTGATTTAGAATGAGTAAGTCTGGAGAGTTTGCGGAAGCCTCGGGGTGAAGACTGTCTGCGAGAAACTTGGCAGGAAACACTTCGTCTGTCAACACGCCCATGGCTCTAGTCTTGAGAGAGTAGGTAAAAGTATGTGTGATGTCGCGATGTGGTGCGTATGATAGTAGTGAAGGCACGATCCACCTAGAAGCAGGTACGCAGAGACTAAAATCGTTAGCGCAAGATAGGTAAGCAAATCGCGGGCTAACTAGCTATCTCACTTCTTCTTATGTAGCTAAATCACATCCTAAACAATTTTCGCCCATCGAACGATTGCCTTCCCTACCATGCATGAGAAGCGGCGTTTCGTTAAATGTTCGATCAGCGAGAATACGTTCACATGTTTTTATGACTCCTCCACCAATCACCTAAGTACCCAGACAGGCTGCTTCTACATTCCCGAAGTGTTATCCACCGAACGATCTGGCACTAGCTCTCGTGAAATCATGATCCATACGATCTCCTTGTCTCTACGAGCCCTTCTGGCTGCTTTATGCTGCTTCGGTGCATCTTTCCGGACGCGCCTTGTCCCGATGGAAGCAAACCAGCAGAGAAGGACATGGCCCGCATCGTATGGTGTAGATGAAAGGCTTTGCAGCACCGTCGCCACTATTACGGATTCATGTGCATCGATTCGGTACAAGAGGTGGATCTGAAACGATAGTCTCGGGGATTGGTGCTGGTAATTGACTGTAGTTCCCATCTCAGAGGCTATCAGTCGGAGCGATAGAACCGGATCCATGCTGGAAAGAGGAGCTGGGAATGTCCAGCACGGCGCCTTCTCTTGATCCTCACCGCACAAATTTCTCCCTCTCCACGCTCGGCATGTTCGGATAGCAGAGTTCACGCCAGCAATTGGCTTGATTGGGTGGAATCATTACGAAGGTGCTCGTTGCCATTGCGTCGCACATCAGGACACTTGATCTGCGGACATCTTTGTGCGTTCTAGTATGCATGGATGTAATGAAGGTTTGGTCGTCATGTTCTTCGTTCAAAGGCTGAGAAAGACGAGTCCTCTTTACCGGGATGGATACTCTAGACTCTAGCTATCCCGACTGGGGCATTTGGTGCACTGCGAATGCCCTTCCAGATTGCTGACCCGAAAGCGGACTAAGAATCACTGCCTCTTGCTACATTAGGATCGATCATGAAGTACAGATGCGTTTCGTCGCTAATATAGGTTGCTTATTCATTGCGACCCCAAATTTGTCAAAGCTGAAGTGATCTCGGACCTGCCAAGGACTTCAGCTATGGAGGAACGTTGGCGAAGAATTTTCCGACGGCAAGGCCGTGTTTCAAACTGGTTTCCACAGTCTACAGGACTATTACAGCATGATTTTTAGGGCGTTTCTATGTTTATCGTCGGTGCAGGAGGATGGAGAGCGGGGAAGAGGGCTGAGGAAGCAGAGAACAAACTTAGTCTCGAAGCCAAACGTCAGTATCATGACTTCGCATGTGTTGCATATTCTGAAATAGTCGTTGTGCAACCATAGCAGCTCAGAACTTGCCAATGCGTGCTTAATATCGTAGTAATTCTGAAAATGGAGTCCCAAGACGAGCACGGGCTGTTAACGAACGACCGTCAAATATTGTGTTGGGTTCTGACTTAACCATCGGCTAGAGTTCTGAAAACAGGCACTCCCTACTATGCCCGACCTTTGGTCAATGAAGTTGGAAGTTTGCAAGACCGAGGATAGCTTGGGCCTGTGCACTCGTATTGTCGAAGGGTACTCGTGACAAAATGTGATTTCGATATTGCTAGATGGGACCTGTAGGACGTGGAACAGTTGCAGAATGAGAGGACGTGTAGCTGTGCGCACACCAGTTCGTCCTGTAACGTTGGCGTGTAGGTGAATTGAGGTGACTGCCGATGTCGCCTGCCGCGCAAAGCCAGCCAAAGAACACCCTGGTCGCCGCGCTGAAGGGCGACCCCAGCAGAATCCCGACACCACCTGGGCACTCCACCACCTTACGCCACGCCTCATTGTCCGCAAGCCCTCCGACTCACCTGCGGATTTCCAGCAGTATGCCCTGAACAAATGCCATGTCACGATCCTGGCACTTCGGCCCCGATCGCCTGATGCCATGCAGAGACGCGCACTGTACCGACGCCTTCGAAAACAGCCACGTCCACCCATGGAAGGCTGCACGCAACACACCACATAACCGGGCTTCTGGACCAGTTGGTATGGGTGTGGCTGAAAGTCTCGATACCGGTCGACTGTAGATCAGAGGGACAGCTCCACTACGAGGTACCTCATGCATCTTCAACCAGAGGGTACCAGGGACTACATACTTCCAGCTACGAAGGTGTTCGTACTTGTCTCTGAAATACCAACTCTGGTGTTCAGTGTGCCTTGAGTGTTAACACAATGAAGTAAACCAACTTCGTATGCAGATCTCATGAGGCTTACGCCGCTCGACACGACTTGTCACAGTCGTGAGCTTATATTCCGCCCACGCGGTTCTCTGTCAGCGCAGAAGATATCCTTGTCGCCTTCCGCGTAGTTGAAACAGGTACCTCTGATCGAAGTGCGCACCACCCCAATTGTCCTTAGGGGCGGCATCTAGTAGCACACGCATCTAGACACTTGGACCTAGTTTGTAACCAAAATGCATCTGCAGCGCCCCGTCGGCGCTAGTCCGGACATCTCTTGTTTGGAGCCCTATCGACCAGATAGGAAATTCCAAGAATGGCACTCGGTGGACTCAAGCGTATGACTTGACTCCTGCACAGGGCAGCCGTTGTGAACAGTGCTCAGCAAGCCAAGCCCGTATCTAGTCGAAGATGCAGACAACACCTCAAGGTTCCTGCATTATACATAAGCACACTTATACCCTAAGTCTGGTCCAAAGTTACGAACAAGACAGCTATCGACATATCACGGATCACTCCTACTATTGCTACAACCACCTCATCTACTCACATTCACTCTCCCTACCCGGTTGCCACGTCAGACACAATGGACTACACCATGGCCTCGGAGTCATCAAGGTCAAGCGCACAACAGAACACACCATGCGGAGATACCTCACCACCGAATCCGTACCAGCGGCGTTCGTCAAGGAGAGCTATAGCTTGTGTCACATGTGCAAAAGCAAAGACGAAGTGTGACAAAGCGCTTCCTTCGTGCTCTCGATGCATAACGAAGGGCATAAAGTGTGATCCAAGATCGACTCGCCGTACATCCGATAATAGCTACCGGGCCAATGTCAAGAAACCTTTCGTTTCGCCCAAGCGATACCATACGACCAGCAATATTCAGAACATCAGCCAGCACACCTCTCCCAGACCTGTTGGATCGTCGGCGAGATACCGTTCCCCACACTTTGACTTTCGTCCTGCCCCAAAGATGAACCGTCAAGCCTCTGTCTGCGCAGGATTCCCAACTCTCACCCCTCTTCCCACCTATACATCTCAAACAGGCGATAGCTGTTACGCATATCCCGTATGTCCTGATACAGATCTACCCGACATGACATCGATCATGGAATCGACAACTTTCCCTATCTCTGGCCGGCTTACACCGCAGACACCAGAGTCGCTTGTATATCACGAGCCTCTATCAATACATGAATTCTCCGATCAGTGGGATGCCTCTCAAATATGGGCGGAGCACTCATTGGGGTACACGGGACTCGAATTCCATTCCGACGTGGCTACCATGTTACCTATGCAGCTTTGGTCCGCTTCGGAGCATACAAATGGGGCATCACTGGCTCATATCAACTGGCACCAATCTTCACTCTCGGCTTCTCCTCACGTACTGTCACACGAAATGGTTCCTCATTTAGGCATAGTGCCGGCTTTATCAATCAGCGAATGCTCAGTGGAAGACTTCAATAGCGCAAGCAACTTTCAAGACACTTGGGCGAACTGCCAGCCCATCACGACTCAGCTAGAAATGGGGGATTTGGTTGCACCATCCCCTTTTGTGCAAGGCACAGAACCGAGTGTGAACTCTGTATGGGAGGATGTCTTTATGCATGGGTCAGCACGCTACTAGATGTGCTTGACCCAGAGAATTGTAGCAATTTCTAGCAACTTGCTCCATCGTTGAGATTGCTGTCGTTCTAATTAGTGATCAATGTCGTGATGGCTTCTGGTATACGTCGCTGAGCTGTTCGGGCCATCCCAAGACTAGATCTCTCCGACTCTACCCGATTGCTTCGCAATTGGGTCCCTGCAGCCCACATGTTCTCAGTACCGGTACACTGGTAATTTCAATGCATATTCGGTCTCTCCCATGCTACTTTCTGGGGTGTCATTCAAATCTGCCAGTGATCTGGCGTACCTGCTGCGGACTCTGAGCTCACTACGGCACTTCGAACCCGGAACATCTCTGACGAGTACGAAAGGACATGTTTCTGATTGGGCGATATGCTATCGTGCCTTTTGCTATGTCGATTCTCTTGCATGACGATGGAACTACGTTGGGGTGCGCCCGACTTCCGCCGTGAACCAGCGTAGTCGCCTAGGCTTGCCATCCGAACGGCTAAAACGTTTCTTGACTTTGTTGCCGTTGGATTGGCTGGGTATTATCTAGAACCTATTCTTCCTACCCCACAATCCTTCAAGCTCTTACCATCCAATACGAATGGGCATATCGCCACCGTAATGGCGTCGGCTCAAGTTATCGCACTGCTTATGCAAGTGATCCATCCACATGTTTGTTTGTGGCACTCCTTCGGCGACGTATGCGCACCATTCGGCATCATCATGCTTTGATGCTCCGGCACCGACCTACGAAGCCGCATTAATGGATGTAGAATAGCCCAATGAACTATACAGTCGCCGATCATATCAGAAGTTCCCAAATATAACGTTGATGGCATTCGCTCCATTTCGCGGACATCACTAGCCACCGCCACAACACGGACATTGGTGTGGCCCAGATGTTTTACTATTAGATGCTAGTCATCAGCTCATTGGATAACCCTGACTTGATATCCAGTGTTGCGGCTGGCCACGTTTTACTTGTCTGAAGTAATGCTGCACACGACGGCCTAACCCTCTACCTGGTTACACTTTTCTGCCTCGACCAAAAGTCTGGTACGTGGCGCACGCTAAGGACAGCCCTCAGCAGAGAATGTCTATCGATTGGTGAGATAAGGCGAGTAGGCAACATCATGCCTGCTAAGTCGATCTTTGACATTGGTGTCAGCTTTGACTTGGAACAAGAACATAATAGAGAAGCCCAGTTCGGTTTCAGCAATCAGATCATTCTCGAATTTCGACATTGAAGATGCGGACCTTTCTTCAGCCCAGTGTAAATTGCGCACATGCGTTTCCCACGCGACCAATATTCGCCTACACAGCATTTCGTATCGGACCCGAAGTCTCATCCCGGCACCTACATTGCGCTGACAGCTCGGGACTACCACACCGCAGACTGTGTCGACCCAACAATCTTGTCACCGCCACAGGCGCTTGTCATTTCCCTGTTCCTGCATAGCTCGCACGGTCTTTCAGTGAACGCCGCATCTGGCTAGACTTGTAGATCTGCGGGTGCTGGGATTAGGTCTATCTTTAGTATGAGATTGGAGGGGGTCGCGTAGAAACCCGGAATCATCGAGTGTTGCATCATCAGCGTATGTATTGAATGAGAGCTTGACGTTCAATATGGCCATCTAGCATCTAGGTTCCTGCAGGGGTTCAGGATGATTGTCGTACCGAAATCCGCCTAGACGGTAGCGAGGGCTTACACGAATGTTGTGTGTGCAGTAAGAACTGCATATGGTAGATACTGAAGAACGGCAGATAGTTGGGAAACCTCCTTCCAGCCTCCCAGCTACCAAATGGCCGGTACGAAAACCTCGTGTGGGGGTATATTGCGGGCCATCTCCCGAGTCTCCGAGATCAGATCCCGTACAGGGTGCGGCTCAAGTACTACCGGTTCGCAAAAAGAATAGTATCAGGACATAGAGCTACTTCATGTGTACGTCAGTCTCCGACCGGGTCGTCTCGAGACTTTTTGCATCTATCCCGCGGTCATCCATTAGCTCCACAACCACACTCTGAATGATGAGGTCTTGTAGCTGGAACGCATCAGGATTGGCTACGCAGCTTCTCGTGGGCGTTTCTCTACCCGTTTCTTGTCGGCGGGCCGCGTACAATTACGGCACAGACACGGTTCGCAGCTAAAAACGCCATGGAGGTCGCCTCCACGCTCTCTTCGCCAGGTCGTCAGGATCGTTGTAGGTCATGCAATATCCTCACGGTCTTGACTGCCAATGATATATCCGGGTATTCAGAGACATGTTTTGATCGTCCACGTACGGCATGCGCACCAAGGACATCGCCTGGCGTCAACGAGAACCCATGCACGTGCTTGCGTCATGCACGAACATGGTATGTGACGAAGTATGCGTGTGGGATGTCAATGGTTAGGTCCTTCATCTCGACTCAGTGTCAAAGCTTCGGCCCGTTCCACAACTGACGCCAAGGCAGGTCAACCATGCTGGATGCAGGTGCGGGGGCTCTTCCGCCTGTGCGCTAGGAAACAAAAGCTTCGCCATGGTCTGTGTGTTGACTGCTAATCCAACTTCACTGCTCGTAAGTCTCGAGAGTAACGATAGGCTGAGTTGGAAGCAGATCCCCATTGGAGGCAGAATCAATTGCCCTATAATTGGTTAACGTATACCCCAACGTAATCGTGATTTCGTGTAGAGCGTTTGTTGCGCGAGAAGTTCGTGTTGACAAGTACCGGTGAGTCCACGCCACCAACTGAGAACCAACACTCGCATGAGAAATCAATACGGCAGTCTCTCTTCCCAAGATAACGCAAGTATCCTTGAGCACTGTCATTCGACAGCTCCCTGTTGTGTAGGATGGTCTCCCATTGAGCGGCCACGTTAGGGAAGAGGCCCTGCGAGACGAGGCCGCCACCTGTCTTCTCTCTGGCCACTCTCAGCCGACGTGATATACCGAGGCTCATCCGTACACGTCCCATTGCCGTAATCGCGAGTTTGCTGATCCTGACAGCCGGAACGGCGCGGTCGCTAGCAACGACCCACTTGGTCACCCACCATCGCATTCTTATCCCCATTCCGCAGATGCCGAGAGCCTGGATTGCAGACGCGCTTCAGGACCGTGACTCTCAATTCTCGCTTGACCACGTGCAGTCAACGATATTAACCGGTCGTGGCAAGCCATGGGAGGGAGAAGTTGAGTAAGGCCGATGTCGCAACGTGGCCTGGAGACTAGTAGATGGTGGGTCGGAAAGGTGTGGTGATGGTCTGGTCTAGAAAAGCGGCTCAGTGTTCGCTGTGGCGGCTGACGATCTTACGTAGACTCGTTCTCAAAGTGAAGGTATCGTGGAGTTCACAGAGTTATTGGAGGCGAGCATGCAAGACTACAGTCCGTACGCAGCCACTGTCACAGCGGAGAATGACGAGAAGCTTTGGGAGGATTACGACGCTTCAGCAAGATGGTGTCGTTAGGTAGGCGGACTGACGATCATGTGCGGTATGGGTGTGGATCGTCACTTACCTTGAACTTGCCACTGTGTCCTGAGGGTCAGCTGAGTGCCCTCGAGAAGCCGATCACTGACCTGTGTAGCTCCTCTGAATCGAAGGACGCGTACCGACTTGAGTCTACCAGTGTTTCACTTCCAAGGTTGCTTCTCGCTCCCAAATGAAAGAGTGATTACATGTACTCTTCGCTCTGATGCCAAAGGACCGCTATATGACGCAAGTTAAGTATACAGCGTCTTCAGGCTCGCTACTGATCTTCATCTTGCCGCTGACGACTGTGTTTCGATATCCGGAAGCATCCATATCTTTGACTCACCAGCTTCGGCGTCCAGTGTCCTAAAAATGAACACAATAGAAACGAGCACCTTCGCAGAAAGACCCGAGGATTCTTGACGACCCACACGGAGACCAGTTCGCTCCGCACATGGAAAGGGCGACGACTGGTGGACAGCCTCTCCAGACTAGGATCTTTAGGTACCGCATCCAATAAAGTTGGTTCTTGGAAGTTCGATCAATTTTGTGCTCCTCAGCAATCACGCTCGAAACCCTATCGATTGCCAAGTCACTACTTCGAGCGACTAAAAAGCCAGCTGTGAACAAAATATGCGTTGGGACACGCGTGAAGCTTGGGGATGTGACCTTGGACTTATATAGCGAGGCAATTCGTTGATTGCCAGCGGTTCTCGAGCTTGAAGGCCTCTCCGTGGGTTTGTTTCTGCACTGTGCTGGTCGATCGCTTATAAGAATTCTTCGTGGGAAAATGTTGACGTGCGATACGCCTCAAGACTTCAGATAATGTCTGAGCGATCGGCATGCGAGGGTGCCGGTATTCACTGTGAACCGAGTTTGTAATGAATTCTGTCCTGATGATTGTTGTTAAAGATGCGGGAACTTCGCAGGGAGTGAAGCCTCAGGTAGTGACGTAAGGCGCTAAATCGACTTAGTCAGCAAATACCTTCCTCTTTCCGCCCTCGACGGTGCCCTCATCACAACACAATCCCACCTTCACCTCATCCTGCTGCCATACCCACAAAGACGTGTCAAGCCTTCTGTATCGAGAATGAGATGTAGCTACGCTTGCATAGGGAGAGCCCTATCCCCTTGATTACTCGCAACAGCCTTTCGAGAGCTTCATCGTATGCGCACGGTAAAGACTATCATTCAACTATGCCTAGCATTCTTCGAAGTATACGTTGGGTTCAGTACATTCAGGCCTTTCAATCGCCGCGTGGCCGCCCCAAGTTATATAGACCCTGGTGCTCAACCATTGCTCGAAGTATCTAATGATGACGATGCATAGCGCTTGTGTATGCCAAATCAACGTCACTCGAGCGTTCTGATGTACACGTTCTCCCGTACGTCACAGAAAAGAGTCCCCGATGTTCATGTGCACGTTGCTCTGATCCAAGCGACGGCAATTGTGGACTATTCGATAGGTCGAATACTGCATCGTATATATTCCCAGGCTCAAGATGCTGCTGCGCGGATTTGTAGGCTCACACCACATCCATTCGCTACTGCTTTTTTTTGTTCGCATTCACAGTCTCTATCTACGCTTCCGATTTCCATTACTTTCAATAATCGCCGTACAGAAAAAGAACATGAAGCTCTTCCGTACGTCTGTAGCTGTCCTTCCTGAAGAAGCGTTGGTTTATATACTTCATGCCGGTGTCGATTCGGGTAGGTCAACGAATAGACAAAAGAGCACGTCTGACTGATCCTGTAGCTGGCGGCGAGCTCGCGCAGCAGCATCTTACTGGCATATTTATCGTTGAATACCATGAAGTCAATGAGACGGTCGTCGATTTTCTTGCTCGTTAGTGGCGTGTCGAGTTTGGTGACTTAAACGATATGTGCGCTTCGTGGGGACTGCGTACGAATCGGCACATGGACCGTGTGTACTTTTATGAGTACTCCCGTTGGCAGCCGCCTTGAAACCCTCTTCGAAAGCAACAATGCGACGGATATCACTCACGCCCGAGGAACTCAGAAAGACTTCTCTCAATGACGCATTCGGTAACAGCGCACGACTGTGAGGTACTTTGTTGCGGCTGTTACGCTGCCATCCTGCTCACTGCTACCTCTAATCCTCTTGACATGTTTCGCGTTCTCTGTCCAACCATCCCAACCTCACTCCATCCTCCTCTCCCCCGCCTTCTCCTCATCACTGTACACCTTCCCCTCCACCCTCCCCGTAATCCCTGCCAAATCCTCATCAGCCTCCGCATCGAAATCCCTCCCACGATACTCGGGCCCCAAAATCGTCAACAAGATAACATACGCATACACGCAGCCCATAAAGATACAAATGACCAGTCCGTACTTGTACCGTTTAACCTTTCCCTTCGGCGGCAGCGGGAATTCCTCGCCAATAGTCGCCTCGATCGTCGAACTCGCGCTCGACGCAAGATTACCAAGCTGATACGCCGTGCCGACTACGAATGTTCTGAACGAGCCGGGCGAAAGTTCCATGAGGTGAATGGGAATCACGCCCCATGCGCCTTGCACGCAGAACTGCTGGAAAAAGGCGGCTGCGATGACACCTTTGTTGCTGACGAAAGTGTAGGGATACAGCAGTGCGCCGCCGAAAATGCACATGACGATGATGCAGATGCGGCGCCCGAAGATGGAGGACGAGTAGCCGACGAGCGTGCCGCCGGCCATGGCGCCCAGGTTGGCGACGACTTGGGTGATGGTTACGGCGTTGGGGGAGAAGTTGTATTGGTTGGAGAGCATGGTTGGGTAGAGGTCTTGGGAGCCGTGGGACATGAAGTTGAAGCCTGTGGGACGTGTAAGCATGTAATATTCACGTTACTCTTCAAGTCCCGCGAGTAGAACGTGTGATGACTTACCAGCCATCAGAAGCACCATGTAAATGAGTAGCATCCAGTGCCTCTTCAGTGCAACCTTGCCTTCCTCAACGAACATCTTAGCGGCGTTGGGTTCTTCTTCTCTGATGCGCTTGCGTTCAAGATACGCGTTCGTTTCTGGGAGGCACAGGCGAAAAGCGATGATCAGGACAGGCACGCCGGCGCCGAACCAGAATAAAGGACGCCACTCGTGGCC